>CAACVD010000866.1_pt1 | contig 14677 bp, 20 predicted proteins | sample 2381771 | NCBI WGS metagenome assembly CAACVD01 (sample SAMEA5211965, study PRJEB30684) | marine metagenome | biome: Marine; feature: Epipelagic; material: Water | collected 2015-10-15 | depth 15 m | reverse complement strand
CTGGCATAGGATTAACTTCGCAAATAGGAGATGAAGATGCTCAAGGTGTTCGTCAATCAGGTTGGAACCGTGGAGCAAACCAAGTTACGGGTGAATTAATTGGTTGGGGGGATAACCTTTGGGGCACTTTAACAACCTCTTATGCTTTAACAGGAGCTCAAGCAACTACAGCAACTACAGCTCCTGCAATTAATACAGACTTTAATATTACTGTTACTGGTGTTGGTTTAACTGGTTCAACTGGTGTAATTGGTGGCTTTGCTCAAGCCACTGGCGTTTCAGCCACTTCATCAATAGGAACATTCTCTATATCAGGAGATTCAACATTAACTATTGTTGCTGCTAGTGAACCTGAAATGGATATTTCTACAGGAACCGCAGCTGTTGAAATTGGTAAAACAGCTTTCCCATCAGGAAATGCTATTGGCGCAAGTCTTGGTTCTTTAACTGTAACTGGCACTGGTGTAATTTCTCCAACAGGTGTTAATTTAACTGGTAGTATAGGAACTGAAGCAGTATCTACTGATGTCAATGTTGTAGGTGTAGGTGGATTTGTTACAAAAACTGTAACTGTTGTAAGTACAGCAAGTGGAAATAAATATTTTATTGATGGTGTTCAACAAGAAACTTTAGAGTTAGCTGAAGGAAACACATATAAATTTGATCAATCTGATTCAAGTAATGGTGGACATCCTTTCCGCTTTAGTGAGACTTCAGACGGTTCTCATGGAGGTGGATCAGAATATACAACTGGTGTAACAACAAATGGAACACCAGGTAGTGCAGGAGCTTATACTCAAATAACCGTAGCTTCTAGTGCACCAACTCTTTATTACTATTGTACTCAACATTCAGGCATGGGTGGTCAAGCTAATACTCCTGCTTCTGATAACAATGAATTTACTGCAAACGGGGCAACCAGTAGTGCAGGATCTGCTACAATTAGTGGCGGAGCAACTGTTTCAGCAAGTGGAAATGCATTAACTTCATCACTAGGTGAAGAAACACAAGAAACTAGCTATGAAGCGCCTAGCGTTCAATTAGTTGCTGATCGTGGTAATCTTACTATTAATATAAGTGTAGACTTTACTCCTACTGGAGTTTCTGCTACAAGTACAACTGGAACTTTACAAGGAACCTTCTGGAACCAAGTAGATGACTCAAACAGCGCGATAAGTTGGACGGAAGTTCATAAAGCTGCATAAAAGTTTTGACAAACTTTATTTTAACTAATAATAATTATATAGGAGATTAAATGAGTTCAACATATTCAACAAGTTTGAGAATAGAGCTTCAAGCTACTGGTGCAAATTCAGGAACTTGGGGAACTATTACGAACAACAACTTTTCGCAGTCTTTAGAATTTGCAATAGCTGGAGTAACTAATGTTGCATGTGGAGATGCGGCTGTAACCACACTAACAAATGCTGATGGTCCACAATCACAAGCAAATAACCAAGCAAGAAATGCTCATATAAGACTTACGGGTGCACATGGTGCAGTAAGAATAGCACAATTCCCAGCTACTCAAAAAATTTACTTAATTACTAATGCAACTACTGATTCAGGATCTTCAGGACCTTACGCAATGACTGTAAGACTTGGAGCTTCAGGAAACACTTTATCTATTGCAAATGGAGCCACTAGACTTGTATCTACAGATGGCACAAACTGGTACGATATTTTTTCTGCTGGTGGAATTTATGGTGGTGGTTTCTTAGCTGATAGCGCGGTAGATGTTAATGGAAAAGAATTAATTTTAGATGCAGATGCAGACACAAGTTTAACAGCAGACACAGATGATCAAATAGATGTAAAATTAGCAAATATAGATGTTGCTAATTTAACTACTCAAAACTCTGGTGATTTAGTTATAACTACAGCAGTTCAAGATAAAGATTTTGTTATCAAAGGAGATGATGGCGGATCAGGAATTACAGCATTAACAATAGACATGTCTGATGCTGGAGCCGCAGCATTTCTTTCAACTGTAACTGCTACTCAAGGTATTTTCACAGCAGGGGCACAAGTTAAAAATGGTGCTACAAGCGCAGGTTTTATAGAGTTTTTTGAAGACTCTGATAATGGCACAAACAAGGCTACTTTAATAGGTCCTGCTGCAACAGCTGATGTAACAATCACAATGCCAGCACAAACAGGAACAATGGTTGTTTCAAACACAACAGCTGGTAATGATGTTCAATTAGATTCTTTAGGTATTGCGACAGCAGCTTCAGGAACAGCGGGAGAGATTAGAGCAACAAATGACATTACTGCTTTTTATTCTTCTGATGCTTCTCTTAAAGAAAACATAATCAACATCCCTTCACCAATGGATTTAGTTTCAAAATTAAATGGTGTTTTATTTGATTGGAAAAAAGATTACATAGATCAAAGAGGCGGAGAAGATGGTTATTTTGTTCGCAAAAAAGATGTTGGAGTTCTTGCACAAGATGTAGAAAAAGTCTTACCTGAAATAGTAGGAACAAGAGATGATGGAATTAAAGCTGTTAAATATGATCGTTTAACTTCTTTATTAATTGAATGTGTAAAAGACTTGCAAGGACAAATAGATAAACTAAAAAGGAGTTAATAATGCCTACTCCCAGTGCACCTAATGCAATATCACTATCAGACGTAAACGACGAACTAGGTAATTCATCAACTGCTCAAATTAATATGAGTGCTGCAGCAGTTAGAAGTTTAGCAGGAATCGGTTCTGCACCCGCAGTAATAACAATGGACGATCTTAGAGGCGTATCTGCCGAATATGACATAGATTATTTATCAGTTGCAGGTGGCGGATCTGGTGGAACAGTTGAAGGATATACAAATGGTACGTCAGGTGGTTCTGGAGCAGGTGGCATGCTTACAGGAACATTTACAGGAATTACCAGTGGAGGAACTCTTACAGTCACCGTTGGTGGCGGAGGAGCTGCAAGATCTGGTGGACAAAACGATGGAAATGCTGGATCAAATTCTGGAATAGCTTCACCTTTAATAACAAACGTTACTTCCGTTGGTGGCGGATATGGAGGCGGCGGTGGAAGTGATGACCCTGGTGGTGTCGGTGGTTCTGGTGGGGCAGCTTCAAGCTATCCTGGAACAGGAAATGCTGGTGCTGCTGGTACATCTGGTCAAGGAAATGCTGGTGGACAATCAAATACAGATAACAACCGTGGCTCTGGTGGCGGAGGCGGAAAAGGCGCTGTTGGAGGAAACTCAACAGGTCACGCTCACCCAGGCGATGGTGGTGCTGGAGGATCAACAAGTATACAAGGCTCTCCTGCTACTTTTGCAGGTGGAGGCGGCGGTGGAGGCTCTAGTAGTGACGATGGTGGTGCTGGTGGTTCTGGCGGTGGCGGTAATGGTGGAAAAACTAATACTGGACAATCAGGAACTGCAAACACAGGCGGCGGTGGCGGTGGTGCTGGAAACAATGCTGGTGACACATCAGGTGCTGGTGGTTCTGGCGTTGTAATTTTAAGTGTGCCTACAGATAATTATTCAGGAACAACAACAGGTTCTCCAACAGTAACAACAAGTGGAACTAATACCATTATTAAATTTACTGGTTCAGGAACCTTAACAACTTAGGATTATGTATGGCTCATTTTGCACAACTAGACGATAACAATATTGTAACAGGAGTTTTCGTTGTTAATAACGATATTATTACTGATGAAAACGGCGATGAACAAGAATCTCTTGGTCAAACTTTTTTTCAAAACCATCATGGCGATACTAAAACATATAAAAAATGTTCATATAACACAATGAGAAATAAGTATTGGGATGATATGGCTAATGAAGTTGAGGGAGATCAAAGTAAAAAATTAAGAGGTAATTATCCGAATATTGGATACACATATGATCCAACGGCAGATGTTTTTTATGAACCTAAACCTTTTCCTTCTTGGGTTTTAGACACAACAACTTATACGTGGAAAGCTCCTACTGATCAACCAGCAGGTAATCCTAGCGATACTTTTGATTGGGTTTGGGATGAATCATCAACCAGTTGGATAAAACACCCTCCTGAATAAATTAAAACCAATTAAAATTAATCACTCCTCTTACTTGTGAATCTGTATGCGTAGATCCTGCGTGTAAAACTTTTGTTGGAAAAATAACTATTCTGTTTTCTACACAATCAACTTTCTTGTTATTTTCAAAAACAGACGGACCATTCGTTGTATTTAAAAAATATATAGCTGTCTTCATTTGATTTAAACTTAAATCATCATCATAATCTTGATGTAGACCGTAAGGTTTTATTTCAGTTTCTTTTATAGTTAAATTTGCTTTAACTCTTTTTATAGCGTTTGGTTGTAAAATTTTAAAAAAAGGAAGTAAGTTATTATAATAAGCACTGTTTGGAATAAAGTCATAATAAAACATATGAGTAAACTGCGTAACACCATCATCTATAACTTTGTTATAATTTAAAAACCATGGGAATTCACTTTTGTTTAGTAATATGTCTTGCAAATTTTTAAATATTTTTTTGTCTAAAAAATTATCTATTACTTTTATTTCGTCGTGTTTCATTACTTCAATATCAAACATTAAAATACCCACGATATATAAGTGTAACGAGTTCCTTTGGTAACAGGTTCTACTTTATGAGGAAACATAAAAGAAGAAGGAAAAATTAATACTTGCCCTGCTTTTATTTTATATTCTTTTTTATCAAACATAATAAATTCTCCACCTTCGTAATTATTATTTAAAGAGCCTACGATACTAAGAAAAGGAACACCTTTTCTTTTACCATCAAAAATAGAATGAATATGATCGCAATGAAGAGCCATTTTTTTATTTTTTTTATATCTGTTAAATCTTATACCAGTATATGCGTGCCACTGACTAAACCACGGTGTCTCTATTTCTTTTAAATATCTTCGCAAAGAAAACCATATGTTTTTCATAATTGTCTCTTTTTCTTCCGCTAAAGATTGTCCATAAGATAAAACAGACAATTCATCTTTACCTGATCTTGTATGTGTTTCTTTTAATGATGGATGATAAAAAGTATGCTGTTGCCAATCCTTACTTTTGTTAATATTTTTTATACAACTTTTACAAATACTTTCATCAACAACGTCGTATGTTTTTACAAACTGATATAAAAATTTATTGTTATAATTTATCATAGTATTAATTCTGTAAGACTTTTTGTATCACCTAGCGTTCCTTTTATATATGTATTAAAAGCCAAACTTATTCTTTCATTATTATCTTTTTTTGTTTTTACACTATGAGGAGTAGTAGAAGGAAAGAGTATTAACATTCCTGTTTTTATTTTATAATTCCACTGAGCAGAATTAAAAAGACCGTAGGTATGAGGATTCATTAATATATTTTCTAATGGTTGTCTTCTTTCCAATACAATACTATCAAACTCTGGATCAGCTTTTATGTAAATAACTCCTGACACAAAAGAATTTTGATGTGAATGTAAATGATGAAACTCGTTGTTTTTTGTATAGTTAAGCCATGATTGAGTAATATAAAGTTTTAAATCTTTTTTCTTTGGCATATAAACTTTTTGAAAATATTCATTAATATGTCTTGTCAAAGTGCTTTTTAATTGTTGAAAAGATTTTGTGTTTAAAACATAAGTATTATTACTTGTAATATTTCCAACGTTTCCATAACAATTTTTTTTATGATTATTAACAGCTGTTAACTCTGCTTTAGTAAATTTTTTTACATCAAACGAATAATAAACAGGTACAGGAAAAATACCATCTATGGCGTAATCAAAAGTTTTCATTAGTAAATTATATTACCTGTTGTAAAAGGAGTTGAATAACTTCTTTGTAAACCCGTTGTAGGAGTAGATATTTCATCAAAAAAAACAATTAATGTTAACCTGTCCTGATCAACATTTGTATTAAACTTACCTGCTCCGTGCCATAGATAACCATCAAATCCAATACACCTATTAAATAAATTTTTAAAACTAGCAGTCTCAGTAAAAAGAGAATTGTTTAATTTGTGAACTTTATTAAAAAATTTTTTTTCTTTTTCTGTTATTTCAACATTATCTCTAATCTTTTTATAATATAATTTTTTTGCTCCTGCATAATCATTTGGAATTGTTTTAGAACCATCTTTTTGTTCGTAAAAAGAAGTGCCTGAATTTAAATCAGCCAAGGGTGAAAGATAAATAATAAAGGTGTGAGTAATAGGATAGTCAGTGTGAACCCACCCTTCTGTATACTTAGTATTAACAATTTGAAAGTGAGCGCTTGCTTTATAATAAAGATGTTTCATATCTTCTTCACTATGATGAGCTCTTAAATATTTTATACAGATATGAGAAAAAAAATCTGGATTAATTTTATGTAATGCTGGAGATCTGTATCCGGGCCATCTTCCCTCACCATCAGCTTCATAAGATAAAGTATTTGCATAATTAACTATTGAAGTAGGATTTGGAAAAAAATTATCTATACAAGTTAGGGGATATTTAACCATTTGGATCTTCTCCAGGGTTAACAAAATAAGTTAAATTACCTATTTTTTCGTTAGATAAAATTGCATCTTGTAATTTAAGATAAATCTTATGAGTAGTTTTATTTACAACTTCAGCAGGTTGCTCAAAGTTTAAACTGTGTTTAATGTATTTTTGTGTTCTTTTCTTAGTAAAAAGAATTATAGATCCAGGAGTTAAATTAACAGAAAATTTTGGCTGAATAGTTATTGCTCTAACATCATTTCCGTAAAAAACTTTAACACCTTCGTAATTAGATTTTTTATATTTTAAGTCTTTTAGATAGTTTACTTCTTCCATTATTATAATTGCATTCTTCTATTATTAGAATCAAAAATACTTAAATTACCTGCAACAGATACTCTTTCTCCTTTTGTTTTATAAGGAATTACAGCATGCATTAAATTGTGTGGAAACAAATATAACTCTCCTACCTCGGGTAAAAAACTATGTCCGTTATTAACCCAAAAATTAGGTTCACCATAATAAAAATCAAGAGCTCCTGGCCCTGCTGAACTTCCTTGATATTTATTTCTTTCTTTCTCAAGTTTAGGAACTTTTACAAATAAAACAAAAGACATGTGACAATTAGTGTGAACATGACTAGGATTAAATTCATTTTCTTGCATAAAATTAATCCATAAATTATCCAATTTAACATTTTGTAAAGCACCAAGAGGATAGCTTGTTCCTGCACGTCGAGGAGACCAGTTCTTCATAAAATGGTGTAAATATCCGTGAGCTACTTTAATAATATGAGGTTCAAATGATGCTACAATATCATCAGAAAAATAATATTCTTTTTCTATGACTCCCGCTAAATCTTTTCTTGCATCATTATTTTTTTGTTTTCTTCCTGCTTTTAACAACTTGTTAGTAATTTGTTTACTAATCTTAGTTCTAAACAACAAAGGTCCCCAATAAAAATAATTAAAACTTATTTCTTCCATTTTTTCTTCCATTCTTTTTTCTCCCTGTTTCATAACATAGATTTGCTGTCAAGAAAACAATTTAAAAAGATTACTTGATATATTTTGTACACATGTTTAAATTAGATCTCACCCAAAAATTACAAATCAAGGAGATATTATGGAAAATCAAGAAGTATTGAAGGCTATAGCTACCCTTGCTGATAAGGTGAGCAAAAATCATTCACGCATAATTGCGTTAGAAAGAGAAAATTTAAGATTAGAAAAACAGTTAACTGAACACAAAGAAGTGCCTCATATACATACAATTCAAGGTAAGCCAAATAACTCCGATGCAACAGTTATGGTAACTGGTTTAGATTCTGATTTAGAATGTGAAGCTTGTAGCGCTTAATTACTCAGGAGTTTCACCTAACATATCTGCTAAAGAAGGAGCAAATACTTTTACGTCTCTTCTAATTTTTTCAGCAGTTGTAGATGTTCCTGGGTTATCAATATCAGCTTGAGCTTCTTCTTCTGAATTATACTCAGCACCAGTGTCTACATGTGTAAGTGTTGTTTCAGTTTTTACTTTATAATGTGGAATCTTTCTTCCATCTTCAGTCGTAATGTGACCTAATAATTCAGCAGGTTCAACTATCGGCATTTTCGTTTCTCCAATTTATATTAAAACTGATGATAACTCTGTCTTCATCAGAATTATTTGTTTGTACTTCATGTTGTAACCATGATGGAAAAAAAATCAAGGAATTTTCAACAGGTTCCCATTGTACGCTGTGAGCGAGGTGTATAGAGGCTTTATCTGTTTTAGGGGGTGATAGTACCTCTGACTGTGGTTTAGGCTCTAGAAACACAATATTTCCACACTTTTTAGGAGCTTTAAGATAAAATACACCAGATAAATAGTTGTATGGATGTGTATGCACATTGTTTCGTGATCCTGGTGGGTTTATCATACCCCACATACCAGTCATTTCAGGATTGTAATTATCGTCAACGTCCATATGATTAAAACAATCTTTTGCATATTTAAGAATGTCACCGACCAATGGATTAAATTTCTTAATACTATATATTTCATCATGACTATGCCAACCACCGACATTGGACCGCGGCATACCCATCTCATCTTTTTCTCTTAATTGATAAATGCTATCAACGAGATGTTCATGACCTTTTAAGTCTAGTGAAAATACAGGTGTAATAAATAAAGAATGTAGATTCATTGTGCCTCCTCTGTTAAATCTATATTTACGCACATTCTGTATTTTGATAACACAGGATGTGAACCAGTGTGTAAGATACTGCCATCAAAAAATAAAAGTCTACCTGCTTTAGGACTTACTTTTTCTTTTATTGTCATATCTTTATTAAATAATATGGTATCACCGTCACTATCGTTTACGTAATATAATGCAACAGCGTGTTCTAAATCAAAATCTTTATGAGGTGTGTTGTGGTAACTATTGTTGTTGTCTGTAAATTGTGTCTGTAAATTTGCTTTACTTCTAAGTATATTTAATTTTTTATTAAATTTTTTTTCAATGTTTTTAAATATATGATCGACAATAACTTTACCTTGATCAGATACAACGACAGTCTTGTTTTCTTCTCGCTTGTGAATATCGTGAACAAATAACAAATATTCTTTTAAATGTTTTAAGTTATACTTCTTACTTACCTCTGGTGTGCATGTTAACAATGATCCGCTCAAGGACCACGGACATTTTAAAAAAGATTTGTGAATCTCATCAACATCTCTTTTATCTAATAAATCGTCAATAACAATCAGTCTAAAGTTGTCCTTTAGTGATCTCCAGAAAACTTGCTATAATGTGCACCTGATTGGCAGCGTTAGCTTGAACTTTAAGAATATCACTTTCTTGCAAAACTAAAGGTTGTGTCAATAATTCTGTTGTTGTGTTTGTAGCAATACTCTTTGCTTTGAATACTTCAAAGGTTGCAGCGCCTCGGACAACTTCAACATCAACTAAAGTTGTTGAACCAGAGTCATTACAAACTAAAAGAGATTTTACTACATCCGTAGTAGGCGGAACAGGTGGCGTTGCACCAGGATCAGCCGTAGGAACTGTTATAACAGTTGTTAAATTTGTTGTGGTAATATCTACCATTGCGCTTTTAAAAGTATTAGCCAAGGAAAAAAGCCTCCGACTCCGACTCGTCTTTTAAATCTTGTTGGTAGTTTGTATTAAGTAAAAAAATTATCTGATCTAGTAAACTAACCATTTGATCAAATTGATTAGGATCATATTCTGGAGTTGAGTTTGGTAATCGTGTTATTGTAATTTTAGCCATTATCTTCTTCCGTCTGGTCTAAGTTGTAATTTAGTAGATCCAAGTCGCCAAGCTGTGTCATTAACTGTGTTAGTTTCATATTTAATTTTAACCGCTCTACCTCTACCTCTTACATTAATTTTTTCTGTGGTGCTAGAAATAGATCCAGTGGTTGTGACAGTGTCTGCCGACTGAGGATATTGTTCCAATGTTAAAGTAGCTGTCATAGTATTAGCTAGATTATCAAAGTCTGGAACAAGTTTACTTACAGACATAAGTTCATCACCATCTGCTATTTCAACAGACCCTGATGTTAAGAAGGCTGTTATTGCTGTACCATCTGCTTGATTATTACCTGACTCATGTTCGTAGACATACGAAGCACCTGCCGTTAAACCAAGTATTGTAGAGTTGTTAGCAGATAAACTAGCGTCATATTCTGTAGCAATTGGCTGTTCATATACATAAGCACCAAGCCAAGTTGTTCTACCTAAACTTAATGTGTACCAAGTATTTTCTAAATAATTGTAAGCAACAGCTCTATCTATTTGTGTAGCGTTTGCTGAAGGATAATACCAAATAATTTCATTAAAAGCTGCATTAAGACCACAAGCAATATCATTTCTATTTGTATAGCTCATATCATCAAATACATAATCTTGTACGGAACATGGCATTTTTTTAACAACACCATCATACATGTAAAAAGAATCATCAGACATCCAATATGCTCTACCATTAACTTCTATAGCTGCATGCTGTGCTATTAACCCGCAGTTTGCACCAAGTTGTCTAAGACCAAAAGTAAAAGGTGTACCAACAAATTGAATACCATGCATAGAAGTATCAGTCCAAACAAGTATTTGACCTGAAGATTTTACAGCTCCCATAATTCTTGAACCATCAGATATACGCAATGAACCAGCTTCATTAGTAGCCGTCGGTGTATAATCTGTAGCATTTTCTCTGTCAGAAAATCTAAAAAATAAATCGTCTTGTGTTGAAGTGCTACCTATACTAGTTTCTGTGCCAAAAATCATTACGTGTCTAGTATCCGTAGAAACTAAACTAAATCTAGATGCTGTTGGTGCGTTTGATAAAGCAGTTGCTCTGTTGCCTGTTCCAGATGAAGTATCCCAAATAAAAGTACCACCATTTAAAACTGTTGCAATTAAATCTTCACCAAAGGTATCTAAAGACCATTGACGGGCTGCTACAACAACACTTGAAGAAGATCTAGCAGTACCCCATGTGCTTGAACTCCATGTGCCTGTTCCCCATCCATATCCATATGTAGATGTAGCAGGGCCTGTTGTTATTTGATATTTAGCATTTCCTGATCCCCCACCTCCTGATGTAGATCCAGAGGCAGTGCTTGTATGTGTAATAGTGTAAGTATTTGCAGTTGGCACTGTTAAAATTTCAAATTCTTGATTCATATCCAAACCATCTATGGAAGAAAACGAATCAAAAGTTACAAAGTCTCCGACATCGGCGTTGTGTCCTGAGTCTGTTACGGTTACTGTAGTAGTACCGTTTGTTGTAAAAGGATTAGTTAAAGCTTGTGTTTCTCTAATGGGTGTAATGTCATAAACAGAACCTTCAGTATAAATATATAATTTTCTATCTGTTCCAATAGCAAGAAACCTTGTCCCATCTAAACGAACCCAACTGTGTGTATCACGAACCACACCCACAATAGTTTTATTTGGATTTGGTAAATAGGTCCAACCTCCCCATCTTTCAGGTTTTCCATAGTGAAATCTAACAAAATCAGAATCAACATATTTACGTTGATCTCCTGCTGAGTAAGCAGTATCTTGTTTATCAATACCTGGTTGGAACTTTAAATCGACTAATTTCATGTCGAGGTATACTAAATTATTTATTGTTTTGTGGCAAGAATTGAGTTCCTACGTTGCCCTTGAATGAGTAATTACCGTAGTGAGTAAGACCACTTACTATGTCAGCATAAACTTTTCCACCTATTTTCTGCCATAAACGACAAAAAGCATAATCTTCTGATAAATATCTTTTTGTGTCAGGATCTATCATTGTATCAAAAAAAGTATAATTCCAATCAGATGTATCATGGTAATTAAATGTTTTATCATGTGGAGCACCAATATGTTGGTCGGGTACAAACTTTAATTCAGGATAAGCTAAAGCCATTTTTTTAAATACATTTCTTTTTATCAACATAAAACCTGTGGCTCCGTCTAATACTTCTATAAATCCTTTTCTTACCTCAATGTTTTTAGGATCAACTACATTTAAATTATATTGTAAAGCAGTAGCTAATAAAGCATCTTCAGATATATCAGGGTTTTCCGATACTTTTATTTTTACCTTACCCCAATCAATTGTTTTTCTTGGATATACACCTGTAACAATCTCTTCATCCAAATCTATCATTCTCATTACGGTGTTAGGATCAAAAGATATATCGGCATCTATAAACAAAAGATGAGTATATTGTTCATCATCCATAAATAATTGAACTAATGTATTTCTAGCTCTTGTAATTAAAGACTCATTACCAATTGTTCCAAACTGTAGTTCAACTTTATTTGAAGCTGCGACTGCGGTAAGTTGCATGCAACTCTTAAAATAGTCTGCTGTTATCATCCCACCATAACAGGGTGTTCCTATAAATAATTTAGTCTGCATCTTTATAAAAAATATTAAGTGTGTATCGTTGAGAGCTTTCTCCAAAAGATTGTAAATCTGAATGTGGAATTTTCATACCATTAAAAAATAATGCTCTATTTTCTACAAAACCTATATGTGATGCTAATTGATTATTATGCATAAAGCCTGTGCCGTTGTTAAGAAGAGGTTCTCCTTTAACAAACAAAAGAAAGTTAGCAACATTACCTTTATCATCATCAGTGTGAAACAAAGGTTCTTTGTTATTTTCTCTTAAATGAGCACTCACGGATATAGGCTCAAGGTTTCTGTGTGGAAAAAAATATTGTTTAATTAATTTTAACAAAGGATCATTATGAAAACTGTGAGGAAAAGTATGTCTATGACCATAAAGTTGACCTTCTGGGTTTCTTACTCCACTATAATTTATTTTTTGAAATGTTTCTTGAAGAGATTCTAATGTTTCTTGTGTAAGAAAATCATCAACATACATAACAAACTTTGTATTTTTATTGTGTTGCATAAGTCACCGTTAAATACTCTATTTTCTTTATCCAACCCTTTGGTATAGCGATAGCTCCACCTCCTGATACATCTTCTTTATCCTTGCTGTAAGAACGCATAATAATTATTTTTTCTGGACCATTATGAACCATCCAACCCACCTCTTGGCACACGGCTAACGGAGCATCCATAACTTCTTTTATATCAAGCCAACCTGTTTCTGTATCACGGGCATCTAACCACGTCACGCGGACCATGGGTACTTTGTCAATGTTCATTCGTTAATAGGTTCTTTTTTCTTTAAATGTAAATTAAAAGATACTGATCTTCTCTCTTCGTTCTCTGTTCTAAATGGGTATACCCCATGTGATAACCACGCAGGAAAAAGATATATTGCACCAACCTCTGGTGTAGCTTGATGTTTATGACCACTAAAAGTTGCAGCTTGACCACAATGCCAAATTATATCTCCTACACAAGGATAATGATCTTCTCTTGCATACTCTTCTGGTAAACTTGGAGGCACGCGTAAGTAAACAACACCTGACAACTCTCCTTGATGAATATGAAGAGGATTAAAGTCTCCTGACCATTGACTCACAGCCCACATAGATTCAATAACCATTGAACCTACAAATGCAGGTGATATGGTATCACTAGCTGGAGGTATAGATATATATTGTTTTACGATTTGACCGATAGCGTCTATTATAGATTTAAATTTTTTACTTTCCAAATCTTCCATAGGGTATCGAACTTCTTGTTTAACATTACCAGCTAAATTGGATGAATGATCATATTCTTTAGCTAATTTTTCATTATTAAATAACTCTGATGCTCTATCATCTAACACTTTAATCATGCTATCGGGCAGTTTGCCTTGTAATATAGTAGGGCCAAAAGGTCTTACGGCGTGAAAATCTACTTTAGTTGACATGCTATTCCTTTCTATTCATAAATATCTATTGTCATATAGCAAATATTTGCCTATAAATATAGAATTAAATAGGCTTATTCTTCAAGTCTTGCCTTCTTGCTTTTTCAACACAAAAAATAGTTGCTATTAAAGGATTATGCATGATTGACGAACAATTTTTAGAAACAATACCTCGATATGGAATTGGTGGTTTTGTTGGTAAAATTTTTAAAAAGATAAAAAAGGCTGTTAAAAAAGTAGCTCCTATAGCTGGAGCAGGTATTGGTTTTTTACTTGGTGGTGCTGCTGGAGCAGGTATTGGCTCTGGTATTGGTAGTCTTATTGCAGGTAAATCTCCAAGTGAAGCTTTAAAAAATGCAGCTCTTGGATATGGTATTGGCTCTCTTGCTGGTGCTTTTGGACCTTTAAAAGGATTTGCAGGTAAAGGTATTGGTGGTAAATTTGCTTTTGGTGACAAATATAATATTTTAAATAAATTACTTCCACAAGTAACAGACACTACAGGTAAAGTAGTGACTGAGGGTGGTAATAAATTAAATGCAAAAACATTTTTAGAAAACAAAAATATAGACCCATCTATTTTACAAGATCCAGACACAGCAAGTTATGTTAATGAATTAATGCTTAAAGAATCTACAAAAGAAATTGCAAAAAAAGGAGGGAGTGATCTTTTATCAAAAAGTTTACTTGCCTCTACTGTTGCAGCTCCAGTGTTGACTTACTTTGATGCAAAAAGAGCAGAAGAGGAATATGTACCAGGAGATCCTTATGCATTAAATCCATTCTATTACCAAGATCCTCAACAGTTTCAAGTTGCAGGTATTGGTACAAAACCTTATTACATGGAAGATATGCAAGATT
>CAACVD010000652.1_pt1 | contig 14679 bp, 22 predicted proteins | sample 2381771 | NCBI WGS metagenome assembly CAACVD01 (sample SAMEA5211965, study PRJEB30684) | marine metagenome | biome: Marine; feature: Epipelagic; material: Water | collected 2015-10-15 | depth 15 m | reverse complement strand
TGTTAATACGTGACTTTACCTTATCACTGTATTGTTCTAATTCATCTTCTTTTTTATCATCAGAGGTTTCTAAGAAAAATATTGCTCGTGGTCAAACTATCCGTAAAAAAGCTACAGATGTAAAAAAACTTGCAGCCACTACCACTAGAATAGGTGTAAAGAAAGGACAACGAACTGGTGAAGCACTTAGAGATAAAAAAGGTAGAGTGTCTGGTATTTCTAAAAAAACCATTGAAAGAGGTAGAAAGATAAGAAAAGGTGCTGCGTTAGGAGCTGGAACAATTACCGCAGCAGCAGCAGTCAAAGCAGCACAAAAAGAAAAAAATATGAGACTTGGCGGAACTTTCAAAGGTACTTTTTAATAAACTATGGAAGATCCAACTACTTTTTCGTATCATGTGCTCAAAGCCCTTAGGGAGCGCATTGAATTAGTAGAGCAAAATATATTAGAGGGCAGTACAAAAGATTATGCCAGTTATACAAAACTTGTAGGTGAGTTAACTGGTTTAAGATTTTGCGAAAGTGAAATAAGAGATATTTTAAAAAAGATAGAGGTTGAATAATGTTATACGTTCCAGATCATGTTGCAAAAGAAGAAAAAGAAAAAGAAGCATTATTATCGGACGCTTATGTAAATAAAGAAGAAAAAGTTTTAGATCCACAATTAATAGATAAAAAACTTACTGAAAGATTACCACAACCTACGGGGTGGCGCATATTAGTTATGCCATACCAAGGTCGTGCCAAAAGCGATGGGGGTATTGCTATCCCAGATGCTGTTAGAACTCGAGAAGCGTTAGCTACGGTTGTAGCTTATGTTTTAAAAGTAGGACCACTGGCTTATCAGGATATTGCTAAATTTGGTGAAGATTCTGAAAAAGCATGGTGCAAGGAAGGTGATTGGGTTTGTATTGGTCGTTATGCTGGTGCTCGTTTTCGTATAGAAGGCGGTGAAGTCAGAATAATTAATGATGACGAGGTAATAGCTACCATCTTAGAACCTGATGATATACAACACGTTTAATTAAAAGGACAATCAACGTGCAAGATGAAAAACCAATAGAAGTTGGCGACAGTGAAGAAACTGCGGTCGATGTTGACTTAGAACAAAAAAAGGTAGTGGCAGATGATAAGCAAACAGAGCTTAAATTAGAAACCACTGATGATAAAAAAGAAGATGAATTAGAACAATACAGTGACAATGTAAAGTCACGTATTAACAAGCTAACTCATCGCTACAGAGAAGAGGAGCGTCAAAAACAAGAAGCAATAAATTTTGCTGAAAATGTTAAAAAGCGTAACGAAGAGCTTGAAAAGAGGTTAGAAAGACTTGATCAAGGTTATCAAGAAGAATTTAATACTCGAGTACAATCTCAGTTAGATGTGGCTAAAAAAGTATTAAAAGACGCACATGAGTCAGGTGATGTAGATAAAATAGTTGAAGCACAAGAGGCGTTAGCTAATTTATCTGTTGACAAAGTGCGTTTAGCTGCGGCTAAGAAGCAAGCAGAAGATACTGCAACACAAACGACTGAAACGGAAGCTGTTGCACCGCAACAGGCTCAACCTCAACAACCACAAAAATCTATGCAACAGGTTTTTGAACAGGAACCATTATTGAAAGATTGGGTACAAAAAAATGATTGGTTTGGTAAAGATGAGGTAATGACATACGCTGCTAGACTTATTGACGACAGGTTGGTCAATCAAGAAGGATTTGACCCGATGAGCGATGAGTATTATGCTGAGATAGATAAACGGATGAGTGCGGAGTTCCCGCATAAGTTCAATAAAAACGTGGCAAGCAGGAAGGTGGCATCTGCTGAATCTTCCGCATCACGCAGAAAGGGTGGACAGAAAACAGTTCGTCTAACCCCTTCACAGGTAGCAATAGCAAAACGACTAAATGTTCCTCTTGAGGAATATGCAAAATACGTGTAGGAGTTAGATAATGACGGAACAAAACGAGAACACAACTCGCCAAACAACTAGAAGTAGAACTTCACGAAACAGTGAAACCCGAAAAAGGGAGTCTCGAAGACAACCTTGGAGGCCACCTTCAGCTCTTGAAGCACCTCCAGCACCAGAGGGTTATAAGCATCGTTGGATTCGTGCAGAAGTTATGGGCTTTGATGATAGAAAGAACATATCTGCAAGAATGCGCGAAGGATGGGACTTAGTGAGAGCTGAGGATTATCCTGAGTTTGATGCTCCGACCATTGAAGATGGGAAACACGCAGGAGTGATTGGTGTAGGAGGTTTACTACTAGCAAGAGTGCCTATTGACATTGTGGAAGAACGCAATGCTTATTTTCGGGGAATGACCCGCGATCAGATGACTGCTGTTGATAACGATTTAGCGCGAGAACAGCACCCAGCAATGCCTATCAGTAAACCTGATCGGCAAACAAGTGTAACATTTGGAGGCCCCCGTAAAGAGGAGGGCTAGGAGATAATAAATTATGGCTAATATAAACGGAGCTTTTGGTCTTCGTCCTATCGCTAAGTTAGGGCAAGGAACTAATTCTACGGGTACTACAGGCTATACTCCTTATGAAATTGCATCTGATAATTCAAATCGAATTTACCAAGGTATGCCAGTAATTCCTTTAAGCACAGGTTTTATCGACCGTGTAGGAGCTGCGGCAGGTGGTTCGGTTAGTTTAGTAGGTGCCTTCATGGGTTGTGAGTTTGTATCTAGTACAACTGGTAAAGTTGTATTTTCTAATAACTGGCCTGGCTCAGGTGCTGATAGTAATCACCCTGTAAAGGCTTTTGTTGCAGATGACCCTAATCAACTATTTTTGATTGCGTCTGATGCTTCACTAACTAGTGAAGCAACTACAAGGGCTGCTGTATTTGCTAATGCCAACTTTTCAAGTGGTCAAAGCGGAGACAATACTACTGGTATGTCTTCAGCTGCATTAGCGGTCAGCACTATTGCAACGACTAATTCACTGCATCTCAGAATTATGGGTTGGCAAGAAGACCCCTCTAATGAAGATTTTGCATCAGCGGGTATAGGACTTATCGTGCGTTTGAACAATAGTTTCAACGCTCCTACTGGTTCTATTGCTGCTGGAACACCATCAACTACTGGCGTATAAGGAGGTTAAAACATGGCTATTAGTAGAGCACAATTAGCGAAAGAGCTAGAGCCTGGCCTCAATGCCCTTTTTGGGATGGAGTACGCTAGGTATGACGATGAACACGCGGAAATCTATGAAACAGAGTCTTCAGACAGAGCGTTTGAAGAAGAAGTGATGCTTACAGGTTTTGGGTCTGCACCCGTTAAATCTGAAGGTGCTGCTGTTACATTTGATGATGCAAAAGAGGCTTTTACAGCACGATATACTCATGAGACTATTTCTTTAGCTTTCTCAATTACTGAAGAAGCAATTGAAGATAATCTTTATGATCGTCTTGCAAGCCGCTATACCAAAGCATTAGCTAGAAGTATGGCACACACTAAACAGGTTAAGTCTGCTGCGGTATTAAATAACGCATTCGATAGCACTATTACAGGTGGAGATGGGAAAGAGCTTTGTGCTACAGACCACCCTCTAACTAACGGTAATACTTTTCGAAATGAGTTAAGCACGGCTGCTGACTTGAACGAAACAAGTTTAGAAAACTCTTTAATTGACATTTCTGCGTTCGTAGATGAGCGTGGACTTAAAGTGTCGGTAAGAGGTACTAAACTTATTGTACCACCTGCGTTACAGTTCGTTGCAGATAGATTATTAGAATCTACTCTACGACCAGGAACCGCAGATAACGACATCAACGCTTCTCGTAACATGGGAATGTTGCCTGAAGGTTATGTTGTTAATCACTATCTTACAGATTCAGACGCTTTCTTTATTAAGACAGATACCCCAAGAGGTTTCTTGCACTTTGAAAGATTGCCAATGTCAACTAAGATGGAAGGTGACTTTGATACAGGTAACATGAGATTTAAGGCTCGAGAGCGTTATAGCTTTGGTTTCTCAGATCCACGTTGCGTATTTGGTTCGCCAGGTGCATAAATGATTAGGGGGAGCTAGTCTCCCCCATTAATCTGGGAAATAACTAGCCCTAGCGACTGTCCCAGCAGACGCTTACCAAGACTCTAGGGCGAAACCTTTGGTAAGGAGGATATTTAAATGGCAGTACATTTTACTGGCCCAGTGCTTTACGCAGGTAAAGACGGACAAAGACAATGGTTTGAAAATTTACCAGTAGCGAACAATCCTGACTATTTAATGTACATGGATGATTTTACTGGTATCGCATTAGACACTACTAACGATTGGACATTAATAAAGGACAGTTCAGCTTCAGGTGCTTTAGGTGCAGACGCTGAAAATGGTACGTTAGTTTTAAGTTCTCAAGCAACTACTGATAATGACGGTGCTTCTGTTCAAGGTAACGAAATATTTGCGTTATCTTCTACTCGTGATATTTGGTTTGAAACTAAATTATTTGTCACTGATGCAGAAGGCGATGCTATGGACGTTTGCGTTGGTTTAACAGTTAACTTTGCTACTAATCCAGAAGCTATGCTAACCGCAGCAGATAGAATAGTATTTCAGATAGATGACGGTGATAGTAATATTGATTGTGTCACCGAAAAAGACGGAACAGCCACAACTACTGATTCAGGTATTGATATTGTAAGTGGCACATCTGTTACTTTAGGTTTTCATGTAAAAGGAACTGGAAGTGTTGAGTTTTTTGTAAATAGAAACAAAGTTGCAACACATACAGCTAATCTTCCTGATAATGAAAATTTAGCTATTGGTGCGATGGAATTATCTGGTTCTGCAACAGGAACCAAATCAATGACTATTGATTACCTGATGGCTGTACAAAACAGATAAAGGAATAAAAAATGGCTGAAACTAAAAAAGCCTCAAGCACGACTAAGCCTAAGATTACAAAGAAAAGCACTCCCGTTCCTCCGAAGGGGAGTGCTGAGTACAAATCTTTGGTTTTACAAGGCAAAATTAAAGAAAAATAGGAGGTCAACATGGCTGACGCTGTAGCCGTAACGACTATTGAGGATGGCCCAAGAAATGCCGTTTTTTATCTTACTAATATTAGTGATGGAAGCGGTGAGGCTAATGTAAAAAAGATTGATGTATCGGCATTGTCTAGTCTACAAGACGGCACTGCTTGTACTGGTGTTAGGATAACTAAAATAACTTATTCTAATGTTGGTATGGGAGTAAAATTAACTTTTGATGCAACAACCGATGTGTTGGCAATTCAATTAGCTGCTGATTTATCTGATACATTAGATTATACCAATATAAACGGTTTTCCAAATTATTCAGGTAGTGGTAAAACTGGAGATGTTTTGTTAACCACCGTAGGCCACTCATCTGGAGATAGTTATAGTATTGTTATTCAATGTATAAAAGAATTTTAGGAGCATAACGTGGCAACTTCAGGTTCAAGTGATTTTAATTTAGATATGGCTGAAATCACTGAAGAGGCTTTTGAGCGTTGTGGATTAGAATTACGCACAGGATATGATTCTAAAACTGCAAGACGTTCTTTAAATCTTGTTTTTGCAGATTGGGCTAATCGTGGTTTAAATTTATGGACAGTAGAGCAGGTAACACAAACCCTAGCTAATTTGTCCACTAGTTCAGGTATATCCACTTATCCGATTGGTGCAATTACTATGACGGTGGCAGATAGCTCTAGTTTTAGTGTTGGTGAAACCATTACGGGTGGCACTAGCGGTTCCACGGCTAGTGTTATTACTAAACCTACCTCTACAACATTTACTATTACTATTCCTAGTGGTGACTTTACGGCATCAGAAACCATTACTGGTTCGTCTAGTTCTGCTACAACTACTGTTTCTGCTAATCCTAGTTTGACAGATGCTCAGTCAACGGTAGATTTGTTAGAAGTTGTGATTAGACGGGATAACACAGATATTAACGTAAGTAGAATATCTAGGGCTGAATATCTAAATATTCCTAATAAAACACAGCAAGGTAGACCTACTCAATATTTTGTAGATAGATTAATTACACCGACAATAAATTTATGGCCGACACCAGAAAATTCTACGGATCAGTTAATTTTTTATAGGGTGAAAAGAATACAAGATGCTGATGCTGCAACTAATAATCCAGATGTTCCATTTAGGTTTTTGCCTTGCTTGGTAGCTGGTTTGGCATATCATCTTGCGATAAAAAAATCACCTCAAAGAATAGGTGTGTTAAAAGATATTTATGAAGAAGAATTTGCTCGAGCTGCGGCTGAGGATGGCGAAAGAACTGCGCTACGTCTAGTTCCATCTTACTCATCATTGAATATATAATGGCTAATTTTGCTTCTGGAAAACACGCTTTAGGCATATCTGATAGATCAGGTAGAACTTATAAGTTACGTGAGATGATTAAGGAATGGAACGGTTTATTAGTAGGAAAAGATGAATATGAGTCTAAACAACCTCAACTAGAGCCTAGACACACGAAAGCCGATCCTCAAGCGTTACGTCAAAGTAGACCAGACAGGACAGAACCTGCGTCTGAAGTATTATTACCTTTTAATGGGTTTAGAACAGGTGATAGTGGCTCGGCAATAATTACTGTTGCAGAGCCTGGTCACGCTAGAACCACAGGGGATACAGTTAGATTTAGAAATGTAGAAAACTTTGATGGCTTTACTGAATCTGTAATAGAGTCATCTTCAGGATATTCGATAACAAAAGTGGACGCTGATAGCTACACGTTTACTGCTAGTAGCGGAACTGCTACAACAGGCAGTGTAAAAGGCGGTGGCGGTTTTGCTTCAGCAGGTCCAGTAACAGTGAGCGCATAATATGGCATTTACCTTTACAACATTAAAAACAGCAATACAAGATTACACACAAAATAGTGAAACTACTTTTGTTAATAATTTATCCAGATTTATTTTAAATGCAGAGGAACGCATTTTTAAAGAAGTGCAATTAGATGTATTTCGCAAAAATGTAAATGGTGCGATAACTGCGGGTAATAAGTTTCTAACAAAACCTACTGATTACTTGTCTACTTTTTCCTTAAGTGTTTTAAATAATTCTGAAAATGTTTTTTTATTACGTAAGCACCCTACTTTTTTACAGGATTATACGCCTGATCCAAGTACAACAGGAGTGCCACAATATTATGCAGATTTTGATGAAACTACTTTTTTATTAGCTCCAACACCAAGTTCTGGCTTTAATGCTGAATTACATTATTACCATAAACCAACCTCAATAACCGCAACAAGTGATGGTACAAGTTGGTTAGGAACTAATGCAGAATTAGCTTTATTATATGCTTCGCTAGTTGAGGCTTACACCTTTATGAAAGGTGAGGCAGATATGTTTCAAATATATAATGGAAGATATCAAGAAGCGTTAGCTTATCTTAAAAATCTTGGTGAAGGTAAAAATACTAGAGATGAGTATCGTTATGACAAACTTAGAAAAGAGGTTATTGCTTAATGTTTAATCTTAAAATGGAGTCTAATGTAGGAAGTGTTAGTGTTGTTACTTCTAAAAATAGAGGTCTGAACGCTGAAGAATGGGCCGATATAGCGGTAAATAGAATAGTACAAATTTCAGCCGATACTCCTTTACCCTTACGCGAACAAGCTATTGCATATAAAGGGCGTATAAAAAGTTTATTAATAGGTTACTTTCAACAAGTAGCAAAAAGTGAAAGGTCTACGATCAAACGTGTTTTAGAACAACAAGGTCATTTAGACATCGCAAAAAATATAGAGGATATTTAATATGGCGATTACATCTGCAATGTGTACCTCTTTTAAAAAAGAAATATTAGAGGGAAAACATAATTTTTTAAATAGTGGTGGTGATACATTTAAATTAGCTTTATATACTTCTAGTGCTAGTTTAGGTGCAAGCACCACAGGATATACCACTAGTAATGAGGCTAGCGGCACAGGATATACAGCAAAAGGTAATACTTTAACTAGAGTTGACCCAAGCACTGATGGCACCACTGCAATAACTGATTTTGCTGATACTACATTTTCAAGTAGCTCAATTACGGCGCGAGGAGCTTTGATTTTTAACGAAGATACTAGCGGTGATACCTCTGTTGTCGTGATAAATTTCAGCACAGACAAAACTAGTAGTGCAGGTGATTTTACTATAACTTTTCCAGCTGCTGACGCATCTAACGCTATTATAAGGATAGCTTAAATGGCAATTGGTTGGGGGAGAGATGGATGGAGTGAAGGTTCATGGGGAACCACTGATACATCGATCACAGTAACGGGTTTAAGTGGTACAGGTGCGGTTGGTTCAGTCACTGTAGTTGAAGGTACAGGTGTTACCGTTTCTGTAACTGGTCAATCTGCTACAGGTGCTGTAGGCACAGTAACAGCTACAGGTGGAGCTATTGTTTCTGTAACTGGTCAATCTGGCACAGGTGCGGTAGGCACAGTAACCGTTGTATTAGGTGTTACCGTTTCTGTAACTGGTCAATCAGGAACGGGTGCGGTAGGTTCAGTTACTATAGTTGAAGGCACAGGGGTAGATATTTCTGTGTCTGGTCAATCAGGAACGGGTGCGGTAGGCTCTCCTACTATTATCGAAGGTACGGGTGTCAATGTTACTTTAGACGGTCAATCAGCGACTGGTGAGGTAGGAGTTTTATTAGGTTGGCTCGAAATAGATGATTCTCAAAGTATTACTTATGCAAATATTAATGACTCTCAGAGTATTACTTATTCACAAATAGATGACTCTCAACTAGTAAATTTTATTGAAATAACTCCTAGTGATAGTGTAACTTATTCAGAAATAGAAAATGCAGAGACAACAATATTTATAGAAATTGACGACTCACAAGATAGAGCAGCATAGGATTAAATACAATGGCTAGTACATTTACAACGAATTTAGGTATAGAAAAACCAGCAACTGGAGATAAAGCTGGAACATGGGGAACCATGACAAATACCAACATGGACTTAATTGATGAAGCAACTAATGGTGTAGTTAGTATTACATTAGCAGCAACAGGTAGCTCTGGATCTCCTAATGATCTACCAATAACAAATTCAACTTCTTCCAACGGTAGAAACAAATTTATAGAATTTGTGGACGGAGGGGATTTAGGAGGAACAGCATTTGTTCAACTTACCCCTAATGATGCTGAAAAAATAGTATTTATTAGGAATAGTTTATCAGGTAGTCAAAGTATTTTAATATTTCAGGGTACTTATGATACTGGAAGAGATTTTGAAATTAAAAATGGTAAGGATTATATTTTAAAGTTTCCAGGCGGAGGTTCTTCATCAACAATTGTAAATGTTTTAGATAATCCAGTAATAGGCACTAATTTAGAAATAGGTGATAATCTTACTTTGTTGTCCGATTCATCTGTTTTAAGTTTTGGTGCAGACAGTGACGTTACCATTACACATAATCACAACACAGGAATAACCTTAAATGATAAAGATATTTCTGGTGTTGCCACGATTAATGGGGCTGGTTTACAAGCACATAACTATATACTTAATCCAGAATTTAATGTAGCCCAACGTGGTAAAGTTATAAATGCAACAACCCCTTTTGCAAACGCTAATAATGATGGTAATTATACTTTAGATAAATGGGTTCTACTAAGCGATGGTAATGATGTTGTCGATGTTGCTCAAACTAGTTCAGACGTACCTACAGGTAGTCAAAACGCAATAGAATTAGAAGTAGAAACTGCCAACAAAAAATTTGGTATAGTTCAATTTATTGAAAATATAAACTGTGAATCTATTATAAATCAAGAAGTAACCGTAAGTTTTCAAGCTCAAGCAACTACAAATCTTGATGATGTTAGGGTTGGGATTATCTCATGGGCAGGAACAGAAGATGCGCCTACTAAAGATATAATTAATTCATGGGAGGCCGAGGGAAGTAACCCAACTTTAGTAACTAATTTTGCTTTTGAAAATACACCCGCTGATTTAAATGTAACTACTTCCTTTGCAAAGTATTCTGTTACGGCAACGACAGATCTTTCTAGTGCAAAAAATGTAGCCGTTTTTATATGGTCAAATGTTACTGGAACTACGGCAGGAACAGATAAACTGCATATAGGGCAAGTACAATTAGAGAAAGCCTCATCAGCCTCTAATTTTTCTTTTACAAATTATAGCGATCAATTTTTAAAATGTGCAAGATACTTTAGAGGTTGGTTAGAAACTTCTGATGACTCAGCTAATCAAAGTGCTATTGCAACAGGTCATAATGTAGGCGGAACGTCATCAAGAATACAACTTTTTAATCCAGTGCCTTTCCGTGCCACGCCAAGTATTGACCAAAATGAGACGTTTATAGTATCGCACCTGGTAGCTAATGTCACTGGTATTTCGGGTATAGGTGACGTTGGAATAGGTCAAAACGGTCTGACTTTCGCCGCAAGCTATAGTTCAACTGCTTTGACGGCTGGAGCGCAAGTTGCTCTTTTCCTAGACACTACAGAAAGTGGCACATCACGATTTTTCATCTCATGCGAATTAGGAGCATAGTACAATGTCAACTTATGCAAATGCACAATTTATAGAAAATACACTTTTTGAGGGTGGCCCAACTATTAGAAACATTAAATGCACACTTGATGGTAGAGATATCGTAGTCCCTATAGATACAAAAAATAGTGATTATATTGCCATACAAAAGGAAGTTAATGCTGGCAACTTAACTATTGCTAATGCAGGTGCTTAATGAATAATATGGATGAAAAAGTACATGATGTTGCGGCTAAATTAGAAGCTCATGTGGCTCGTTCAGAGGAGCGTGATAAAACTGTATTTAACCGATTAGATAATATAGAGAGAAATATTAGACAACACACATTTGCCTTATTGACAGGTATGGCGGGTGTAATTATTACATTATTGTTGAGATTGTAATGCCACTAGTAAAACTACAGTTTAGACCAGGGGTTAATAAAGAGAGCACATCTTATGCAAATGAGATGGGTTGGTTTGATTCTAGTTTAATACGTTTTCGTAAAGGCCGTGCTGAAAAGCTAGGTGGTTGGTTGAAACTAAGCACTAATACTATTTTAGGCACCGTTCGTTCTCTTTTTACTTGGGTAGCTTTAGATGGTTCTAAGTTTATGGGTGTGGGAACGAGTGAAAAATTTTTAATTGAAGAAGGGGGTATTTATAATGATATTACTCCTTTAAGAGCTACACAAACGAGTTTATCTAGTCCATTTACTTCCGTAAATTTAAGTTCAATTTTAACAGTTACTGATACAGATCATGGTGCTAAAACAGGAGATTTTGTGTCTTTTTCAGGAGCATCAACATTTAATGGTGTAGCGGCATCTGCGATTAACACAAACTTAAAAATAACTGAAGTTTTAAGTAGTTCACAATATAAAGTAGATACAGGTGATGCGGCATCTAGTTCAGGAACTGGAGGAGGAACCGTAACTGCTAAATATGAAATTTCAGTAGGTACTAGTTCTGCTGTTCCAGGCATAGGTTGGGGTGCGGGTTTATATGGCGGTAATTTAAATGATGTGGTGGCAACTACTTTAAATGGAGCTGTAAGCACGAGTGCTAGTTCTATAACATTAACTAGTGCGACTGGTTTTGCTTTACCTTCAGATACTACTTTATCCGCTGATATAGAAATAAGTTCTGCAACTATCGCTGTAGCTGATAGCTCTAGTTTTCCTGCAAAAGGCACTATAAAAATTGGTAGTGAAAATATTATTTATACAGGTAATGCTAATAATACTTTTAGTGGTTTGACTAGGGGTGCAGATAGCACAACAGCTGCAACAGCAAGCAGTAGTGCAGCGGTAAAATTATTAGGCTTAATAAAAATAAATAATGAATTGGTGCTATATGACACGGTGTCTACTAATACTTTAAGTGATTTAACTCGATCTGCTAGAAATACTTCTGTTTATAGCGGGACAAGTAGAAGTTCCCCCACTACCGCAAACTCATCTCATAGTGATGGAGATGTTGTGGTATTAGCGAATGACTTTTCAGGGTGGGGTAATTTATCTGACAATACCAGTGTCAACTTACAATTAAGACTTTGGTTTCAAGATAATTTTGGTGAGGATTTAGTGTTTAATGCTAAAGATAATACTCCGTATTATTGGGACAGAACTTTAACAGTTGGTACAAGAGCTACTTCTTTAGCTTCTCAATCAGGTGCGTCAGATGCACCAACGATAGTCAGACAAGTTATGGTTTCTACTGAAGATAGGCATGTTTTAGCTTTTGGTTGTAATGAAATAGGAGCCTCAGTGCGTAATCCTTTACACATTAGATTTTCAGATCAAGAGAACCCTTTTGTGTGGACACCAAAAATTACTAATACCGCAGGTGGTTTAACGATATCTTCTGGTTCAGAGATAATTCGTGCCGTAAAAACTAAGCAAGAAATATTAATTTATACCGATGTAAATACGCATTCTATGAAATTTTTAGGGCCACCTAATACTTTTGGAATTACTTTACTAGCTAGTAACACTGCTTTAATAGGCCCAAATGCAGTGACTACAGTGGCAGATAGTGTGTTTTGGATGAGCACAGAAAATTTTTATGTGTACGCAGGCCGTTTATCTATTATACCTTGCACCGTGTTACGACATATTTTTGATGATATTAATATTGACCAAAGCGAAAAAATTGTAGCAGGGTCAAATAAAATGTTTGATGAGATATTTTGGTTTTATCCTTCTTCTGGTTCGGAAGAAAATGACAAATACGTTAAATACAACTATGCTGAAAAAACTTGGGATATAGGCACATTATCCCGTACTGCTTGGTTAGATTTTAATATTCACACTTTACCAAGAGCAGCGGGTAATGACAGTAATGGTAATACCTCAGTATTTACGCATGAAACAGGTACGACTGATGATGGAGCAGCTATGACTAGTTTTGTTGAGTCTGCCGATATAGATTTAGACCCAGATGGCAATAATTTTATGTTAGTCAGCCGTATTATTCCTGATATCTCTTCTACAGATCAGGTAGATTTTGTGCTAAAAACTAGAAACTTTCCTGGCGATACCTTGGCAACCAATTCAACCAATGCAATTTTACCAAATACGCAACAGTCTTTTACTCGAGCACGAGCACGACAAATAGCGTTACGTATCGAAAGTAATATATCTAATGTTAACTGGACATTGGGAGATACCAGACTTGACCTTAGACCTGATGGGAGGCGATAATGGCTAAATTACTTCTGTCATCGTTAGCACAGGCACCTGATGAATACGATCCAGATACCCTACAAAGCATTTTTCGAGAAATTGAACTAGCTTTGCAAAGCAAAGATTTTCCACAACAAGTAGAGGGTAAAGATAACTCTCGTAGTTTAGCGTGGTTTTTAGGCTAGATGAGTACGTTTTATAAAAATGCAAAAGTAGATTTGACTACAACAGGCGTTACTACTTTATATACCGCACCCACGGCCACTAGCACTGCTAGTCCAGCTACAGCTATCTTTAAATCTATTTTAGTTGCAGACGATAGTGGGTCAGCTTCCACTATAACATTGACAATTACTGATACGTCATCTAACGTATTCGTATTGTTTAACGTCAAAGCCACGGCTGGTAATGGCACGGTTGAATTACTTACTGCGCCATTAGTAGTAGAAGAAGGGGAGGCTTTAAAAGTTACGGCAGGTAACGCTAACCGCTTACATGTAGTAGGCAGCTATTTAGAGACAACTAGAGATGACTAACGGCATACAACAATTAGCAGACAATTTAGCAGAGTTTGGGCGATATGGTGATACCTATATGGTACACGCAGCAGAGGGTGAGACTGTTATTCCTGCGGAAATATTAGAAGCTAACCCAAATTTAAAAGACCAATTATTTAGACAAATGCAATTAATGGGTATTCAAGACCCTAATCGTTATGTTGTAGGTAATACGCTTAATAGTTTAAATCCAGTAACTGGTCAACCAGAATTTTTCTTTAAAAAGTTATTTAAGAAAGTAGCAAAAATAGCAAAAGTAGCAGCTCCAATTGTTGTGGGTGCATTTAACCCTGCGGCTGGTGCAGCATTAGGGGCAGGTATAGCTGCCGCTGAGGGGAAAGGCGTTGGGGGTATCATATCAGGCGGTGCTTCAGGTTATTTTGGTGGTAAGGCTTTATCGGGTGGCATAGCTGGTTTTCAAGGTGCTGATCAAAGTGCTGGTTTTTTTAGTAAATTAGGTTCAGCTGCTAAAGGTGGGATTGGTAATCTTTTTACAGCCCCTCAAGGTGGCGAAAGATTATCTTTTGGTCAATTATTTGGACGAGCAGCACCAGGAGCACAAAGTAAATTTGCATTACCTACAACAGGTTCGCTTGGTAGTGAAGTAATATCAACAACGCCTCCACCAGGGTTGTTATCTCCCGAATTGAACGCAGCAAAAAAAGTGCTTGGAAAGACAACACAATTGGGAGATCCAGGTTCGATATCAGAATTTGTAAAAGGAGCAGGGTCTAATATCCCAGAATCTCTTAAGAATATTAATGTTGGGAGTAAGGCGGCAGAAGCAGTTAAAACTACAGGTGGTTTAACTAAAATAACAGATGCTTTAAAGGGTGATTTAGGTAAAAATTTATTAAAATTTGGTTTACCTGTAGGAGCTGCGGCTTTAGCTGCTAAGTATCAAAAAGATTTTAATCAACAGAGGACAG
>CAACVD010000862.1_pt1 | contig 14695 bp, 27 predicted proteins | sample 2381771 | NCBI WGS metagenome assembly CAACVD01 (sample SAMEA5211965, study PRJEB30684) | marine metagenome | biome: Marine; feature: Epipelagic; material: Water | collected 2015-10-15 | depth 15 m | reverse complement strand
GCGCAAGCAGAATGTAAGGCGTACTGCAAGGCGTAACACACAGATAGCACAGGAGAAGAACTATGGCTGAGTTTGACCATGATTGGAATGATTGGACAGAAATTGAACACTATGAGTTGTCTGAGAAAGACAATCAGTACATGAGTATGTACGGCTGTACACAAGATGATATGTTGTGTATGATGAATGACCCTATGAATTTTATTGGTGGACATTACATGCTTGCTATGTCTATCTTGTCTGATGCACAGCACGTCATAGCACATGACCCTGAGCAAGCAAGACAGTTTATAAACAAGGCCAAGTACGTTCTGCGTTCTTGGAATAACGACAACAACCCTAGTCCCACCGTTGGACTAACAAACTAACCAACATAAAGGAGATATTATTATGACATCACTTAACATTGAGACTACAATCAAGGCTGGTACATATCACAAGCGTTCAACAGGTATGACTGGACAAGTACTTGCAACACCTCAAATTGAGGCCAAGCTGGGTAAAGTTGAATCCCTGTATGAACAGTATCATGGCGTGGCTCTAGGCCGTTACAACCTGTATCGTGCTATCCTACCACTTGCCCGTGAGACTAAGGCTGACAGTGGCGGCTTCATTCATGGTGATGCTGGTGCTATTGTACTCAAGACACTGGATGTAATGCACAAGGCACTTGGCAAGGCTGTACGCCGCAAGAACCGTGATGCTATCTCTATTGAGATAGGTGTTCTTGAAATCAACAACCTGCGTGACCTTGCTCGTGGCAAGCGTGGACGTAAGGCAATCAGGAAGGTAGCATAATATGTATTGGGAAATCGGTATCAAGATGGATGGCGTCAGTGGTGTGTACAATGTACACCCACAGCCATTGGCTGAGTCAGTATGGAATCATGCTGTTGAACATGCAATGGACATGGCGCAAGCCTTGTATCCACAAGCACACATTGAGTTAGAGTTTGTAAAAGAGTTTGAAACAGATGACTAACGCACTGTGGGTACTTGCCTGTTTAGGCACGATGACAGCAGAGAATATACACTTGGAAGTGTGGACAACACATGATACAATAGCTGGATGCCATGTAGAGAATACTATGCGTGGCTTTGATTATTCAGACCAGCAATGTTTCTGTATAGAAAGGAAAGATAATGACTAAGAAACTATACAACGTAAAGATTGACTTGACTGTTTGGTATGACCGCAACTTTCTTGTCGAGGCATACAATGCTTATGAGGCAGAAGATAAAGCACGTGACATAGCCAAATGGCAGACCATGCACCTGATTGGTACTGATATACCTGTTGAGAGTGATGGTGATTGGAGTTATGGTGACCAAGAATACACCACTTCATACATAGAGTTAGAAGAATGAACTGCTGGAACTGTAGACATGAACTAATATGGGGCAGTGACTTTGATGTTGAACATGAAAGTGACAGCTATTCAATGATGACTGCACTGCATTGCCCTAATTGTGGGTGTGATGTTGAGGTGTGGTATCCAAAGGATGAGGAGATTGACGATGCCTAGATATGAAGTAACCCGAAGCTATACTGTTATATGCGTTGCTACAGTTGAAGCTGATACGCATGACCATGCAGAGGAAATAGCTTGTGATTCTGGTGACATACACTGGAAGGAATATGATGGTGACTATGACACAGAAGTATATGTAGAGGAGATTGATGATGCCTAGAACACTTGAACTACAGGATGATGAAATTGCAATCGTGTGGTCAGCCGAAGATGTGAAACAAGAATGTGAATGGTTGACTGATGACCAATCTTGTGACATACTCTGGGCATTAGAACATCGCCATGACGCTTGCATTGGTATTAATTGGGAAGTGATATACTACACTGCCGAACAAATGTATCCAAAGAAGGAGAATGAAAATGATAACACTTAACTTACCACCAAAACAAGTCAACGCCATGCTAGTTGCAATGGACAATGAAATTGAACAGCAGTTAGGTGGCAGACCTGTTGATTGGGAATCATTCCCAGAGGTTGCCGCAATGCTGATGGCTTACTACACAACACGTTGTAAGTTTGAGGAGAACCAATATGCTTGAACATGACCGCAAAGAACTACTAAAAGTTATTAATATTATAAAGGAAATCAATACGACTACAGATGAAAAGTGTCCTATCACATACAACCAAGTGTGTGATTTAGAAAGTACAGAATGGATACTACGTAAGGTAGGTGCATTCCGTAAGGTTGATGGTCACTGGTCTGAATATGCGTATGCAGAAGAAGTAAAGGATGCTGACGATGCCTAACACTATGCGAGAACACAGAATCATGGCTAGTTCACCTGACCTGCTGGAAGATAGGGTAGAGGACTACATGAATATGTATCACCCATTTGGTTACATGACTAAAGTAGTTACGCCACCATACTTCAATGAAGAACTGAATGTGTGGATGGCTGTACTAGAAAGGCTAGACAGTTGTGATTGACACAACCTATCTTATATGATATAACTGCATTTTATACAAACAAAAGGAGAATAGATATGCCATTAGAATATATCCCTGAGAACCTTGACTTCAAGGTAGACTTTGAACCAACAAGAGTTAGTGACAAGAAGTATGTCATCAATCGTAGCACTGCTGAACCTATTGCCATCGTTGGCAAGGACTTCACCTGTGCATCACATGGTGACTTCTTCCGTAGTGTCATGGACACAGTGACAGAGAACCTTACCTCATATGAGGTGGATGGTGCTAACATTGCATGGCGTGATGCACATCACAATGGCTGGGCTATGATGGACATGACCCTGCCTAATGTGAAAGCTAAGATTACTACCCCGAAGCATGAGACTGAGGTAGCACAACGCATCATTGCATTGCATGGTGTGGATGGTACGTGTTCAAACACTGTGCTGTTCGGTGCTATCGACTTTTTCTGTACCAATGGGCAGATACGTGGTGAGCATGACAAGGTACGCCGTAAGAATACCAGTGGCTTTGACCTTGACACATTCATTGGTCAGCTTAACCGTAGCAAGCAGGACTTCTATGCACAGTCAGAACGCTTGCAAGGCTGGGCTAACAAGCCTCTTGTGTACACAAATGTACGAGACATGCTCCATTCTTTGCTCAAGTCAGAGAAGGTAGGTGACAAGATGCTTGGGCTGTATGCTCAAGAAGCTAACGTCCGTGGTCACAATGCTTGGGCGTTGTACTCTGCGTTCACTAACTATGCAAGCTATGCTGATGACCGCAATGGTTTCAAGCTACGTAACACTGGCGGTGATACTGAGGCAGTGAATATGTTTCAGCGTGAAGCAAAGGTAGCACAGTGGATTGAAAGCAAGCAGTTCAAGGAGTTGTTAGCGGCATGACACGTTACATTATCATAGACCATGACGACAATGAAAAGGTATCTTACTGGACACTTAGTGAGATACTTACCGAAATCAATCGGGATAGGTCTTCAGAATGGACAGACTACGATGAGTCCGATTGGCGTGAAGGCTTAGAACACTGGACTAACCTTGAATATGTAGGCAAAGAGATTAAGAAGCAGTTCTGGCAAGACTTGGCAGATAAGAGGGATGCAATGCTTCTTAAATATAAGAAGGAGATGAACCTGTGAAGACAGTTCAGCAACTTGTTGACAAATACTATACATCTAACGATTACAATATGTTACGTGATAGAACTAAACAAGACTATCAATACTTCTTACGTGTAATGTGTCAAGAATTTGGTGATGTAAAGTATGATGAGTTGACAAGTAAGCAAGCCAAACACGCTTACGAAGAGTGGGTTGCACGGGGCATTAGCCTCGCCAATCACACCTGTACTGTATCATCTATTGTGTATCGCTATGCTATTGAGATGGAGTACGCGACAGTCAATCCGTTTGCCAGTGTCAAGCGTAAGACAGCACCTCAACGTAAAGTTGTGTGGACTGAGGACAATGTACGTCAATTCCTTGACACTGCATACAGTGACTTTCAGTGGCGTAGTCTTGGCTTGATTGTACACATGGCATACGAATGGTGTCAGCGACTAGGTGACATGCGATTACTGACATGGGATAACCTTGACCTGCATGAGAAGAAGCTGTACTTAGAACAGTCGAAGCGCAGGGCAACAGTTACACTACCTATTGATGATGACTTGCTGTCCATGCTGATACAACAAGAAGCTGACTTTGGATTCCAAACCTACGTAGTGCCACGTACAAGCCCCGTACAGGGCGAGTACCACCCGTACAGTATGGAGAGGCTGTCCAAAGCTGGTCGGGCTGTCATGCGCGAAGCTGGACTGCCTGATGAACTACGACTGATGGACTTACGCCGCACTGGTACGACACAGATGGTCGAAGCTGGTGTGCCTATGGGACAAATCATGTCGGTTACAGGACACACTAACCCACAGTCAGTTAAACCTTACATGAAAAATACGTATGCCTCTGCAAATAATGCGTTGACAACTCGTAAGTCTCATGGTAAAAGCACTTAACTGCCGCAAAGAAAGTGATATAGTTATGAACATATATAACATAGTAAGTGATTTAGATATACCTAATGGACACACGCACAGGATGAACTGCCCATCATGTAATGGGACAAAGACATTCACTGTGACCAACAACATGGGTAAACTTATCTGGAACTGCTACAAGGTATCTTGTGGTGTGTCAGGTGGTACTCGTGTCCATCTTACAGTAGATGATATACGCCGTGGCTTTACAGGGGCAGAGGACTTTGCAGATGAGAAGTTTGAACTGCCTACCTACATCGTACCGCACCGTGGCAAACGTGCTGTAGTCAAGTGGTGTGCTGAATGGGGCATACACGAGGATGAGCATGGCTTGATGTATGATGTCAAGGAAGACCGTGTAGTATTCCCTGTTGTACATGATGGCAAGCTGGTTGATGCAACTGGCAGGTCATTGAGTAAGCGAATACCTAAGTGGAAAAGATATGGAAATAGTGGCTTGCCTTATGTCTCTGGACATGGTAAAGTCGCAGTAGTTGTTGAGGACTGTGTGAGTGCAACCGTTGTTGGTTACGGTTCCTTTGTCGGGGTTGCGCTTCTTGGTACATCTCTCCAAGAGTCGCATAAAAGGTATCTCTCGCAGTTCTCAACAGCAATCATAGCGTTAGACCCCGATGCTCTACCTAAGACGCTACACATGATGAAGGAACTACGAGGACACGTTTCGGATGTTCGCGTATTGAGGTTGGTGGATGATATAAAGTATAGAAACCCGACAGACATGGAGAAGCTAGATGCTCTCCGCAGACAGATAGGAGAATAACCACATGGAACTTACATTGATAAGAAGCCTAATGGATAAGGAGTTCTACGATGACCATCGTGGTTCGCGCTGTCCAACACGCTTGTTCAGCAAGGACGTGCGTAAGATTAAAGAGTCTATTGATACGGCTATGGATAGGTATGAACGTACTGTTACACCTGATGAGATAGAGGCATTGTTCATGTCGAACAACCCGACACTCACCACTGCACAGAAGCAAGCCTATGCATCCCTGTTCAACACAATCAAGCGTGAGCAACCTATGGGTGGTGACGTGGCACAAGAGGTGCTGTCTAAACTATTCCAGCAGGTTATCGGTGAGGACGTAGCCAATATCGGATTCGATATGGTCAATGGTTCTGCCGCTACACTTGAGGCACTACGCAATCTACTTGAGCAGTATGGTGATGACTTCACTCCTAATCTCAAGATTGAGTGGGATGACATCAGCATTGAGACGTTGATGGCGAAGGCTGAACTAGAAGCCAAGTGGTCATTCAATATACCTAGCGTAACACGTAAGGTTGAGGGTGTCAGTGGTGGTCAGTTGATTGAGGTAGGCGCACGGCCTAACACTGGCAAGACTTCCTTCCACGCCAGCTTGATTGCCGCGCCGGGTGGGTTTGCATCACAGGGTGCTAAGTGTGTCATCTTATGTAATGAGGAGCCTACCCACCGTGTTGGTGCTAGATACTTGACAGCCGCCGCAGGTATGTCAGCCCGTGATGTCAAGGCTAACATGCAAATGGCTAGGTCATTATATGAACCAGTGATGAGCAACATCAGAATCAAAGAAGCTGGTGGTCGTGATATGAATTGGGTTGAGTCTGTATGTAAGTCATACAAGCCTGACATACTTGTGCTTGACATGGGTGATAAGTTCCAGACTGCTGGTAGCTTCTCTCGTCCTGATGAGGCACTCAAGGCTTGCGCTATTCATGCTAGACAGATAGCCAAGACGTATGACTGTGCTGTATTCTATATGTCTCAGCTATCGGCAGAGGCAGAAGGACGGTCACAACTTAATCAGTCTATGATGGAAGGCTCACGTACTGGTAAGGCGGCAGAGGCTGACCTTATGGTGCTGATTGGTAAGTCACCTACCGTTGAAGGGCAGGAAGAAGATAGCCCACTACGTCACATGAACATCGTGAAGAACAAGCTGAATGGCTGGCACGGCATGGTGAACTGTGAGTTGGACTATCTGACAGCGAGGTACGAAGGATGAAGCTAACACTTGATGTAGAGAACACCGTCACCAAGCGTGGTGGTAAGATGCACCTTGACCCCTTTGAGCCTGACAATTCACTGACTATGGTGGGTATGTTGGACGATACAGGTCGTGAACATCTTATATACTTTGACCATAACGATGTAGAGGCTACGCCATTCGGTCATGGTGTAGTACAGAACGAACTGAATAAAGCAACAGTACTTATATGTCACAATGCCGCACATGATTTGCTTTGGCTATGGGAGTCAGGCTTCGAGTATGATGGCCCTGTGTTTGACACTATGCTTGCGGAGTATGTGCTACAGCGTGGTATCAAAGAGCCATTGTCTCTTGAGGCTTGTGCTGAACGCTATGAGTTGGATACCAAGAAGCAGGACACACTCAAGGAGTACTTCAAGAAGGGCTACTCTACTCGTGATATACCGCACGATGAGTTGGCAGAGTATCTATCTGCTGACCTACATGCTACACAGCAACTGTCTGACAAGCTAGTGTATCGCCTCAACACAGAGGCAGATGCTAGGCTCATGCCTACAGTGGCACTCACTAATGAGGTAGCTGTATGCCTGTCACGTATCTATCAGCGTGGCTTCAGTGTTGATGTTGCCAAGCTGGATGAGGTGCGTCAAGAGTTTGAACAAGAGAAGCGTCAGCTTATTGACGACTTACAAGTTCATGTACGTAAGCTGATGGGTGATACACCTATCAACCTCAACAGCCCAGAGCAGTTGTCGTGGGTTATCTACAGTCGTAAGATATTGGACAAGCCCTATTGGGGTAACACCATTGACCCTTACATGGCAGACGCAGACTTCCGTAGCCTCATGGCTGGCGGTACAGAACGTGTGTACAAGACAACAGCAGAGCAATGTCGTACCTGTAACGGTACAGGACAGATAAGAAAGGTAAAGAAAGATGGAACACCTTTTGCAAGACCCCACGGTTGTAAAGCATGTAGTGGTGCTGGTTATAATCTGGTCAATCTACCTACTCTTGCGGGACTAAAGTTCAAGCCACCGTCTGCTAAGTGGGCTAGTGCCAATGGCTTTAGTACCAGCAAGACTAACCTTGAGTTGCTTGAGTCAGTCGCTAAGTCTAAGGGTATGACAGATGCAGTTGACTTCTTGACTAAGGTACGTAGGCTGTCAGCCGTTGACACATACCTGTCATCATTCGTTGATGGCATTGCACTACACACTAAGCAGGATGGCAAGCTGCATGTCCGTCTGCTACAGCACCGCACTGCTACTGGCAGGTTCTCTGGTGCTGACCCTAACATGCAGAACATGCCGCGAGGTGGAACCTTCCCTGTTAAGAAGGTATTCGTATCACGGTTTGCTGGTGGTAAGGTAATGGAAGCTGACTTTGCACAGCTTGAGTTCCGCGCCGCCGCATTCCTATCACAAGATGGAGTTGCAATTGAAGAAGTCTCTACTGGATTTGATGTACATGCATATACCGCTAAAGTTATTACCGATGCTGGTCAACATACGTCTCGCCAAGATGCGAAGGCGCACACGTTTGCACCACTCTACGGTGCCAGTGGATACGGACGAACAAAAGCCGAAGCCGCATACTACGAACACTTCAACGAGAAGTACAAGGGGGTCTCAGCTTGGCATTCCCGACTGGCTAAAGAAGCTGTAAACACTAGGCACATTACTACGCCATCAGGTAGGCAGTTCGCTTTCCCTGACGTTGTACGTAAGACTAATGGTACAGTATCATTCTTTACCCAGATAAAGAACTACCCTGTGCAATCATTTGCTACGGCAGACATTGTACCTGTTGCATTGCTACACATTGACGCACTGTTGAAGGACATGCGTAGCTGTGTAGTCAACTCAGTACATGATAGTATTGTTATTGACGTACACCCTGACGAAGAATCGCAGGTTATCAATGTCATCAACGCTACTAATGATGCACTACCTTCACTCATCACGTCCCGTTGGGGTGTGGTGTTCAATGTACCACTACTATTAGAAGCAAAAATAGGAAAGAATTGGCTTGACGTAGTGGATGTAACCTGATATAACTATGGAACTTAACTCAGAAAAGGAGATACAACATGACTGAACTTACAACAATTGATACTAACAACTACGCCGCAATGTCTAAAGCAATGGGCATCGCCCATGAAGGTGGCTCGACTAAGCAACAGACTAGCACACTGGCACGACTACGCATTCATCACACACCTATCATGGGTGAGGCAGAGGTGAATGGTAAGCGTGTCAACATGGAAGTGATTGAAGGTGGACACTACAAGCTGGAGATTCCAGATGGTCCTACCTACTACGCTAAAGACATCAAGGTGCGTCCATTCATGCAACGCTTCATGTATAAGAAGTTTGTCATGGCATCTGGTGCTACCCCTAATCGTTACGTCAAGACTGTGATGAGTGACAACATCAACATGGACTTGAAAGATAATGATGGTGGCTTCAACTGTGGTAAGCCTTCTGGTTGGATTGAAGACTACAAGTCATTGCCAGAAGCTACTAAGGAACTAATCAAGTCTGTCAAGCGAGTACGTGTAGTACTAGGTACGGTTGATTTGATTGAGCCTGTAGATGCAAGCGGTAACTCTGTAGAGGTACAGACTACACCATTCATCTGGGAGATTGATAATCGTGATGCCTTCAAAGAAGTAGGCTCATGCTTTAGCAAGCTGGCTAAGATGAAGCGTCTTCCTGTACAACACATGATTTCTGCACAGACAGAAGAACGTAAGCTACCTAATGGTAGTAGCTTCTATCTACCTGTAGTTAGTCTGGACGTTACTAAGACAGTCGAACTGTCACAGGATGACCAGAACAGGTTCGCTGACTTCATGGCATGGATTGAGAACTACAATACATACATCATCAATACCTATGCAGAGAAGGCTGTCAGCAGACACGACAACGACTTGGATGACGTGGATGTTGATGGTATTGTTGACATCGAAGTTGAAGAAGAGGTAGCATAATGAAACACCCTGCTGAACTGGCGTTACATCAGTACATGACTAATGCTATTAATGGTAGTAGCACTATGTCAGAGGATGCAATCAAGCAAGTTGCTGATGATGTATCCGATGCACTGAAGCGTCAGTTTGGTGGGGGTAAGGCACGGGGTGACTTCAGGTTACGTATGTCTAATGTTGGCAGACCTAACTGCCAGCTATGGTATGACAAGAACAAACCAGAAGTTGCCCTACCTTTCCCTACCACGTTTATGATGAACATGATGCTTGGAGACATCGTTGAAGCTGTCTTCAAGGGCTTGCTAAAGTCTGCTGGTGTGCAGTATGAAGATGCAAGCAAGGTTACACTAGAGTTGAAAGACGATAAGATAAATGGTGAGTACGACATAGTGATTGACGGTGCAGTAGATGACGTTAAGTCAGCATCTAACTGGTCGTACCAGAACAAGTTTGAATCTTATGATACATTAGCATCAGGAGATGGCTTTGGTTACGTAGCACAGCTTGCTGGTTACGCCAAGGCCGCTGGCAAGAAGGTTGGTGGATGGTGGGTAGTGAACAAAGCTAATGGCGAGTTCAAGTACGTACCAGCTACAGGCTTAGACCTAGATGCAGAGGTGGATAAGATACAGACAACGGCAGATACATTGAAAGAGAACAAGTTTGAACGATGCTTTGAACCAGTACCTGAGACATTCAGGGGTAAGGAGACAGGCAACAAGGTACTCAACGATGGCTGTAGGTTCTGTAATTACCGCTTTGATTGCTGGGATACTCTGACTGAACTACCAGCAGTAATGTCCAAAGCTAAGTCACCACCGACTATATCATACATAGGAGATGTAGTTGCACCATAAGGCATGGAGAACCGCACGTAAGTATGGGTATCGTAGTGGGCTAGAGTTAACTATTGCAGAGAGATTGAAGGCAGATAAGGTATCATTCAGATACGAAGCTGTTAAGATTGAATGGCAAGACCTAGCCTACCGTACCTATACACCTGACATAATACTTGACAATGGTATCATCATTGAAGTAAAAGGCAGGTTCATGGCGGCAGACAGACGTAAGCATCTTGAAGTTAAGAAGCAACATCCTAACTTAGATATACGGTTTGTGTTTGAGAACAGCCGTAGTAAGATACGTAAGGGGGCTAAGTCATCCTATGGTGATTGGTGTACTAAGAATGGATTCAGATACTATGACCGAATCATTCCAGAGGACTGGCTAAAAGAGAAAGGCAAAGATAAACACCCTGACTTTATAAGTCATCCAAACTCAACAGTGAAGAGGAGAACCAAGAAATGAACAAAGAAGATATGATGGAGAAGATACAAGACGAAGACTTTGTAATACGAGTGAGACCTTTTGCTGACGATGATGGTACATGGAGTGGAGAGATAGACATCTCAATCATGGCGTTCCCTGACAATCCTATGGATGATGAAGACTACAGTAATGTCATGCACTTCTGTAAGATGATATGTGCTACTGTGCCTATCATGGAACAGGAAGAAAGCATACGTAACATTGTGCATGAATATGTAATGAAAGTTCTTGACAACGAGATGGATATTAATGTAGAACTAGAGGAGAAGATGGGCGTTCAAAAAGAGTATGATGGTAACGTAGTTCATCTTAACTTTAATTCAAAGACAGGGGGTTCAGCATGAGACATGAAGCATATATGAAACAAGCTATGAAGCAAAGTGATGTAGGTAGTATAGAAGATTATCCACCTTCTGCTGATAATGATATGGTCAATAGTCCAGAGCATTACAATCAGTCTGGCATTGAGTGTATTGCCGCTATACAGGCGGCACTAGGTCCAAACTTCAAGTACTACTTACAGGGTAACATAATGAAATATATGTGGCGTTTTGACTACAAGGGCAAGCCACTAGAGGACTTACAGAAGGCACAGTGGTATCTCAATACACTGCTAGAAGATGTGGTGGCGAGTGATGAGAGTTAAAGTATTTATTACCATTGATGTAGATGAAGAAGAGTACCCCATCCCTGCTGATGGTATGGTGGGGGAAGAGATAGAGGATGGCATACGTGAATACTTTTATGATGTAGACGGTGCTGATATTAGAACAATACGAACAATAACGGAGTGACAGATATGAAAAGCAATTACCTACCAACAGACTATCAAAACTTCATCGCGCTATCACGGTATGCCCGATGGAAGGAAGATGAACAACGCCGTGAGACATGGGGTGAGACAGTAGAACGATACTTTGATTACATGAAGAATCACCTGTACTCTACCTGCAATTATGTATTGGATGATGGCCTACGCAGTGAACTAGAGCAAGCTGTACTGAACCAAGACATCATGCCTAGCATGAGAGCCTTGATGACATCCGGCCCTGCACTAGACCGTTGCCACGTAGGGGCATACAACTGCTCATACGTCCCTGTGGATAGCCCTAGAGCATTTGATGAGACTATGTACATCCTGATGTGTGGCACAGGTGTAGGCTTCTCTGTGGAGAGACATAACATAGAGAAGATGCCTACAGTTAATGAAGACATGCACCTTACAGATACAGTAATCAAGGTGGGTGATAGCAGACCCGGATGGGCTAAGTCACTACGTGAATTGATTGCTATGCTATATGCTGGTCAAGTACCTAAGTGGGACGTATCACAAGTACGTGCCGCAGGTGAACGACTCAAGACATTCGGTGGTAGAGCATCAGGCCCAGAGCCATTGGAAGAACTATTCCAGTTTGTTATTGACAAGTTTAGGGGTGCGGCAGGTCGTAAGCTGTTTCCTATTGAATGCCACGACATCATGTGCAAGATTGGTGAGGTTGTTGTAGTCGGTGGTGTACGCCGTAGTGCATTGATTTCATTGTCTAATCTTAATGATGACCAGATGGCACATGCTAAGTCAGGTATGTGGTGGGAAAATGAAGGGCAACGTGCGTTGGCTAACAACTCTGTAGCGTACAAAGGCAAGCCAGAGATGGGTACATTCATGCGTGAATGGGTGTCATTGTACGAGAGTAAGTCGGGTGAACGTGGTATCTTCAACCGTAAGTCAGCACAAGTACAAGCGGCTAAGAATGGCAGACGTGATGCTGACCATGACTTCGGTTGCAACCCTTGCAGTGAGATAATCCTACGCCCATACCAGTTCTGTAATCTGTCAGAGGTAGTAGCACGTGCTGGTGATACAGAAAAGACACTAGCTACTAAAGTAGGCTTGGCTACAATCTTGGGTACGTTCCAGTCAACACTGACTGACTTCAAGTATCTGCGTAACATCTGGAAGAAGAATACAGAGGAAGAAAGACTGTTGGGTGTATCACTTACTGGCATCATGGACAATGAACTGCTGTCAGGTAACAGTGCCACACTAGGCACAAACATTAGTGCTACACTTGAATTGCTACGTGAGGTAGCTGTAGAGACTAACAAAGGTATGGCTAAGAAGCTAGGTATACCACGGTCAACAGCAATCACCTGTGTGAAGCCTAGCGGTACAGTGTCACAGCTTGTAGATAGTGCCAGTGGCATTCATGCAAGGCACAATGCACACTACATCCGTACTGTACGTGGTGACAACAAAGACCCACTAACGCAGTTCCTTACATCGCAAGGTATCCCTGCAGAGGCAGATGTTATGAAGCCTGAATCTACTACAGTGTTCAGCTTCCCTATGGCATCACCACGAGGTGCAGTGACACGTACAATCTTGACAGCTATTGAACAGCTAGAGTTGTGGCTTACCTACCAGCGTCACTGGTGTGAACACAAGCCTAGTGTAACAATCTCTGTAAAAGAATCTGAATGGATGGACGTAGGTGCGTGGGTATACAAACACTTTGATGAAGTGTCAGGCATCAGCTTCCTACCATTCAGTGACCATACGTACAAGCAAGCACCATATCAGGACTGTACAGAGGACGAGTATGATGCTATGCTGGCACAGATGCCTAAGAGTGTAGACTGGTCTCTGCTACAGGAGTTTGAGAAAGAAGATACAACATCAGGTGGACGTGAGTTAGCGTGTACTGCAGATGCTTGTGAAATAGTTGACCTGAATGCAGCTTAGTTGAAAGGAGATAAGTAATGTTAAATGGAACTTGGACAAAAGAAAACTTTGAAAAGCATCATCAGAAACATCCAGAAATATATAAGATGTTCTGCGACTTTACTAAAGAGATGGCTAAAGTAAAAGATTACTACTCTGCTAAAGCTATCTTCCATAGAATGCGATGGGAAACAGCTATAAGAGAAAGGGAGTCAGAGTTTAAGATTAGTGATGGGTGGATTTCTCATTACGCAAGAAAGTTTCTTGATGAGCATCCTGAACATACAAACTTTTTTAGAACAAGAAACCCAAAAGAAAGTTATTTAGGGATTGACACATGAGAGAACAGATGTTAGAAGTATTACGTAAACATGCACAGGCTAATATAGCACTGCATGTTGCTAATATAGAATGTTACTTGCGTAACCCTGTAGGGATTGGAGAACATTCAGACATAATGGAAGCTATGCAAGGTGAACTGGATAGAATTGCATCGCATGAAGATAGACTTGACATCCTAAACAATTACTTTAATGAGTAAAGAGTTGATATGGAAACGGGGCGAGGGTTGGTTAATACACAACCCACCCCGCAAGTCGGAGCAGTGGGACGAATGGCAGAAACTTAAACAGAAACATGCAGAGAAGGAGAACACCAATGAAAAACCTAGAGCCAAAGATTGAAGACCGCAAGAAGTTTGACATTGATTTAGAGTACGGAAAGGTACGTGAGCAACAGGTAGCTGATATGCTACAGGACAAAAAGATAGAGGTGAAAAGTGAAAGAGACGTGTGGCAAAAGACTGGTAACATTGCTATTGAGTATGAGTGCTACGGCAAACCAAGTGGCATTAACGCTACGGAATCAGATTACTGGTTCCACAATCTATGTATCGGTGATGAAACATTTGCAACACTGGTGTTCGATACTGCCTCGTTGAAGCGCATCATCGCTAACCTAGATAAGAAGCGTAGTGTTTCTGGCGGGGATAACAATGCATCTCGTATGTACTTGCTAAACCTACAGAAGTTGTTTTCTTCTGATGTAATCAAGGCATTCAAGGAACAAGCTGATGCGGCGTAATGGATTGACTAAATACGATGCCCCACTAAAGATACAATACCAGTGGGGCTTCGATGCTTTTATGAAGGGCA
>CAACVD010000861.1_pt1 | contig 14708 bp, 15 predicted proteins | sample 2381771 | NCBI WGS metagenome assembly CAACVD01 (sample SAMEA5211965, study PRJEB30684) | marine metagenome | biome: Marine; feature: Epipelagic; material: Water | collected 2015-10-15 | depth 15 m | reverse complement strand
CTCCGACTCGTCTACGCCAATTATTTAATTGCCTCATATCTTTAGTGGCACTTAATATCGTGGTTACAGAAGGGACTTTGACATTGTCTACAAGATATTTACGCCCAGTTGTATCTGAGAATCTATTGTAATGTTTGTATGGATATTTCTTGTTTATAACTAATTTCACCAGACTCTTGTAATTAATACTAATATTATTCCTGCCATACCAGTAATTAATACGCCCGCTGATGTCAACATTATTTTTTCTATTCTTGCAATGTCGTTTTGTAAACTTTTAATGTGTTCTTGTGTTTGCTTTTGCATGATTCGACACAATTTTTCATGCGAATCAATTCTCTGTAATGCGTTTTCTGTTTTAGCCACGATTTCTCCTATCGGCAGCTGCTGCTAATGTTGTGTCAAAAGGGAATAGAGCTTTTACTGTTTGTGGATTTACGTCTTGTCCTGGTACAGGTAAAGATCCAGGCACTTGATTATTTTGACTTAATACAGGATTTTCTAATTCAATGTCGTCCATGATTGATTGTTCTTCTTCCGCTTCAATTTCAGCAGTTTCAACTTGATCTGCAACTTCATTTTGTGCTGAACGTTGAAGGAATGTGACTGCATTATTATCAACATCTATATTTCCAGATGGCTCTGCTGATTCGTATGCCATCAATGTTTCATAAGTATTTTTTGGTAATGTTCTTTCGTCATAAGCTGGCTCTGGTACTTTACTTTCTAATTGTAAAAGTCTCTCTGTAATTTCTTGTGGTGTAACATTTTTTGGATCTATTTTAGGAACATCACTATCGCTATCATTTAAATAATTCATAACTCTTGCAAAAGCTTCTCTCTTTTGAGTCAAACCTAATCTTCCTACAACTCCAGGAGATTTTAAAATGTTTGCAGCAGTTTGTATATCTCTTCCTTTAAAATATCTTCTACCTATGCCTAATAATCCAGGCACTCCTTGCCCTACTTTTTTACCCATCAATAAACCAATTTGTTCAGATGGATTTAATGCATCATTCCATGCCCTCATTGCAATAGGATCTGTAAGAATTTGTCCTGCTCTCCTAGCAAGTAACACAAACAAAGCTGGTGCAAATGGATTTATAGCTGCAGATCCACCCAGAACAACAGCTCCTGCAAATGAATTTAGTCCACCTAATTGTAATCTTCTTTGCATAAAGGTTGATGTATCTGCAATAGGTGTATCACTTATCGCTTTCATGTAAGTTATAAATTCTTCAAATGGTTTTGCTGCTTGTGGTCCTCCTAATATTTTAACTAATCTATCTTTTGCTAAATCATTAGTTGGGTCATCAATACCTAAAGTTCTTAAAAATCTGTTGATGTTAAATTGTTGTGTATCTCTTGGACTAAATTTTATTTTTGTTGCATCTAAAATACCGCCTGATGATTTTGCTTTTGACAAACTAAAATCTAATATTTCCTCTCCTTGTCTTGTTGCCACATTTGCCATTCCCTGCATGACATCAACTACGCCATCAGTTCCTGCTTTTACAGTAGAATCTGCTAATACATCATCCATCATCGTTCTACCGCCTGGTGTTAATGAAGAATCAAAACCTCTATAAAAACTATTAAACATCCATCGTGCCTTAGCAGCATTATACAATGCCTCTCCACCACCTTTAGTAATACCTATTGCTTGACCAGTTTTTCTTGATGTTATAGCGGTTGCACCTAATATTTTTCTTAATTGATCTATAGATTCAGGTGTCCCGTGTGTAAACACATCATTTGTTAGTGCTTTAAAAAAGTTACCTGTTTTATCTTTTTCTAATCCTCTTATGCCTGCAAGTGCTTTGTTTGTAAATTTTGTATTGTCAAATTGTTTGAACACTTTTGTAATATTTGCTCTTTGATAAAAATCCATAATAGATGAAAAGGTATCATTTGCGTTGTATAGTTTATCTCTTAATTTTTTAGCCTCGTTTACTTTTTTAGAAAGTTCTAATTCCGCAGCTTCTTTACCTTGTGTTTTTACTGCGCCTTCGTATGCCGCTTTTATTCCATCATCTTTTAAAAAATTTTCTTTTGTAATTTTACCACCAAAAGAATTCAAATCATTTTCTAAAGCTTCTCTGATTGTCCACAATTGTGGTCTTATATTTTGATAAGCTGTTTTTTCTATAGCTGCATTTAATTGACCAATCAAACCTTTGTATTCTTTAGGTGTAACAAAATCTCCTATTTGATTTACATATCTGTAAAACAAAGCTAAGGGGTCTGCTGTGCCCGCTAATTTTTGTAATTCATTTATATCTATTTTACCTAATTTATCTTCTGCATAACCTCTTATACCAGGAAAGGACATAGCTAACTCATCAACCATTTCTTTAGCGAATTGTTTTGTTTTTGTAGTTGGTATTAATCTTGGATTACCAATTACATTTGCCAGTGATTCAAAACCTGCATAAGATGAGTTAATTAAAGCAGAGTTTTGTTTGAAAGCTTCATCTGCTTGTTTAAATAATACTGATGATAACATTCCTGTTTTAATTAATGGGCCATAGTTCAAAACACTTGTATTTAAATATTGTTTACCTGCAGCTTGTTCAGCACCTTGAAGAGCTTCCCTACCTATACCATTTACAAAAGGCATTATACCAAGAACTTTAAAAAACTTATTTGCAAAACCACCTAATAATCCAACTCCCTCTCTAGCCGTCATAACTAATGGAATTGGTAATCCTCCTTTATCTCTAGCAATGTTGACAAGTTGTTTTGCATCTTTTGATTTTGCTCCGATTGCTAACCTACCAACCTTTCCTAAACTTTTTAATAATAATGGAGTAAGAGTTGCTGCTCCTGCATTCCAAGCTAATGCTGTAAAGGTTGCGTCTAATGCATTAGCCGTGATATCAGTGTTAACTTCTCTTGGAGTCATGTTACCTAAATCATCTGCAATAGCGTCCATTACTTGCACACCTGCTGTTTCATTTAATACATCATAAGTGATCGAACCAGCCCCTGCACCTGCAGTCCCTCCTAATACAGAATAAAGTTCTGCTCTACCTAAAGGACTTTTTAAAAGCCTCCCTACAGTTGGATCTGCGCCTCTTGCCAATAATTGCATAACACCACCAAATAATTTAAATCTGCCCGGTAGCCGTTGTGTAAGATTGTTGGCTGCGTTTTTAAAATAATTTGTTCTTGCAAAAAGACCAGTATTTTTGTCTCCAGGCACTTTAGATTTTGCAGCACTAAATATTTTTTTTCTCATTAAGACATAAGGTGTTATTGATCCGATTATATCACCACCTAATATAGCTGAGTTTCTACCTTTGATAGCACTGTCCTCTAATTGTAATTGAGTCCCTATTGGATCTTTCTCTGCTGCACTCATTATTGCAACATCTGTTGCAGCCGAACCTCTTTGTAATTGTAATTGTCCCATTGTAGGTCCTTTTAATAAACCTCTTTTAATAGCCTCATCAATTAACACTCTTTGTTGACGAGAAAGTCTTGATGGATCTAAAGTTTTATTATCAATTTGTTTTTGTATTATTTCTAAAGACATTATTGGACACCTCCAAATGCATTGTTAAAAGCATCTCTGAACTCTTTTTCTCCCATTGCATCAAATAAACTTCTTTCTATTCCAAATGCAGAGTCTGGAGTAAATTGTTCTGATTTTCTTAAGAATTGTAAAGTATTAAATAAGCCACCAGTTGCTGTAAAGTTTCTTTCATTTCTTAAAATGTCTTGTCTTAATTGTTCAGAAATAGATTCAATTGAATCTCTTACAGCATCAGAACCTCTAGTTAAAGAGAATATGTTTACAATTTGTCTTGCAGCATTTATATCTCTTTGTGTTAATCTGTCTTGATCTTTGAATGTATTAGCAAGTGCATAAACTAAAGTAACTTCTTGTACGGCTAGTCTTTCTTGTTCTTTTCTAGTTAAACCTGATAAGAATCCTTTTTCCCCTCTAATTCTATCTAATGCTTTATCTTTTAAAGATTGATAATCAAATCTCTTTAAATCTGCTTTGTATTCAGATTCTGTTATTTGTCCTAATTCTAAAGCCTTATCTAAAGCTCGTTTTTCATCAGCTGCAAGTTGTTCTGCATATTTTTCAGCGTCTTCAAAAGTTGCAGATGCTGTATCTTTTCCAATTAAATCCATTCCAGCTTCTCCTAATCTTCTCATTGTAGCATCAAATGTTAATGCTATACCTGCTTTTGCGCCTTTTTGATTTAAAGTTCTTAATACATCTTGAGTGGTAGCAAAGGCTTTGTATCTATTTAGAAGTGTGTCTTGAATGTCAGCTAATGAACCTGAAAACTCAGATTGTTGTCTAAACTTACTAAACTGTAGTCCGTTCAGTCCTTGAAAATTAAATGAACCTTGTTGTGGTACAGTAATCATTGCTTCTCTACCATTTATTATCTGACCAGTGGGTGCTTGAACTGTTCCATCTTTTAATTGATATCCAAAAAAGTTTATTAATTCACCATTTGAATCGATAGCTTGAAATACACCAGGTGTTCTATCAGGGTAATCTATTTTAGCAGCAGTGTTTAAAGACTTCATATGTTCTAAAGCCGCTGACAGAGATTGTTCTCTAATATTAGCTCTTAGTTCACCTTCTTTTAATTTAACTGTTACATAATTATTGACTGCAGGTCCTAATGCTTGACCAAGAACTTCAAGAGCACCACCCACACCTGCCTTTCTAGTAGTGCCAGTCATTAATCCTGACGCTAGGTTTGCTAAAAAAATTATATTTGCTTGTGAACCTTGTCCCTTACTTAATTCATCATAATATTTTTTTGCTAATTGAATAGTTTTATTAAATTCAACATCTTTAGAAGGACCACCAAAATTAATATTATTATCTCCGTCTTCTTCTTGTTGTTGTTTTTCCTTTTCTGTTGTTTCTCCTATAGGTGCTTTGTTTAATTTATTCAGTGCTTCACCTATAGCTTCTCCTCTTTCTTGTGCTTCAAGAGGTGTGTCTTCGTAGTTTGTAATACCATCTTGTTGAATAACATTTAAATTGGCAGCTCCGCCTTCTTCATTAGCATTCTGTGCTATTTGATCTCCCTCGTCTGCAAGTCTTTTATTATATTCCTCTCCTCTTTCCATAGCTTCTTGTATGGCCTTACCCTCTTTTTCAAAATTTAATCTTTTCATTCTTTCAACTACAGCTTCTCTTCTTGATCTACTCCTTGGTTGCAATCCTGCTGCTTCTTGTGCTGCTATATTTTCTTGAATTTGTTGATTCATCATCTCTAAACGTTTTGGATCTTTTCTTCTTTTTTTAGAGCCTTCAATAGGTGTGAATAAATTTTTAATTCCAGTTTCTAATACACCTTCTTCAAATATTGGTTCTCCTAGATCTACTGATAAAGCTGCTTTGGTAGTGCCAGGTGGTTTTTGAGCAACATAATCGACACCTGCACCAAGCGCACTTCTTGCTAAATTAAATCCACCGTAAGCTAAACCCGCAGCTCTAGCGTAAGGATTCATGTACAACAAACCAGATATGCCTAAATCTATACCTGATTTTAACAGACTATCATCCCTAAAACCTAATTTTGAAGTTACATTTGAAACACCTTGGTAAAGACCTGTACCTCCCAACAATCTTCCTACACCCCCTCCCATACCAAAAGGTATTTTAACATTTGGTCTGGTAACTTGTCCGACTGAACTTGTAGGAAAATTTTTAATATCTGCAATTGTTTTACCAGCTATATTCGCAAATCTTTGTAATCTAGGCGTAACCTGTCGCCCAATAAAACCCTGTGTATTTATTGCAGGTGGTCTAAATTGTGTATTTCTAATGTCCCTCGTTGGTGCACCAACCATTACACCAGTTTGAGCATGTATGGGTTTTAAATCTCCTTTTCTCAACGCCTGTTGTCTAAACATAGGTCTATTTAAAACTTTGTTCATTTAATATCCTATGGTTGTTTAGCACCTTGATAAGCTGCGAATGCTCCTATCCCTGTTCCGATAGATTGAGCTAATGGACTTGTTGCGGGAGTAGTTCCCATAGTTACACCTGACTGTGTGGTTGGGCCAGCTGCATAAAGATTTTTCAAAAATTCTGCTCTTTGATAAGGTTCAAATTGTTGTTGTAAAGTTGATTGTCTTTGAGCATCTAAAACTGATTGAGCTAATTGTCTTTGAACACCACCGGCACCAAATAATTGATTAATATCAGCTTGAGCCATTTGCTGTTGCTGCTGACCAAGAGCTCCAAAACCTTGAGCAGCTTGTTGACCTGCTGAAGCTGCTGACAAATCAGTTGCAATTTCTTGTGCTTGTTGTCTTTGAGCTGCACCAAGTGCAGTTCCAAACCCTGCTTGTCTCGATCTACCAACAGCATCTAAAATTCTATTTTGTAATTCTGCTTGTTGAACACCTTCTCTTCCGCCACCAAATGCACCAGATCTAACGGCTTGAGCGGCTAATTGATTTTGCATTCCAGCACCTTGTCTCAATATTTCATTAGTAACAAAATCTTGATAAGGATTAAAAAATTGAGAAATGTTTGGGCCTTGTCCTGCTGCTTGTTGTGCACTTGCTACTGCTTGTTGTGATCCTAATAGTGATCCAATACCAGCTGTGGTGGTAGGTGCACCAACGCCTGTTGTTCCTGCTGCTTGTAAAGCTGATTGTTCTAAACCAGTAAATGGAGAAACTTGAATCGCAGGTAAATTAACTGGTTGATCAGCGACCTGTCTCGCTATATCCATCAACTCAATTTTTCTTTCCTCTATACCCGGTGCCTCTCTCACTATCGATGTTTGTGTCGATGGTGTGCTAGGTGCCGATGATCTGCCTCCTCCAAAAAAACTCATATTATAACCACTTTTCTAATTGAACATGTTTCTTTTTCCAACCCCATTGTTTTGATACTCTCTCCCAACCAGGCCTTGCCATTATACTTAATCTTTTACATGTGTTGTGCTTTGCAAATTCTGTAATTTGATTGACAAGTTGTGTTTCCCAAAACTCTCTCCTTTTACCTGTACAAATAACTATTTCATATTGTCTGTAATTAGGAAGTTCTGCGATTCGTCCGATACAAACACCAAAAACTTTGTTCTCCTCAGTTTCATCAGAGCCAAACATAATCCAACACTGCATAACATCTTTTTTTAATTCTCTAAATATAAATTCAGGATCAGCATATTTACCAGAAAAAGCTAAAGCCTCTGCTACCATGAATTCACATAAAGGCCAAAACCTCTCAATGTCTTTAGGCTCTATAGGTAATACGTTTACAAGTGGTTTAATTTTCTTTTTGCTTACTGTTGCCATTACTTTCCTTTAATAAATCAAATACACGTTTGTATCTTTTTTGTTGTTCATAAAAGTATTTGGCACCTTTTTCTCTCATATCTTTGATACTATTTGGATTTCCTCCAGCTATGATACCAGCACCTAATACTCCATCCGCTCTTGTTACAAACTCTCCGTCTGCTAATTGAGCTAACATCGTATCCTCGTCTTTGTCTCCTGCTCCAGATCCATCTTCAACATAGCCAGAAGCTCTGACATAGTTATTAGAATCATTTTCATCATGTGAAATTTTTGATGGTAAATAATTTATACCACCTGAATTAAATTTTTTAATTTGTGCAAGTCCTCCAGTATTTAATCTTTGAACGCTCATTGAATATGGACCAATTCTTCTATCACCTAAACCTTGTTCTTCTGGTTTGTATACTGATTGATATTCTTTTTCTTGTCCGGTTTCCGGGTCAATGTATTTAAAATTACCTCTTTGATTTGCAAGTTCAAGATAACTCATGTTATATCCTGGCATAAATATATCTGTTGGTCCTTGATTAAATGCTCCTGATACAAACGCACCACCTGCTGTTGTTAACGCTAACTTGAGTGGATCTATATCACCACCAGGTTTTTTTCTAAAAAACACATCTAGTAAGTTACCTTTAGCGGCTCTCGTTGCTTGTTCTTTTGCTATTTGATCAGCTAAAGCTTTTTGTGCAACTGCGCTTTGACCTCCTGCAGCTCCAGAACCTAAAAAGCCAGATGAAGCTGTGGCTGGTGTCATCATACTGCCTAAGGATGATCCCATTGTATAACCACCAAAACCCCCTAAACCTGCGCTTATTAATCTACCAATTCCTGATGCACCGCTATCTTTTGCACTTCTGTATCCTTGATATGCTCCTAATGCTCCCAATGCTACAGGTATTAAAGCTGAAATGGCCATATAAAATTTTCTCCTTTTAGATCTAAGTTTGTAATGATACCATTTTACTTAATCTTTATCAACTCATCAGCAAATTTACCTGTATATTGGTGTTCTCCCACGTGTGTGATTTCATCGTTGATATATGCATGGCATTTGCCACCTATATCCTTCCAAAGCTTACAAAAACCAAAGTCCTCGCCAAGATATGTTTTAGTGATTGGATCATGTATGGTGTCAAAAAAATTATACATATTTTTCTTAGCGACCAACTTACCGTTAATTACTGTGTTTTGCTTAATGTCTTTGTTTGGATATTCTTTTATCATTTTTTCAAATACACTTCTTTTAATTAACATAGCTCCTGTTGGGCTATGTGTTACCTCTATTACACCATCTTTAATTTGTATGTCCTTACGGTCTGGTACTCTCATTGGATAGGTATTACCAGCCTGAGATAATTGTTCTGACGTTTTAATGTTACCTTCTTTTATTTGCTGTAAAGTTTTATCCCACATAAAAGCTTTCAGAGGATAAGGCACAGAGATGACATCTTTATCTGCTTCAATCATTTTGAACACAGTAGATGCATACAAAAATATATCAGAGTCAATGAATAACAAATGTGTAGCGTCTGAATCTAGAAAACCTGATACACAAAGGTTTCTACCTTGAGTAACAAGAGATGATTTTATTAATGAAAACTCTATTGGTACTTGTCTTTTGAAACAATATTTAGTTAAACTAATTAAAGCATTTACGTAATGTAAAGATACTTCAGAATGACAAGGTGTGCCTATGAATAAATGTATATCACCTTTTTCATTTGTTGTATTATTTACTTCTTTGATAGTTTGATAAGTGTCCTCATTGGTATATATTTTATGTGTATGGGGTTCCTTTTTCCAAATTGGTTTTCTTACCTCATCGTGATCATAACCTTGCGGATTGTCGCTCATGTAAAGCTCCTTTCAAAAATGCTTCCCATTCTTTTCCCTTCTTCTGCCACGAATAAAATTTTTTTGCAAACTTTTGTTGTTCTTCTAAATGTTCTTGTACATAGTCTTCATGTAAATGACCACAAGCCACATCAATTGCGTTTGCAAATCTTTCAGCTAATGCAGGCAAATCATTAGTATAATTTACATAGATGGGCCATTCAGAGCAAGTTTCAAACAAAGCTCCAAAGTTTGTTGTTATCATATATAAACCAGAACTCATCGCTTCTAAAGCACCAATACCAAACGTCTCTTCAAATACACTAGGATGTGTCCACATTTGATAATCTGTAATTCTTTCTAAAATATATTCATTTGATTTATAACCCATATAATTTACATTTTTTAATTCTTCTGCTTGATCAAACAAAGGTTTATATAAATGATTATTACTATCGTGAAATTCTTTGCCATAAATTTCTGTGCTAGAATAAACATCAAGCGTTACGCCTGGAGTCCTTACATACTGCATCGCACCTAATATTACACTTAAACCTCTCCATGGTGTGGAATGATAAATTAATTTTATTGGATCACCTTTTTTATAAATTTTTCTCTCAGGAAAATGTATTGATCCATTTTTTATGACCATACTTTTTTCTGTTGGTATCTTAAAATAATGTCTAAATTTTTCATAATTCCAATGAGAGTTAAATATGTACCAATCATATTCATTGTGTCTTTTAGGATTATTAAAAAAATCGAATAGGTTAGGTTGATCGTAAGAATTTTTTTGCCATAATATATTTAACTTATTAGGGTCTATAGGAACTTTGTGTGGAATGGAAGTACATATCTGCACTTGATCTAACAACTTGTTATCACAATGTTTGTATAACATTTCAAGTTGAAGTTCAGTGCCGCCTCTTGGTTGCATTAGTCTTTTGTGCTACCAAACAATGTAAGTTTTGCTACAGTTATTTCTACGTGTTGTGAAAAATCGTCTGCTGTAGTATCAGTATTTGGATCAGCTACATCAGCATCAAAATCAGCTTTAGTTTCATATACTTGACCTGTTTTTTTATTTTTAATAACCTCTTTAGCTTCAGCAGGTATTCTTGGTAATTCATCACTCATAATTATCGTCCTTGTCTATTATATTTCTTATAGTCCCTTTTTTCGTTTTTTGAAAGTTTTTTCTTATGTCTTCTGGGTCTTTTTCTAGGCTTTGGTCTTTCAACATAAGCTTTAAATTTCCTAGCCATTTTGTTGTGACCTATCTAACAATGCGTAAGATATAATACCTTGTATTTCATCTGCGGTGCCGGCTGTCATTTTTAAAATATCACTAGCTTCAAGAACTAATGTATAATTAATAATGTCCTTAGTTGCTGCTCCTGTAATTGATTCATTAAAAATTCTAAAAGTTGCAGTAGCTGAGGTGTCTGTAACTTGCACATTTAAATTTACTGCACTACTAGATCCATTGTTCACCTGTATTTGTTTTATTAAAATTGTTGCATTAGAGGGGCAAGTTAGAACACTTATTGTTCCAGTCGAATTTAAATTTATACCTTGATTTTTGTATTGTATTGTCATGAGTTAAACCAATTGAAGCTATCTTGCTCTTCCTTTAAATCAAACTGAAAAGAAAAATTCAATTGATTTTTAAGTGTATCTATTGCCTCAATAATTTGTCTTTGGTTCGAAGCCTCAAACTGTTCTTTTGGTTCAGGAACTGTAATATTAATTTTTGCCATTAATATTTTCCCATACCTCTATCTGGAATACTTTGTCCAGACATTGAACCTCTTGGACTTTGTCCTTGTTGAGTAGGAGCTTGAAAAGTTTGCATTGGGACATCTCCACCACCTGCTCCTCCTGTTGGCTGTTGTGGCATACCTGTATTTACTTTACCGGCTCTAAAATCAGCTATGGTTTGTTTCTGCAGAGGTGATGCGGCCGCTAATTTAATTGCTTGTATGGCAGCATTATCTTTTGCTTGTGCATCTTGTAAAGCCTGTGTTTTTTTAAAGAAAGCATCTTGTCTTTCTTTAGATAATTTACTTATTCTATCTAAAGTTTTTTTACTAGTTCTCATATCAATTCTTTTTTGATAAGCTCTATCTAAGCCAACATTTGTAGGATCACCAAGTCTACCTCGTGTTAACATGTTTAAAAGACCACCGCTAATTGGATTATAACCTGCCATCAGATTTGGATTATTAGGATCGCCTTGTGAAATACGACCTATGTTATCAAGACCATACAAACCAGAATAATAATTTCTTGCTTGTGTTATTACTGGATCTTCTTTAGGTAACATTGATTGTAACATCATTAAACTAGGTGGCTTAAAATTTCTAATTTTATCCATCAATTTATTTTGAATGTAATTTTTGCTGCTATTTTTAATTGTGGCTATACCAGTATTAAGACCTGCATAACTTGGTTCTAATTCTTGTCTTCCAGAGCCTGCAAATAAAGCAAGTATTTGATCATCTGCCAGATTAGCTGCATCTGGGTTGGCGTTTCTAAATTTTTGTATTAAATTAATATCTATTTGATCCATTATCTTTGTCCATCAGGTTGTATATCTGCTCTAAATGTACCATATCGCCAACTCTCATCAGTAGAAGTGTTAGCAACTTTTAAGCTAGCAAACCTAGATCTAGCACGGGTATCTACTTTATCAGTGCTGCTTGTAATTGTAAATGGTCCCAACGGAGATGAGGTTGCGGTGTCCGTTGGAAAGTCTCGTAGATTAATGGTAACTTGTGCATTACCTGATATTAATTTAAAATCAGGTACAAACCTTCTCATGGACATAAAAAATTGACCATTACCTTCAACATCCAAATCAAAAGAACCAGATTCAATAAAGGCTGCAATAGCTGTTTTATTACCTTGTGAATCTACTTGATTATTACCAACCTCGTGAGCATAATAAATAGATGATCCATTTGTATTTGTTACACCTTGAACCACAGGAAATGTTGGTAATCCTGTAGAATTATATTCTGTAGCATAAGGCACATCAAATAATGTAGCGTCAGACCAAGTTGTTCTTGCAAGAGTGCCTGTAGTCCAAGTATTTTCTGAATAATTATATGTTACTACACGATCAACAAAATCAGAATTAAGTTTAGGATAAAACCAATTTATCTCTGAGTAGAGTGTGTTCAATCCTGCATACACTAATTCACCAGAGCTATATTGAATTCCCAAATTAGATCCTTTACTTGTAAAAACAAAATCCTCAACTAAACAAGGTAGACTTTTTACTGTTCCATCATAAACAAAAAAACCACCTGCTTGACCCATCCAATAAACTTTACCATCAACATATCTAATTGAATCTTTACCTATAGCTCCACAATTAGATCCTACTTGTCTTATGGAAAATGTAAAAGGTGGTCCTACAAATTGAACAGCATAAGCGGAAGTATCTGTTAAAATTAAAATATAATCTTTACCTTTTGCTGCTCCTACTATTTTTGTGCCTGAATCTAATCTCAAAGTCCCTGCAGTATTTATAGATGTAGGTGCATAGTCCGATATATTTTCTTGATCTGAGAATCTTATAAACATTTTATCTTGAGTGGAGACATCTGCAATTGTTGTTTCTGTTCCTAACACTAAAAGATGTCTATCTCTTTCTGAAACTATTGTCATTACAGAAGCGGTCGGTGCACCAGATATTAAAGTTGCTCTAGTTGTAAGGGCTGTTGGCAATGATGCCAAAGGATTCCACTGAAAAGATTTGCCATTTTTAATTGTAGCAATTAAAATTTGTCCAAAGTTATCTAATGACCATGCTCCAGGATCTAAAACAACATTTGATGTTAAAGACTGTTCTCCCCAAGCAGTAAAAAATTCAACAGTCGCACCAGATGAGTGCGCAGATCTAGTGCCAGCTACGTCTCTTGTTATGCCTGTCAAATCATTTGATGATATTCCTGTGTATGATATAAATTCTGCTCCTACTTTAATTACGCCTGATGTAGGGAACCCTGTAGTTGAGGTAAGGGTAATGCTTGTGCCCGATCCACCAGTTCCGTTTGCATCATCGCTTAAAGATCCATTTAAGGTGTTAGTTACTCCAGACGCTCCACCATAAGTTGAAGTGCCCCAACCATACCCTGCAGTTTGTGTCAATGGCCCAATTTTTTCATAAGGATTTATAATTGCTGACCCGCTCGCTGATACGCTTGTTCCCGCATTAGTTGCCATAGTGATGGTGAAAGTGTCTAATGTTGGCACTGATACAACCTCAAAAGGTTTATCCGTAAAATTAGCAGCTGTATATCCTGCCCCTGTCGGAGGCGTTACAGATGTGAAAGTGAATAAATCACCTACCTCTAAACCGTGAGTAGATTTATTGACAGTAACAGTGGGACTAGTATTTACTGTAGTAAAAGTTGCTCCTGTTATGGCAGTTGCTAATGGTGTGATATCATAAAAGGCACCTCCATAATAAACTATTAAAGTTCTGCTAGTTCCAAGAATTGCATATATGTTACCATCTAAATCAGCGTATATATGTTGCTGTCTAACAGCCCCTAATAATGAGTCACTAGTAAGTTGTTCCCAACCTCCTATTTTTTCTGGAAGTCCATATCTAAATCTGACATTATCACCATCTATCCATTGGCCTTCAGCTCCTATGTCGGTTACTTGTTTATTAAAACCTGGTCTAATCTGTACGTTTGTTAATGGCATAAAGAATTATAACATATTTATTTTACTGCATAAAGATTTGGACTGATATTCTAGGTATTATTGGACTTAAAACAGGGTTGACTTTGTGATCAAGGGGGGCTTTAACAATAACCAATGAGTTTCCTATTATTGGTAAAAAACCGTGAGCTGTGGTATCAGCGAACATAAATTCACCTCCATGGTGTATATTCCATCTTCTATTGATGTAATAAGTTGCACCATATTTCCATGAGTCATCACAATGCCAGTTTATGCCAGAATTGTTTTTCATATAATGTATTGTAGTAGTCATTTTTTGAACAAAAGGTAGTTTGAAAAATTGGTTGTCCCTTACTATTTTTTTTAACATTTCAAATGGTGGATATTGAGAAACTTCAATTCTATCAGGAGCTTTCAAATTTTTGTGTAATCTTTTATCCCACACACCCTCTGCTGTTTTTAAATTTAATATATGTCTTTGTTTAATAATAGCATTATGTATGTCTTTGTAATCTTTATGATTTAATAAATCTTGAATCCACCAAAGTTTATTAGGAATTGTATATACTAATTTCATACTTCTAAATTAATGTAGAATGTGTTATATGATATGCGATGTTAACACAACCGTTTTTTCCTGTGATGATAAGCACAGATAAATATGAGAAAAACGTAACTCTATGTAAAGAAACTTCAAATTACTGTCTAGAAATTTATAAGAAAAGAAAAACTGATGTTGCTACAGGTTGGATTTCAAGTTCAACATTTAATACTTTAAACATGTTAGATGTTTTAGATGTCAAAAAATTTCACGACTTAAACAACTGGGTTAGGGCTAAAGTAATAGCTCATGGTAAAACAATAGGTTACAA
>CAACVD010000860.1_pt1 | contig 14746 bp, 26 predicted proteins | sample 2381771 | NCBI WGS metagenome assembly CAACVD01 (sample SAMEA5211965, study PRJEB30684) | marine metagenome | biome: Marine; feature: Epipelagic; material: Water | collected 2015-10-15 | depth 15 m | reverse complement strand
ACACGAAAAAAGCTACAAGACGCAAGCCGCACGGATCGTGCGTCACGGATCCTGGAACTCGAAACTCGCAAGCATAGTCTGAACACAAGTCGCAAGGTCGGTGCCAGACCAAAGCCACGGCTCACATATACCAGAACTCGCAAGGCGCAAGCTATCTCCTCCCTCAAATAAAAATGCATCACCCTTCATGGGGCGTGATACTAGGATAAAACTCACGCCTCCTGCCTGAGAATACCCGTAATTCCATGCAACTTGGGATGGTCTCATGTCTATTGCGTGATGTTTGGTTATTTTTAACTCGACCCAAAAGGCTTTGCCGTCACATGCAATATGGACATCTGGGACACCAGTTCCCGCCCTGTTTTCAATCCGAGTGGAGTGTGCTTGAGGCGGGAGATTTTTCTTCAATCTGTGCCACAGGTTCTGTTCCGGTGTCGGCATTGACTTCCTCATAATCTACATCAACAAATGCGGTGGGGTATTTGTCTCTTAATTCGGAAAGCCTTCCAATGATTTCATCCCGTGACATCTTATCGTATTGGTGGATGTGTTGGTTCTCTCTCCGGTCAACAGTCAGGCCACCCAAACTGGAGCGGATTTTTTCTGCGTTGATTGCGGCAGAAAATTGTCCCTCTTCCTCAGCCGAGCGGCTCAGTTCTGACAGTCTTTTCAACTGGCCGATAAGCGTGACACCATACTTGCGCTCTCGCTCCTCTCTCAGTTCGGCAATGTGTTGTGTAACGAGTGGGTAGTCTTTGCCGTTCAGCAATTTCCACGCATGTTCTTTGGCGGCATTGTGAGAGTATCCGGCACGTCTTGCACACTCAGCATTTGAGTACACGCCCTCGACGATTAACTTTGAAAATTCTTTTTGACGATTGGTCAAAACCATCTTTTTTTCGACGGGTTGGTTGGTCATATAAAACTCCTATAGCCCTCTCAGTTTTATATTTTTGTTTGTGATGGGTCAAATAAAAGTGGCCTCCAACTTTACTTGAGAAAACCAAGTGTGATAGTGTGATGCGAATGTGACAAGTGAAGCCTTATTTTTCAATGACTTACAACAGAAATCACAGTATCACAGTATCACACCTCTGAACGAAAAAAAATTAAGAGAGTGTTTATAAATCTCACAGGCTTATGAAACGTATCAAAAAGTACTTTACTGATAGCAAATCATTCTATATAAAATAGAGTATCCCAAGTTGGTTGGGACACTATGAAAGGAACTTTATATGTTTGGATATTTGATTAACCCTAATGACCGCACAGTCAAAGCTGTTGAATACAGTGGAGACTATAAGGATATTTACAAGCTGATTGATGCCAGCACCTTCGAGTGTGCTGACATTGATTTTGACCCTGACACAAACACACGAGTTACTATCTTTGTCGATGGTGAGGGTCTCTTAAACATCGAGCCGGATGATATGTTTTTCCTACACGCCGGAACAGTCTACCCGCTCAAGGGTAAAGGTTTGGTGTTGGGCTGTGACGAGAATGGAGAGTCAGTTTCTCCTGCTCTGTCACTCTCTGATATGCAAAGCTCTTTGACATACATGTCACTTCCGGAGGTTCGTGAATATGTGGAAAGAAAGGGCATATAATGACTGAGAAATTTCAAGACCAATACAACAGATTGTCTGCCGATGATGCCGACACTGTTATCTTTAAGGTTGATTGGGTTGAGGGGTACGGCGATGCGCCCTCTCGCCTTGTCACTTTTGAGGAAATGGAGACCGACCCAATCTGGGATAATTTCTTGGATGATGAGGACGTGCGCTCAAGTTTGGAGAACCTAGAGATTGGTGAAACCTACGAGTACCAAGACCCAAGTTCCAAGCTACGATTTCATAAGTTGCACACTCAGAATGAGCGTTATGAAATTCGCAGAGACGTTAAGAATTATTTCGATGCGTGTGTTGAAGACTTGGACATTCCGGAAGAGTGGGAGTGTGTATCTTATTACAATGATGTCTGCCCATCGTGGGAGTTCAATGGTTGGTTGATATTTATTGAGCATCGTTATTCTGAGTTGCGTGAGTATTGGGAGGACATTGGTCGTTTCTGTGTTTACAAGGCTGAGGATTACGGCACTGCTGAAAACCATGTTCTTGAGACATCTGTGTTCAAGGATGTTTTGGAGTTTGTTGGAAAGGAGAAAATCTAATGAGAGACGAAAATATTTACTGTGATGTTTGTGGTTCAAAGAAGGATGAGCGTAGTGTGGAATTTTTCACTGCTCAATTCCTTGACCGCAACGGCGACGATTTAAATAAGGACATCTTGGTGTGTCATGTTTGTCGTGGCGAATATTCTGACGAGGAGTTGGATGAGAAGGGTGAGGAACTCCATGAAGGTTATCTGGAGTACCTCGCAGATTTACAACATGACTTTATGAGAGAGGAAGGTATTTAATGCCTGAGTATGTAAGAGTAGTTGAGCGAGTTGAATTATTGAACTCGTATGTTTTGCAAGTCCCAAGTGCCATGACTCGTGATGAGTTCGTGGATTGGCTTGTGTCGAACGGCATGGTTGATGTTGAGGATGAGTCTGTTGAACGCACTGTTTACGAGAATGATGTGGCGGAGAGTTACATCATTGAGATTAACGAGCATCTGTTGGAGAAGCGGTTTGAGGGTACGAACATGAAGCGGAGTTCTTATAGCCGTGATGGAGAAAGGTTGTATGAACATGACAAGTGATTTCAAAAAGGTTTTTGAGGCTGACCCTCATTTGGCTTCTGTTTCCATTCGTTGGGAGCGTGGTCTGGAGAACATCGCACAGACTATGATTAGATGTGATGAGTGTGGGGGGCATGGCTACGTCCCCCAAGTCACAAGTCACGAGGTTCGAGACCCTATGATTGACGTTCCTCATACTGTGGAACTTGCATCATGTGAGATGTGTAAAGGCGATGGTATGTTTACTAGCACGAGCAAGTGGGAGGAGGATGATGATTAAAGGCGTATTCAAAGTGAAGGAATTGATTGAGAAGCTGGAGCAGTTTCAATCTGACGAGGAGGCTGCGCTGTATTTGGTTAACGAGGCTGATGTCCACAAGTGGAACACAGGGGCGAGTGACATCATGTCGATGGACTTGGGTTCGTTTGTCGATGCGCTTGATGAGGGCATGGTCAAATGGATAGACGAGGATGACGAGTTTGGTTTGACCTCTACCTGTGTCAACAAGATATTGGGTTGGTATCCACCGAGTTGGAAAGGCGGCACATACGAGGAGATAGGAGAGGCATAGTCGAAACACCCTTCGGGGTGTCTGGTGCGGGATGACCTCGTGCCACTGACGAGACAGGTCAGCCACTTACTTTTGAGAAAGGAAACATTATGGGATTAGATATGTATTTAACAGGTGATGCGCTCGAAGCTAGGAGTGAAGGCAAACGTCCCAAGCGGGATGGGTTTGACATCAGAGCAACCCGCCTTGATTTGGGGTACTGGAGAAAGCACCGCATGTTGCATGGTTACATTGTCCAGAACTTTGCCGATGGTGTGGATGATTGCCGCCGGATTGAGTTGGAAGAAGAGGACTTATCTCAGATCGAAATTGCGCTTTTAAAGTGGGCAGACAATTCTGCGGCACTCCCCAAGACCGAAGGGTTTTTCTTCGGAGACGATGAGGGTGACGAGTATTACCGCAAACGAGCGAAGGAAGACGCTGGCATGTTCCGAGAGGCGAGACGCTGGTTACAAAAGAAGCAGGACGACGTTCGGAAGTCTGTTGAGTACGCGGCGAGTTGGTAATGCTGAGACACGTTGATTTATGTTCTGGGATTGGAGGCTTCGCTCTTGGTTTTGAGTGGGCGGAGTTATCCAACCCAGTTTTGTTCTGCGACATCGACCCTTGGAGTCGCAAGGTTATTAATAAGCATTGGCCTGATGTGCCGATAGCAGAAGATGTAAAGGAGTTAGCTAATGACCCAGAAAGATTTGTTCCCGACTGTGAAATCCTCACAGCCGGATATCCATGCCAGCCCTTCTCGCAAGCAGGAAGACGCAAGGGCGAAGAAGACCCTCGCCACATCTTCCCGTACATTATGCAAATTGTTGCATCCAAAAGACCCTCTTGGTGCGTTTTCGAAAACGTTTATGGTCACGTCAGCATGGGACTCGACACTGCGCTTACTGCAATGGAAGCAGAAGGTTACGCCACGAGGCCGTTTATTATTCCAGCTGTATCCCTCGGCGCACCCCATAGAAGAGACAGAGTCTTCATCGTCGGACGACTTGTGGGCGACACCGAACACGATGGACCATCTACCGCAGAGGTCGGCGGAGAGCATGGAGAAGATGAAGCAGGGGCATCGCAAGGGGCGCAAGAGGCCGAGCAATCTCCGAGAACAGGTTTGCCCGGAGACGAACAAACTGTGGGCAACTCCGGCGGCGGCGGACGCAGTGGGTTCAACTGGGGGTGGACAGGGCAAGAGCTTACGAACGGATGTTCGGATGTGGCCTACCCCAACGACGAGAGATTACAAGGGGGCATCGGGCAAGGGGCGGCAGGAACGCAAGGGCAATCCGGCGGACACGTTACCCAACGCAGTAGCGATGTGGCCTACCCCGACGGCGAACGAGGACGCGGCGGGGACACCCAACGGCAAGATGCAGAAGATGCTGGGCAACCATCCGGAGATTCGTGGAGCGTCACCGGAGGAGTGGAAACGTGGGGCGTTGAACCCGACGTGGGTAGAGTGGCTAATGGGATACCCAAAAGGGTGGACAGAATTAGAGGACTAGGCAATGCAATTGTCCCACAGATAGCAAAACAAATTGGATTAGCAATAAAGGAGAGCATATGACATGAGTAAATATGAAATTATTAAAGATAAACCAGTGCATAAACACACAGCCAGTAAGCGGCACGAATTATCTGAGACCCTTGAAAAAATGAAAGATGGTGACTGCATACTTCTTAGTCGAGATAAAAAAGAACTAAGAGCAGAGGCACAACACATATGTCGATTTTTTAAGGACAATGAATCCCTTGGATACGTTATTAGAAAAGTAAACGAGACAGACTCATATTGCTGGGTAATAAGCAAAGAGGACGGCAGGTTTTATGAAAACAAAAAAAGAATTCAAAACGCTAGGAGACGCACATGACACAATACATTTATATCTTAATGATTTTTACAAAGGTATCGGGTGAACTCGAACTGGTGGAGGCGGAGCTACGGCTCGACCCGGTGACTTGCATGATGAATGCGCAGGTTATTAATTCCGGTGCCGAGGACGAATCCGCAAGGATAGCCGCATGTATGCCAGTTTTATGGGGAGAAGATAGTGATTAGTATTACTTTGACAGAGAAAGAGGCTCATGCTTTATTAGAGGCATTATCTGACATCAGCCAGTACGTTGATGCAGAAATGTTTTCATCCAAGGATAAGGGTGTGAGTTGTTACAATCGTGCGTATGAGAAAATAGCAGAGAAGGTTCAGAGTTATCATGACAGCTAAGTATGACGATAATATGCGGGGCGTTCTATTTATCCAAGATAAAGGGGACAACCCAAAAAGACCTGCTCTCAAGGGTAACTTTGAGATAGATGGTCAGAAGTATGACTTGATCTGTTGGGATCAGGTCAGCCGCAAGGGGACAAAGTATTACAGTGTAAAGATAGAGAAGCCCCAAGAACCAAGTAGCGAGGTTCAGCCTAAACCTCTTAGTGATGTACCATATTAATAGGAAGGAAAGTAAATGGGTGATGTAGTAGATTTTGTAAAGCCAGATGAGACAGAGGTGGTTACCAACCACACAGTTCATTTGGATAGTGAGTTGATGCCTTTAAAGGAGTCAAGTCCTGAACGGATTTGGTTCGGAGCCGTAACTGTTAGGCACGATTTGAAGACCGAAGAAGTTCGCATGACATTGATGGCGGCGTTTCTTGTTGAGGAACACGCACAAAAATATATCGAACGTCTTTCTCCCGGCGTAGCGGCGGGTTACTTATCGGACGAGGTTATCAATGCAATCATTGAGGGTATCTCTGAGATGGAAGAAGAGGAGACTCCTGACAATGTCCATTGACAAGAACGTCAATCATCCGGATCACTATACGAGTGGGAAGGTTGAGTGCATCGAGGCTGTTCAAGCCGCAATGTCCTCTGTGGAATACATGGGTTATTGTAAGGGTAATGTCATGAAGTATCTGTGGCGGTATCGTTTGAAGGGGAAGCCTAATGAGGATATCGGCAAAGCATTGTTCTACCTCAAGGAAATAGAAAGGATTTTAAAAGATGAGTGAGAAAAGAAAACAGGGTCGCCCATCAAAGTTTCCGGAGGGCAAGAGGTCATTGGCTTTGGATTTATCCAGAGACCAGTACGGCGATTTAGAGGATGCTTGCGAGGTGGTCTCGCAAGAAATTGGCAGGTCGGTTAGCAAGGGCATGGTTCTTCGGGCTGCTTTAGATCACTGGCTTGACAGTAGCAAGCCGTTATTAGGAGAGTTGAAAAATGAGCAGTGAACAAAGAGATGATGTGTTGCCGCTAACATGGGCGGTAGGTAATGAGTACGAGGCCAATTGGCGTTCCATCTGGATACACTTCAAGTCTAATCAGATTAGGATTGAGGAAACACCGGAGGGGATTTTACATATAACGACGAGGAAAAAAGATGTTACAGAACAATCCGGGGAGCAAGTATCTATTAACCACCCTACAATCGACGACCAAGCTGAACCGCCGTACATTGTTTCGGGATAGCGAGGGGATTTCATGTTTGATTATGTTTGGAATATTATTCGCAACACTTTTGCTTTTAGTTCTACTGTAGCGTCTAAGGTTACACGAGAAAGAAATCATCGGGAGTACTGGTCTCCTTGGAGGGTGTCGTCTTCTCAACTATGGAATAGAAGAGACAACCCATTTCCTTGTGACCCAGTAACGTGTTCCGAGTGCCCCGGTGGAGAGAGGTGTTGCACCTTTACTCCGCAGGGAGAGTGAACCAGATTACAATACCGATTGCTACTACACCTATGATAGCAACCATAATGCCGATGGTTTGGGCAGTGTCGATGAACTCTTGTCTTTTTTGACGTTTGATCCTGGCGATTTCTTTTTCGTGTTCTTTGTGTTCTTCAATTCGCTTGGCTCTTTCTGCCACGATTGACTCCCAGAACCCTATCCCGAAGCGGTGGTTGACGAGGCGTTTGAGTTCATACATTTCTTCTTGTTGAAGCTTGTACTCAATCATCTCTTCAGCGACACTGTTCAAACCAAAGGCTGGCTGCTCGTATCTTTTTTTATTGAAGTCGTCATGCCCCTGAAAGATGGAAGCAATTTGTTGGCCTATCGCGGCGGCATCTTGCGCCGAATCAAGATTGTCCTTGATAAACGCTATGCCCTGTCGCGCAAGCGCAAGGCCAGTTAGGGTAGCAGAAATCGGTTCCATTGTGGTGCCTCAATTGGGATCAAGTCCCTCTATATCCATAAACAAAAGTTCGGGGTCTGGGGCATCCGACGAGGAGGAGACTAGTTCGAACTGTTCGAACAACGGGTCTGCTTCCGCCATCTCTTGCTCCATTAACTTTCGAGAGAATGTTAACCAAGCGGTAAGAGAGGATGTGGTAATCTCCGCCATTTCAGAAGAAGAGGAGGAGAATAATATTGATTTTAAACTAAAATTAAGAAAGCTGGTAGCTATTTCTTGTTCTAATTCCGGGTGCGCTTCAACTATTTCATTGAAGAAATCAGTGAGATCTTCAGCTATTTTCTGCTGGAGTTGCTCCAGAGTTATCGGCTTGCTCATTTTCTTTCCTCAGTAACCAAGCTATTTGACGGGCGACACTGCGCTCGTTCTTCTTTGCCTGTGCTTGAGCAAGCTGCCAAACGTCGATGGGCACTGCTACACTCTTATATCTTTCGGTATCCATAGTTTCAAACCTTCGTTAAATTGGCAACCCATACAGCCATCGTATTTGATGGGAGGGCATGGGTCAAGTTGTGTGGGGTGTGAGATTTTCTCGCCATTTTTTTACGGCTAAGTTTAGGGGGAGGGAAATAGCCGCTTATCGTAGGTACGAGATTACCCTTAGTTAGCTGTTAAATATATGTCGGGGAACAGCTAGTAAGACATCACACTATAATGCAGCCCCACGGCTACACAGAAAGGAACTAAACACCTACGCCCCTTGTCTCTTACGTCTCCTCTTACGTTCATCCACCTTCTGGCGGTGTTCTCTATACTTCCTGCGGATATACGCATCCATGCTTTCATGTTTGGGCTTTGGTTTCTTTTGAGTCATTGTGCTTCCCACCTAAATTTAGCTTGACCATATATGGGTTGCCACTCTCTCCCCGGTCTTGTCTGCCAACCAGAGCCTTCGTTTGCACCCTTCGTCTCACCTAGAATCTTCCAACCTGCCCCACGCAATGATGAACCGCTCTCACTTTGCAGTGTGTAAGTAATCATGCGTTTGCCTCCCATTTGTTGCCAGATCCTCCAACAACGCCCGTATAGAAAAGAACAGGTATTCTTGGGGGCTTCTTCTGTAACACACACTCTTGTCACCTCTGTTGTGAAACCATCATCCAGGAGTCGAGCAACAGGTCTTCCGACGATTGCAACTCCATGTAATGTCTCACCATCTGATGCGCCGATACAAAACTTCATTCCACGAACGGGCTTGCTGTGCCGATGAAAGTTTTCAACAAATAGATTTGCCTCATGCTTTGACAAGGGAACGATCACCAGCTTTTTCATTTAGCCATTTCCTTACTTCTTCACCGAGAGCTTGCCCCGCTAGTTTCATTTTGTTCTGCAAGATTTTCACAATGTGTTCATCCACAGTCCCTTCGGTTACTAAGTCGATATAGTTTACCTTATGTGTCTGACCAATCCGGTGACACCTGTCCTCTGATTGGACACGAGTCTCAAGATTAAAGTCATTAGAAAAGTATATCACGTCGTGTGCGGCGGTGAGCGTTAGTCCATACCCAGCAGTCTGTGGGTTACCAACAAAGAACCGAGTTTCGTGATACGGATCCTGGAAGTCTTGAACCAGACTATCGCGTTCCTCTTCTGATGTGCCTCCGTAATATGATCTGGCGGCATTAGCACCGTAAACTTCACAGAGTTTTTCTGTGATTTGTTCAATGTCTTTCCGGAACCGTGCCCAGATAATTACTTTGCCGGGTATTTCTTGAAGAGCTTCCAACATTGCGTTGACCCGGTTACTTGGTATATCAACCATCGTGCCTTCATCTGTAGGCAGATACCCACACAACACTTGCTGAAGCCGTAACATCTGAGTCATGGCTTCGGTGGCTGTGACTTGTTCATCGTCCAGTATGGCAAGTGCGTAGTCTTTCAGAGTGCGATAGTGACGTGCTTGTTCAGGAGTCATCTGAACGTATCGAACACCGTATGATTTGTCTGGTAGGTCAAGACAATCTTCTTTGAGAACACGACTTGAAAATGTTTTGAGTCTTTGAGAAAGCTCATCCAAGTTCCGATATCCGACAATCTGCTCGAATGAATGTGCGCCCATACGCATTGTCTTTGTTATCGCGTATCGGTTTTGAAAAGAGTAGTAGCTGGTATGACCCAGCAGGTCGGGTGACAAGAAGTTGCACTGTGAAAATAAATCCATAGGTGACTTGGTTATCGGAGACCCGGTGAGTATTCTTTTATACTTTGCATTTCTGCCTAATGCTGTGAGTGTCTTTGTGCGTTTGGCTTTCGGGTTCTTGATAACAGTTGACTCATCAACTGTGAGAAGAAATTTCTTACCTTTGATTAGTGCGGATATATACTTCAGCAGCTTTTGACTTGTGAATGCTTCTACATTTACTACAAAAATCTTCAGACCATTATCGCTGGTTATGGCATCTTTCAACTCCCCCTGCTGTGTTTTGTTCGGGGATGAACGCCAAGTAATCACTTCGTGCTCGACATCATCTGGCAGGTGAATGGGTATTTCTTTCAGCACCCAGTTACGATAGACACCCTTGGGTGCGACGATGATAGCTAAATCAATCTTTCCCTGGTTGTGCAACCAAGCCATGTTGTCGATGAGAACTTTGGATTTACCACAGCCCATCTCCATAAAGTATGCCCAGTTTGATTTGTTGTGTGATGCTTCAAGTGCATCGCGTTGATGTTGATATGGTTCAGTTTTAAAGTTGTATTGCATGTTGACAGTTCCTTTCTCCTAACTTATATAAGATATGTTGGGTAGTTAATCAACCCCTGCGTCACGGTGACAATTATCAGGACTGATCAACTATCCAACAAGCCGCCGGGCTATAAGCGTTTGGACTAGAAACTAGAAACTAGGAGATGTGTCAAATGAGTAATGACATCTTTAAAGAAATGGTAGCGGACGCTTCGGCATTTGATACTGTTTCAACTGAGAGCGGATCAAAGCTATCCAATCTCATTCGAGCTGCTCAACATCAGAAAGAGATGCAAGAGGAGTTTGAAGCCAAAGCGAAAGAGGCGAAGGTTGAATATCTTCGTATTGTTCGTGAACTTATTCCAACCGAAATGCAAGAGATGGGTATGGACAGTGTCACTGTAGACGGCAATGCCGTTTCGCTGGCTCCGTTTGTGTACGCCTCTATTCCGGAGAAGAATAAAGAGGAAGCTTTTAACTTCCTACGAAGCATCGGAGAAGATGACATTATCAAGAACGAGGTCAAGGTTGCCTTTGGTCGAGGTCAAGATAATGTTGCTGGTGCGTTTTATGATGACTGCAAATCTCAGGGTTTACACCCGGAGCAAAAGCAAGCCATCCATCCATCCACATTAAAGGCATGGGTTAAAGAACGCATGGCATCTGGTGGTGAATTAAACCTTGAGTTATTTGGTGCTTTTTACGGCACGGAAGCTAAGATTGTGAGGAAGAAATGAGCGAGACTCAAACTAAACAAGTGGCAGTAAAGAAGCAGGCTTTGCCTCCTGCAAATCTGTTAAACACCTTTGTCGAAGACTCAGGTGCAGGACAGGAAAACGTAACCCAAGACGATATGCAAATTCCGTTTATTCGGATTATCCAAGCGACTTCACCACAGGTGAAGAAGAAGGATAGCAAGTATATTGCTGGTGCTGAAATCAGTGACATCTTCAACACTGTGACCAACCAGCTTTGGAAAAGCGAAGACGGCATCAAGGTTATACCTTGCGGCTATGTCAAAAAGTTTCTGGAGTTTGGGGTGTACGAAGAAGGTGGAGGATTTAAAGGTGAGATTTCACCCAATGATCCCGTCCTTAATCAACTAACGAGGGAAGGTAATAAAGACAAATTGCCTAACGGTAATGAGATGGTTACTTCTGCTCAACACTATGTGAAGGTCCAAGATCCGAGTACCGGGTCGTGGCAAACTGCAATCTTGGATATGAAGTCTACTAGCCTGAAAGTATCTCGCCAGTGGAATACACAGATTGCTATGCAGGAGGTGACAGTTGAAGGTAAGGTTTACAAGACACCGTCTTTCGGAGTCATCTGGCACTTAGGCGTTGATGACTTTTCCAATGATATGGGAAGCTGGAGCGGCTGGAAAATTCTCGGTAAACAAGGTTTTGTTGATGATGCAGACTTGTATGCGTCATGCCGTGAGTTTAGTCAGATGGTCGTTGCTGGTGAGGTTAAGGAAGCTGAAGACCCTGACCTTGCAGAAAAGAAACCACAACAAGATGACGGTAACATACCGTTTTAAATCTTGGCGCGGGGGCATCTTGCCCCCGCATTTCTTTTGTGTGAGGATGAGGTATGGAAAACGTAAAAAGGTTCATGGCTGCGTTTCAGGGTTTTGATGCGGCACATGGACAGACGATTATTATGGGCACAAAAAAGAACGGGAAAGAAGAAGCCCGTTCAAGAATTATTAGAGAGCCTCTTACGGAGGAGCTCATAAAGAAACACTTAAAAGGAGAGGTGGGTGTTGGTTCAATCCCCATTACTAAAGAGCATACTTGTTGCTTTGGCGTTATCGATGTGGACACTTATCCACTGGATCATATGGTTCTTTGGGCTAAGTGTGATGCTCTTTCTCTTCCTGCTGTTGTATGTCGCTCAAAGTCTGGAGGAGCGCACATCTACTTCTTTATCGAAGGGTGGATATCTGCGGCGGATATACGAGACAAACTCTCAGAGATTGCGGCGGTACTGGGGTATGGCGGGTCAGAAATATTCCCGAAGCAAACGCAACTTCTTGTCGAACGTGGAGACGTTGGGAATTTTATTAACCTTCCGTATTTTGATTCGAAACGCACTCTCCGGCCTGCGTATAAAAGTGACGGCACTGAGGCAACGCTTGATGAGTTTCTCGATATTGTTGATGAGAGAAAAGTTTCTCCAAAAGATTTTATGGATTTACAACTGGGTTCGGGAACGGATTTCCTCCCTGACTGGCCCCCGTGTCTAAGTCACCTAACAAAGAATGGAATACCCGAAGGTGGCAGAAACACAACGCTGTTCAATGTAGGACTTGTTTATAAGCAGTCTCACCCGGAGAGTTGGAAACAAAAGTTAGAAGAACACAATCGGCAGTATTGTGACCCACCCATATCTGCGTCCGAGATAGTTGCGTTACAAAACCAGCTTGATCGTAAGGAATATTTCTACCAGTGCAAGCAGACTCCACTCAATCAGTTCTGTAATAAATCCTTATGCAAATCAAAGGCATACGGCATAGGCAACGGAGGCGATGTCGAGATTGGGAGTCTGTCTGTTGTGCTGTCAGAGCCAAGAGTCTGGTTCCTAGACTTCGCAGACAAGCGGTTGGAGCTAACAACAGAGCAGCTACAGATGCCAATACAGTTTCAACGAGCATGTCTCGAACAAATCAATTACATGCCACCACGCCTCAAGGAAACGGATTGGCAGGCGATTATCAATAGTGCTTTAGAAAAGTGTACGGAGATAGAAGTGCCGCCAGAGCTAACCAAGCGGGGTATCTTTTTCTCGATCCTGGAAGACTTTTGTACTGGGCGAGTTCAGGCTCAGTCTCCTGAAGAGATGTGGTTGGGTAAGCCTTGGACAGAGGAGGGCAAGACTTATTTCAAGTTACAAGCTTTATTGGATTACATGAAAACAAAAAGTTTCTTTGAGTACACAAGGGGACAAATACAGGAGCGGATTAAAGAGTTAAACGAAAACAACGAAGCGTCGATTACTAAACGAATTAAGAAAAGTGACGGCACTTCAAAAACGATTAGGGTTTGGTGTGTGCCTGAGTTTGAGGGCGGAGAAAACGATATACCTGACGTAGAAATCACAGCAGAGGAGATGCCGTTTTGATAGAACCACTTACAATAGTTGGACCACCGGGGACGGGTAAAACCCACTACCTGATGGAGATAGTGGAGGATCGTATCAGGAATCTTGGCTATGACCCCTCAAAGATTGGTTTCTTTTCGTTTACACGGAAGGCTGCGGAAGAGGCGAGAGACAGGGCGGCTCGTAATCTTGGTCTTGATGTCAAACAAATGCATCACTTCCGTACATTGCATTCTCTTGCTTTCAGGCAGTTGGGGTTGTCTACTCAAGATGTCATCAATTCTTCGGACTACAAAGCGTTGGAAAAAGCTTTGGGTGTCGAGTTCCAAAGCAGTATGAGTATGCGCCTAGAAGATGGTGAGTTCTTTCGGATAGGGCGAGACGGCGACTTTTATCTCACAGCCTATAACTTATCTAGAGTGAAGGGCACGGATCCGGTGCAAGAGTTTGGGCGTGTTCAACGACGGAATCACAGGCTTTCTTTAGAGCAGTATCTACTCGTCGTTAAAGCATACAATACTTATCGCCAAGTTAATGAGCGTATAGACTTCGTAGATATGATTGAAAGGTTTGTTGAAAGTGGAGATTCCCCAAAGTTTGATCTCTTGATTGTGGATGAAGCTCAAGATCTAGTGCCGTTACAATGGAGAATGATTGATGTAATGGCGGACTCTGCCCGTGAGGTTGTGTATGCAGGTGATGATGATCAATGTATATACGAATGGACAGGTGTTGACCCAAAGGATTACATTAGGAGATGTGAGTATCCAGAGGTGTTGGATGTCAGCTACCGAGTTCCAAGATCCGTGCACAGAGTGGCTAGTAGTCTGATAAACCGTTTGACCGAGCGAGTCCCTAAAGAGTGGGAGCCGATGGATCGTGAGGGATCTGTGTCGTATCACTACGATATATACTCGGTAGATATGAGTGAGGGTAACTGGATGATCCTGTGCCGCACTAACGCCATAGCAAATAAGGTAGCTAATACTTTAAAGGCCAGTGGTTATTTGTTTTACAGGCAGGGTTCTGGGTTCAGTGCAAGCGCACGAGTGATTGACTCGATTAAAATCTGGACTCGTTTGAGTCGCGGTGAGTTTATAACTCAGGCAGACTTAAAAAGGATGTGGCAGTTAATCAACATGAATAAAGGCCAACGGGCTAGGGGTAACAAACTAATCAAGACATGGGAACCTGACCAGCTTGTGTCTATCGATATACTCTTGGACGTTATGCCAGAAGAGAATTGGAAAGAGCCGTGGTTCAAGGCACTAAAAATAACTCAGGGTGAGGAGTTGTATCTGCGTTCAGTTTTACGATCCGGTGATACCTTTGATGAAAAGAACCCACGGATCAGGGTGTCTACAATACACCGGGTAAAAGGCGGTGAGTGTGATAATGTTGTCGTGCTGTTGGACTCAAGCAGGGGGTGTCAAACTCTCGGCTCAGAGGACGCAGAGATAAGAACTTTTTATGTTGGGTTCACCAGAGCAAAAGAAAATCTTCATAT
>CAACVD010000859.1_pt1 | contig 14748 bp, 21 predicted proteins | sample 2381771 | NCBI WGS metagenome assembly CAACVD01 (sample SAMEA5211965, study PRJEB30684) | marine metagenome | biome: Marine; feature: Epipelagic; material: Water | collected 2015-10-15 | depth 15 m | reverse complement strand
ATTGTCGTAAGTGGATTTTCTTTTATATATTGACCTACGGCAGAAGCACCTTCACCTAACTGTGAGGCTAATGTCGGAGTTATTGTTGCCCCTTGTGCTATTGGAGCAATAGTCGAACCACCTGCTGCTATTGAGGCACCAGTGGGAAAGGCACTTGAAATACCAGTAGGAACAGCTCCAGAAACAACAGAGGGAATTGCAGGAGCACCCGCAGTGATACTTGCAGCAGAAGGGAAAGCACTAGGAAGAGCACTTCCTACACCCATACCACTAGCAGATCCTGCTTGAAGCGCAGCAGCAGCCTCTGCAGCAGCCGTAGAACCTGCTCCTGCAGCCGAGCCTAAACCTTGTGTTGCAGCGCTTACGGATGCACTTGTTGGCGCAGCCATTAATGCCTTAATACCACCCGCCCCTAGTCCACCCAATAAACCAATACCTAATGCTTTTTTAGTTGATAAGCCTGCAAGCTTAGCTATTCCAAATGCGGCTGTACCAACCATCAATCCTATTGCTAATGGACCTGGCATAAAAAAATCTCCTAAGTAATTACTTAGGGTCTATTCTACTCTGAATCACAAGGTTTTTCAACCTCCTGCTTATTAGTCATTTCGTCAAATAAACGACCAGTAAATTGAAACTCACCTACATGGGTTATATAGTCCATAATGTAACAATAAAGCTTACCACCAATATTTCTCCACAAACGGCAGAAAGCAAAGTCTTCACCTAAATAACGTTTAGTTTCCGAATCATAAAATGTATCAAAGAAGGCATAAAAATGTGGGCGCCACAACATCTTACCATTAATTACAGTTTTTTGTTTTATATCCATGTTAGGATATTCTTTAATAAGTTTGTCAAAAACTTGTCTTTTAATAAGCATGCATCCAGTAGGACAATGAGTAGCTTCAACAATACCATCTTTCATGCTTATATCATTGTCATCCTCTTTGAGTAACAAAGGGTACTGATTTATATTTACATGATACTCCTTCGCATTTGATACACGTCCATCTTTAATTTTTTTATGTAAAGTATCCCACTTTGCAGTTTTAAGTGGGTAAGGTTGTGAAATAATATCTTTATCAGATTCTAGCATTTTAAATATACTACTTGTTTCAAAACATATGTCTGAATCAACAAACAACAAATGAGTATAATCCGATTGCAAAAAAGAACTAACACAAAGATTTCTACCTTGAGTCACTAACGATGATTTCATTAATTGGAACATCACCCTGATACCTTTTTTCATACACTCCTTTTGAAACTCTAATAAAGTTTGAGTGTAATGAATTGATACATCACTGTGGACGGGTGTAGCCACAAAGATACCAATCGGCTTTTCTTTTTTTATCCAAAGTGGTTTAGAGTTCTCTACCATCAACTGCTCCTTGTAAAAAAGATGTCCATTCAAGAGCCTTTTTATCCCAAGAGTAAAATCTTTTAACATAATCTTGTTGTAATTTTAAATGATTTTGTATTAAAGGTTCGTGGAGCGTGTCTCGGCATATCTTAATAGCCTCCGCAAATTGAAAAGCTAAGTTGCCGTAATTTTTTTCATAGTTTACATAAACAGGAAACTCGGCACCTGTTTCATACAATGCTCCATAATTAGTCACTACACAATACAAGCCAGCACTCATACATTCTAATAACGATATACAAGATGTTTCTTCCCATATACTAGGGTAGGCATACAAGTGATAACTAGGTAATTTTTTAAGAATGAAATCGTTGGGTCTATAGCCAATGTAATTTACATTTGATAAAGCTCGTGCTTGATCATATAAATCTTGATAAGCATGATCATTGTCTTTTTTAAATTGATCTCCATATACCTCACAACTACTATATACATCAAGCTCAATATTTTCACCTTCAAGATACTGCATAGCTCCAAGTAAAACATTGAGACCTCTCCAAGGGGTGTTTTGATGAATAATTCTTAATGTATCCCCTTTTTTATAATCATTTATTTGAGGAAAACTTGTTACACCATTTTTGATTACATGACATCTATCTGTGGGTAAATCAAAAAACTTTCTATATTGTTCATAATTCCAATGCGAATTAAAAATATACCAATCGTATTTTGTGTGGTTATCTTTGTTATCGAACCATGGCTTTATATTTGGTTGATTTGGAGCATTCTTCTGCCATAAAATATTTATTTTTTCAGTTGACAGTGGAATCTTTTCTGGGACGGAAGTACAAATTTCAAAGTGATCCAGTAATTTTGAATCAACACGTTCTACTAAAAAACCATGTTGTAATTCAGTACCACCTTTAGGATTCATTTGTATCTCCAAAGATTTCTAAAGAAGGAACAAACACTTCAACGTCTCTTCTAATGTCATCTTCAGTTGTTGGTGTCATTTTATCGGCAATGTCAAGTTTTGCCTCTGCTTCTGAAACATAAACCCTTCCAGTAATTTTATTTGAAATTTTTGTTTTAGTTTCACACTTAATTGTTTTCATATCTAAAAAAGTAAAAAAACAATAAGATTAATAATTAAATAAGTTGTCATGCTTTTTAATTTATAGAATAAAAAAAATAAAATCAACCATTTTCTTGAGAACGATCAATAAGAGCATAGGATATGCAACCTGTTATTTGATTAGCCGAACCTGCTTGTATTTTAAGAATGTCACTAGCTTCAAGATTTAAACTATCCTTGACTAAATTATCAAAAGATTTATTTAATTGCACATGACTAATCTCAACATCGGCTGACCCACTAGATTTTCGTAAAAATAAATCTACATCTACATTGCTTGCTGCTTCGTGACTTGCTTGAACTAGTTTTACAATAATAGTTGCATCTGATGGACAAGTTAAAATTGTAGTGACATCAGTGGTAGTAAGATCAAATGTTTCGCTTTTATATTGTATTGTCATGACATAAAGTAATTAAAAATATTTTGTTCATTTTTCAAATCATTTTGAAAAGATGTATTTAATTGTGTAATCAAAGTATCTATACCATACTTTGTTTGTCTTTGGTTATCCACTACATAATTTTCATTAGGTTCTGGTATAATTATATTTATTTTAGCCATCTACTTTGTCCACTGTGTTGAATGATATCACAATTCTTCTACTATTAAAAGTATGCTTTTCAACATAATGAGTAATAAAACTTGGGAATAACAAAAGTGTATTTTCTTTAATTGGATGTTTATAATTTGAATTAAATCTTTCACTACAACCTACATTACCACTAAGAGGATGTAAAAAAATTGTTGAGTTTTCTTTACCTATAACATAAAGAATACCGCTGTAAACTGAACCATAATGTGTATGAGGGTTATGACCTTTATTTTGAATATATGATTGTGCCCAACTGTTGTTTAGTGCTAAATTAAGAGGCTCTAAAATGTTAGTTATTTTTTCTTTTAAATTTTTCATAACAGGAAAATCAAGGATATTGGGTTGTGTATATGATGTAAGTGGTTGGTTGTTTTTAACCTTAAAACAAGAATTTACACCCTTTAATAAAACCTCAATTTGTTCTTTCTCTTGCTCTGATACTTCTAAATTTGTCTTAAAAAACCAATCATTAAATGGATTAAATTTTTCCATTTATCTCCTACCATCTGCTTGTGTATCTGCCCTGAAAGAACCAAATCTCCAATTTTCATCAGTCCCTTCATTTTGAACTTTTAAAGAGGCAAAACGTGCTCTTGCTCTTGTATCAACTTTATTTGTAGAAGAGGTAATTGTAAACGGACCAAGTCTTGATGATGTCTCAGACTGAGATGGAAAATCTTTCAAGTTTAAAGTTACTTTCGCATTCCCAGATAATACTTTAAAATCTGGTATAAAACGTCTGATCTTGATAAAAAATTCACCACTACTTGCGCCATCACTTACGTCAAAATCTCCAGATTCAATAAACGCAGGTATGGCTGTTTTTGCGCCTGTACTATCAACTTGATCTACACCAACTTCATGCTCATATAAAATTGTTGAACCATTTATGCCAGTTGCCCCAGTAATTATTGGAAACGTTGGTACACCACTTGAATTGTATTGAGTTCCGTAAGGTTGATCATAAATTGTTTTGTCATAATAAGTTGTTCTATCTAAAGAACTTATCGACCAAACTCCTTCTCTATAATTAAAAGTAACATTTCGATCATTTTGTACTGATCCTGCTTTTGGGTAAAACCAATTTATTTCAGTAAATAAAGAATTGTATTGACAAAAAACAAGATCACCAGCTCCGTAATTAATACCTAAATCATCAGGATCTACATTTGAAAAAACAAAATCTTCAACCGAACAAGGTATTCGTTTAACAGTTCCGTCATAAACAAAAAAACCACCCGATTTACCCATCCAATAAACAGCACCATCAACAAATACTGCCGAGTGTTGACCTATTGCACCACAGTTTGAACCTACTTGTGTTATAGAAAAAGTAAAAGGGGGGCCTACAAATTGCATTCTGTATGCAGAAGTGTCTGTCAGAATTAAAATGTAATCTTTACCTTTCACAGCTCCTTTTATTCTTGTTCCTGAATCGAGTTGAAATGTTCCTGCTGTATTAGTTGAAGTTGGTGCGTATGTGCCTCTTGCCTCCTGATCAGAAAAGCGAATAAACATAAAATCTTGAGTGCTTGTATTTGCAATAGTTGTTTCTGTTCCTAAATGAATTACATGTCTATCTCTATCAGAAATAATTGTTTGAACAGATGCTGTAGGCATACCAGAAGATACACTTGCCCTAGTAGTAAGTGCATTAGTCACACTTGGATCCCATTCAAAAGTTTTGTTGTTTTTAATTGTAGCTATTAGTATTTGACCAAAATTATCAAGACTCCATGACCCTGGCTCTAAAGTAACTTGATTAGAACTAGAAGCTTGACCCCAACCTACATAATCTGTTGCGTTATTTACTGTACTTGCATCACTATGAGCAGACCTCGTTGAACCTAAAGCCGCTCGTGTAATGTTTTGTAAATCGTTTGAAGACTTAGCTGTGTATGTGATTAATTCACTTCCAACTAATATCGTTCCAGCAGTAGGAAAAGAAGAAGCATCAGTCAAAGTAATACTTGTGCCTGATCCACCAGTACCATTATTGTCATCTAAAAGAGCACCATTAAGTGTTGTGAAAACCTGATTTTCAACATCACCACCCCAAAGACCCGTACCATAACCATAACCTACTACTTCAGTAGCATTACCGACTCTTAAATAAGGTGTTGCAGATATACCTCCTCCAGCTGTAAGTCCAGTGCCTGTTTCTGTTGTAGCCATAGTAACCTTAAATGCATTTGCATTTACAACTTCTGTAACCTCAAATTTTGTGCTAGTAAAATTAGCAGAAGTGAAACTCGTGCCACTTCCTGGAATTGTTACATCAGAAAATTCTATAATTTCTCCTGCCAAAAAATCATGACCCGATAAATTGACAGTCACTACAGCAGAACCATTTGTTGTTGTTAATGTGCCTGATGTTTTTTTAGTTCCTAGAGGTGAGATGTCATAAAAAGCACCATCGAAGTAAATAAAAAGACCCTTATGAGTTCCTATAGCAATATATCTTCTGCCTTCTAAATCAGCCCAAATGTGCATATCTCTTGCAACACCTACAAGAGTGTCGTTTGTTTCTTGTCTCCAACCTCCAATTTTTTCAGGTTCTCCATAACGAAATCGAACAAAATCAGCATCTGTCCACAAATTTGCAGCAGCAGTTTGTGTTACTTGCTTGTTAATACCTGGTTGAAATCGTACTTTAGTTAAGGGCATTTTTTTAATCTTGTTTTGTTAAGTATAGTTTACTATACCTTATTTGTGAAGACAATGTAGCCATCCTGTTATTATATATTTTGTTCCATTTATAGGAGGATTACCTCTATGAATATAGGGATAATGAGCTGGTGCTAAAATAATTCTACCTGTTTTTGGTTTGACTCTGCGTTTTAAATTAAGAAACTCAGTTTCTCCAGCTTCAAAATCATCATTCAAATAAATAATAAAAAACATAACTCGGGTCACCATTGATAAAGTTGCACAATGTTCTATGTGCCAAATATGATAACCAGAACCTGGAACTGTTTTTTGAATTTTTGGCACATCTATGTGATAGCCATCAGGGTAAAAAGTATCTATACCCGTTTTTCCTCTATAAAATGCCCATGCTTGAAAAAAATTTACAAAAATTGGTTTTAAACGTGTTGACCATTGATCAACATCGCTTGAGTCTAAACCACAAGCCATATCGTCTTTTGTTAAGGACGAGGTACCTTCAGAATTAAATCTATGAAAAACCTGTTTTAATTTTTGTTTTTGTTCAAAATACTTTATAGCATCAGAACACATGTCAGCAGTAATAAGATTGTCAGTTACTCCAATCGAATCTTTTATATCAATCGACATTAAAGTGATGTGTATGAAGTTGGTCTAGCACCTAATCTAGTTATTTTTTCTTGTTCTGTTTCACCAGTGACATTATCCCCATCCCATTCTTCTTGAAGTGCGCTTAAATGTTTTGTATCCCAAATATTTTTAAATTGTGTAGTAAAGTTTCCAAAAACACTAGCATCGTAAGACGAATGAGGAGTTGTATCTCTATATTCAACTTGATCTGTATCATCATCATCAGTCCACTGAAATGCCCATACATTTGAAAATTTACTATCATTCCACAATGAATCGTGGGTTGAGTCTGTAAATTGATAACCACGACCCTCAGTTATAAAGTCATCGCAATTTTTAATAATCATTTTATCATCAAAAATCACTGTCCATTTTCCTTTTTTCATAAAAATCTCCTTTAGGTTTTTATAATGTATACCACAGCTAAATAAGGTTGTAAAACAGAATTTGCATCCCCTGTAAAACTTGAGGCATTAACAGTAATGTTATGCCCATGACCTGATCCTGAACCTGTTGTGCCTGTAGGTGCTACACCAGCATGTTTTGGATTACCTGGCTCAATTTGTGGATTACCAACGTTTCTACCTCCACCAGTATGTGTGTGTGCTGCTAATTGTGCAATACTTAAAGTCGCATTTGCTGCTGCCGCAGTTACGGACACATTACCACTACAAGTTACATTTTCTGCACCACCTGTTGAGGCTAAAGCTTTGTTGTTAGATTTACTAAGAACACATCTGTCTTGTAAATCAGGTAATCCAAAAGTCGAAGAGCCATCACCTGCCCCATAAACTGTTCCAATAACAGCAAAAAGTGCTGAATAAGTACTTCTTGAAACATTTGATCCATCACATTGTAAAAAACCGCTCGGCACTGATGCTGAACTCCAAGGTATGATTATACCAGTGTTTACTCCCTCAACACTTGTTATGTTAGAACCATCATAGTTGTATTTTGTCGCTTCGTAATTACTCATGTCTTTATTATATATAAGGTTGTTAAAAAAGGCTGTAAAACAGATGTGGCATCACCAGTCACACTTGCGGCATTGACAGTCACGTTATGACCATGAGCTGTTCCTGAACCTGTGATACCATGACTACTTGAATCAACTTGAGGTCCTCCTGAATTATCTGTTGAAAGGGTTCGCCCCCCTCCAACAGTATGTGAATGTGCTGCTAGTTCAGCTATAGATAAACTATGATTTTCAGCTGCTGCAGTGATAGAAACATTACCTGAAGCGGTTACATTTTCAGCTCCAGCTGTAGAACCTACAGCTTTGTTGTTAGATGAACCCACAGGTATGTTATTTTGTAAATCAGGTAAACCAAAAGTTGAAGAGCCATCACCAGCTCCATAAGTTGTTCCAACTACAGCAAAAAGTGCTGAATAAGTTGATCTTGATACATTTGAGCCATCACATTCTAAGAAACCACTTGGAACTGATGCTGCACTCCAAGGAACAATTATGCCAGTATTTATACCTTCTATGCCCGTAATATTAGAGGCATCAAAATTAAATTTTGTTGCTTCGTAATTGCTCATGTTTTTATAATGTAAATTGAGGTTAAGAAAGGTTGTAAAACAGAATTGGCAGCTCCTGTAAAACTTGAGGCATTGACAGTTAGATTGTGATTGTGAGCTGAACCAGAACCTGCTGTGCCCGTAGGTGCGGCAGTAGTTCGATCATTTCCTTCCTCAGCATCTTGTAGCCCACTGTTTCTAATACCACCAGAGTGATTATGTGCTGCTAATTCAGCTATACTTATACTATGATTAGCAAGTTCAGCAGTAATAGATACATTTCCACTTTGAGATACAGTCTCTGCTCCACCTGTAGATGCTAAAGCGCGGTTATTAGATTTACCTAAGCATACTCTATTTTGTAAATCAGGTAATCCAAAAGTCGAAGAACCATCACCTGCTCCATAAAGTGTTCCAACAACAGCAAAAAGGGCTGAATAGGTAGACCTTGAAACATTAGAGCCATCACATTCTAAAAAGCCACTTGGTAGTGAAGAAGCACTCCAAGGTATAATAATGCCAGTATTAACTCCTTCCACACCAGAAAGACTAGCACCATCAAAGTTGTATCTTGTTGCTTCGTAGTTGCTCATTCAATTACCTTTTTGTTTATTTATCTTTGTAAACCCATCCAGCAGTTGCATCACCAGAGTACACTAAAGTAAAACCTGCACCTTCAGTAGATACAGTTAAATCAGAAGCACTGCCTGCAATATTTGAGCTATTTCTTCCAACAACTAAAGAGTTAGAATCAAAACTTAATTTCTGATCTGAAAATGTAACTTCGTCCCCTTGAGAAGGCGAAGCTGGTAAAGTTATTGTAACACTTCCACCCGAAGTATCCACAAATAATTGTGCGCCAGGTTGTACTGTTTCAGCAGCTGATACTGTTCTCCATACTTTAGTTTCTTGGTCTTTAACAATATCTGTTCCGTTTGAATGACAAATATAATGATTTCCCTCACACAGTTGAAAACCTGTTTGTGAAGTTACTTTAAATGTTAATGTGTAACCAGCGTGATCTGTACCATCTATAATATTGAAAAACTTTTCTATACTGGCTGGAAAGTTTACTGTTCTGTTAGCTGCTAAAGTTCCAGTAAATTTTAATGTTATATTTCTTGCGTTAGATATAGCGGCATTACTCATTACCAACGTTACGTCAGCTGAAGCTACATTTATTTCTTCATAACCCACAACTGCTTGTTGGACAAGATTTAGGTTAGTGTTTGTCTTTGTTCCCCATGTACCAGAGTTTTCTCCAGTAGCCATTAATTCTATTTTTAAATCCGATGAAAATGTTGACGGCATAGGTTCTCCTTTATTTTTATTAGTTTACATCAATTATGCGGCTGTTTCAACCTCGTCCCACTCATTAGTTACATTTGGATTCACCTCACTCCATACAAAAGCAAAACTGTTGCCGACACTAGTTGTAGCAGATACTCCGTTTACACTAAAAGAGGCACTAATTTTTATGCCTGGTCGTGTTGTTCCTGAAGATAACGATATGCCAGTTACAGGATATACTGCTACAGGATCTACTGCGCCTATGGATGTTGTTAGCGAAACTCCAGTGACATTATAAAAGTTACTTTGCCCTACTGTACCAATACTAATCGCAGACGAGACACCTGTGAGACTAACATTTCCAAAACCTTGAAGTGTTACACTTCCCACAGAGGTGGTGGCTGATGCACTTTGTGGTTCATAGATAGATATAGGTGAAGCAGTGCCAACAGAAAGCGTAGACGATACTCCTGTTACAGCAAAACTTACATCAATTACAGGACTTGCGTTACCGACAGAGGATGTAAGTGATTGACCTACTACAGGTAAATTAGCAGTTGCACTAAATGAAATTTGACCAGCGGCAGTCGATAAAGAGTTACCAATAACATCTATTTCTGCATTTATTGATTCCCCCCAATCAAAAGATCCCCAAGTAAAACGACCCCATCCTTCTAAGAAAGAAGCATCTGCGACACCCACTGATGATGTCATAGATATGCCAGTTAAACTTAAGTTTGCTGTAGATACAATATCAACTTGTCCTACGTTTGACTGTAGTGAGATTCCAGTAGGAAATACCTCTACTACAGAAAAAGGGACAACAGCACCCACTGAAGTGGTAGCCTGAACTCCACTTGGAATTGCTCTTATTTCAACAGTAATAGAGCCTACTGAGGTTGAAGCTGAAACTCCTGTTACTACAGAACCTGAATTTCCTTGAGCGTTCCACTGTCCTTGACCCCAAGTAAGCAAACCCCATGAGTTAGATAATACAACAGTGGTTGAACCTAATGAAGTACTAACTGAAACACCTGTTACTTCAGCACCTCCGTTATTTTGAGCACTCCATTGCCCTTGACCCCAAGAAAGTGCACCCCAAGTGTCAGACATGGTTTACCTTTAAGCTATTCTAACAATAGCAGCAGATGTTGTAAAAGCAGGAAACTGAATAGTAAAAGTTCCAGATGTTGCAGATTTATCTCCACCAAAATCCAAACAAGCAACGGCTGTGTTACTGTTTGATGTGTTATAAATCAAAGCTCCTCTTGCAGTTAAAGTAACACCAGTAAATGATCTATCTCCAAAGTCAACAATAGCTGTATCTGATGCAACTGATGTTTGTTGTGAACCAACTGCTAATTTACCACCTCCACTTGCGTATTGTCCACTCGCAGAAACTTCATTATCAGTTGTAAAACTTGTAGTTGATTTACCCAAAGTAGCTGAACTTGTGTAAAGTGATAGTTTGAAAACATCGCCTGATGTTTGGGTAAAATTGTGTTTGCCTTCTAATAATTCTTTTTTAAATGAATTACAGATAGCAGATGTAGTAATGGCCATTATGTATCTCCTATATAAATTAATTTAAGTTAAGCTGAAGGAGAAGAAATTTGAACTCTTGGTACCCCATCTTCATATTGTCCTCTTCTTCTTTGCCCCATTTGTTGTAGAGCAAATGCTTGTACTTCTTCATTATACTTGTCAAAATATACTTTGTATAGGTCTGCTGGTCCTTTTAGAAAACGAAAAGCCTCTGTAAGAACACCATTTAAAAGTAAAGATTCTTGATATGTTGAAAGATAGGTTACATTAGTTGATGTAAAATGAGGAGGATCAATAATATAATTTATCTGAATTGTATATGTATCTACATCAGGTGTAGGAGCTAAAATTATTGTGCTCTCATTCCAATTAGCATAATACTTTGGTTGTCCAGTAGAACCACTGCCGTTATACTCTGCAATAAAACTAGTATCTCTTTTTTCTAAAAAATTTCTCTCTCCAGATATTATAGTCTGCACGGATCTCAAATATATAAGATCATCTGGTAATAAAATAAATCTGGAATTTGTGTTTGTGGTTGATGTCGCATATTTTCTTAAATCGTCATAATCAACTTTACTTGCAATATCCAATTCAGTATTTCTAATAAATTGATCTAACAAAGTATCGGAAAGAACATTGGACTCAACCTCAGTATAATTTCTAACTTGAGTCAAAAAGTCTGAATAAGAAATTGTCATGATGTCACCACTGTAACTGAACCAACAGAAGTGGTTGCACTAAAACTTTGTAATTCTGTGCCCAATGTTCCATCTGAATCCTTTGGTTGCATACCTGGATTAGCAAATAATCCGTTAGTTATATACAGTAAAAATAAACCAGTATTGTCTGGTGTTCTTGGTCTTGCATTAGCCAGGGCGATTGCATCAGCTTTAATATGTTTTCTTCTTATCTGAGGATGTTTTGCTTCAAATTCAGATTTATGCACAAATGAACCATTCCATTCTTTAACCATTTCGTTGTATGGAAAAGCCATACCAGACCGATCTGAAATTGCTTGCGCATATTTACCTTTGGCATATCCCATTATTTAATACCCCCAAATTTAAAACCTCTTACAGCTTTGCCCTTACCTTGTATCTCACCACCTTTTTTCAAAGTTCTAGGTTTTAAAAATGAAGCAAATGCTGTTTTTACACCCCTTGGTTGTCTTCTTGTTTGTTGGGGTGAGGGTGACGTCATACCTAAACTTGAATAAATATTCTGACCTGTTAACTGACTTGGTTGTTCAGATAAATAAACGTTTCTATAATCATGTCTTTTTTGAAGTCTACCTAATTCTGACATAGCTTTATCATAAGAAGGATCTCCTGCTTTTGCAGCACGAGTATTTGATACAGTGACATTTTTAGTTCCTTGCTGTGTGTATGTTGTACCATCTGAACCAACATAACCAGCAGGAGTTGATACAAACCCTGACTGTGAAGCTGGTCTATAAGTAGCACCTTTTGGTATTTCTGTTGTGGTTGTAGCCACACCTGGTCTACTTCCTGCTAATCCTGGAGTACCACTAGCTCCCTTGTAGTAAGTGTATTGAGGTACTTTTTTAGTAGAAGTTTCAGTTACCTTCAGAGCATCAATATCTTTTTGTTTTTGAGCTATTTCATCTGAAAGATTTCTGTAATAACCAGAAGTGGGTCCATAAGATTCTGTATCTGCTGGATATCTGTAGGTTGGTCTAATTCTTTTGTCACTTTTTAAATCTGCTTTAATTGCAGCAAATTGCTCATCTGACGGTTTTGCATACTGTTTTTGAATATCTGCAATGTACGCTGATCTTTCAGCAGTAGGCATATTTTTCGTAGCTTGCAGTTGAGATGTAGCAGTTTTATCAAACTTTTGAAGTAAAGCTTGATCGTTTTTAAGTCTATCTCTATAGTTTTGTATAGTTTTTTGAAGATCAGGATATTTTTCTAGTCCAGATAAGTAACCTCCAGTTTGCATTTTTCTCATTCTAAAATTTTTCATCTAAAACCCCTGTGGATAATATGTTTGTGGCGTTATATATACAGATGTTCTTTGACCGTCTTCATTTAGTGCTCGTGAAAGCTCATCTTCGTATATTAGTTTATTCTGTTGCACTACTTGTGGATTATACTTCATAGATAGGTAGTACGCCAAACCTGCTACCATGCACGGTATAAATCTAAACACAACATCTGCTGTGTTTGTATATGCTCCAGAATCTTCAATTCTTTTTAAATAATAATACTTCAAATATGTATAAGTTACAGCATCAGGTGTCTGATAAAGTGTAATTGTAGGCGTTGTCAAACGATCAACGTAATATTGACTAGGTTGTCCTCTTGACCCTTTGTTTGGTAAAGCAGCATATTCACTCCTGCTGATCTTTGTCAGCGAAACATCGTTGGTAGTGGTGGATTGACCCGTAGTTGTACTTACGTACGCTTCTAGTATGTCGTTCGCATTTGTCGGTGCTGTGTAGGTCGCTGTCCCCGCTGTCAGTAGCTGTTCTTGGTTTGCTACCTTCCAAAGGTGCACCCCGCGGTTTCCCCATTCTGAGAAAAGAATATTTAAACTTCGCCTTGCCGATTTTAAATCATACCCACTGTTTGTTCTTGCAGCACAACGTTCGTATGCTTCTTGAATGATATCATCAATATTGAGATCAAATGAAGTTGTTCCTGATGTGGCCATAATTCATCCTAATAAATTGGTGTTTTCTTTTTAAAGCCACCCTTTGCCATTTTCACGCCCACAGGGCCACCATATTTTTTTCTTTCTATATCCTTTAATTCTGCTGATCCAAGCTTACTTGGTTTCAAAAGAGTATATGCCCCACTTAAAACTGTTGGTAGAGCTTTTGCTGTTTTAGAAAGCACATTACCCACTTTTTTTTTCATTCTAAGATAATCTCTTTTATCAAGTCTATCCAATCTTTCCATAAACAATTGGTCTTTTGCTCTTTTACGTTCAAATGCCGAATTAACAGCATCTTTTGCTCTTGAATATTTTTGTTCTAGTTGTTTAATTTCAAAAACACCTTTTTTGCTATCTAATACTTTACCTGGTGGTTTATTTGCAAGTTTTCTACCTGTTGGATCTTTTTTAGCTTGCTCAAAATTTTGTTTTAATTTTCTACCCTTAAACTCTCTGTAAGGAACAAGTTCACCATTTGATGCCATAATTAAAGAACCCATTTTAACACCCATAGCTTCTTCAACAGCCATACCTCTTTTTTTCTCATAGCCAGATAATTGACCGTCTTTATCTAAATCAGCTTTTTTAGGATTTTTTAATTCTTTTTTCATAATTAAAGTATATCCTTATAGTACTTACTTATCAAGCCACCTTCTGCAAACTCAAAATTACCTTCAATGCTTAGTTGTTTTGAAATTTTTCCTGTCTTATTATCTTTAGCAATCTGTCCTCGCACTCTACCATATTTTCCCCCTACCTTACCAACAACACCTTTAGATTGTTTTTTATCTTCATAATAAGGTGTTGTTACATCAGTGAATTCTTTATATAACTCTACGGAAATATCAGGTAATTTTTTATTTTTTTTTTTTAATTCTAAGGCAGGTCTTTTAAAACTTGTTTTGACATCGCCTAAATTAACTTCACTAAAATCAAATTTAGGTTTTAAAGAGAATTTTTTTCTTGGTTTAACTATAAATTTACCATTATCTGCAAAAGTTTTAACATTAGTAGGTTTACCACCTACACCTTGAGCTTTTGCTCTTTTTCTTTTCACTGCACTCTTTTTCTGTGTTTCTGTCATTCTACTTGCTTTTGAAGCTGGCACACATTTGGGATATTTTCTTTTTGAGCCATCGGCTTTTTTTCGTCCACACTTTTGAAACTTGCCATCTTTTTTGGGTGCACCAATGTCAACCCAATTTTCTGAAAACCACTTCTTTAAACCCATTATTTTAACAAATCTTTGTAATAAGCAGACGCAGAAGCATTAGTTAGATTATCACCATCAACATCAACAGATATTGGTGAACCCA
>CAACVD010000858.1_pt1 | contig 14753 bp, 10 predicted proteins | sample 2381771 | NCBI WGS metagenome assembly CAACVD01 (sample SAMEA5211965, study PRJEB30684) | marine metagenome | biome: Marine; feature: Epipelagic; material: Water | collected 2015-10-15 | depth 15 m | reverse complement strand
GCATGGGCATGTTTCAGTTGCCATAATTTTACCTCCTTATGACCATGTATAATTCAAATTTGATCTATTCATTACTTCGACTTCAATAGAGTAGTTATCGTAGTTAGTCATACGATTACACACGATGGACACGGTGCCCGTCCTTGCTGCGTCATCGGTGGTCAATGACCACGTTGGAACCGCTGAACCGTAGTTGTTGTACTCATTTACAAACGCTTGTGTGTCAGTTGTCCATGTATTCGTGCCGTTAGGATCGTACGACAAAGAGGCGTAGCCGTGAGAATAGCCTGCCGCGTTTGCTGAAAGCCCTAGTTGCATTACCGTTATTTTAAGCACGATTTGCGGATAGCTATGGGTGGGCGCACTTAAAGACATAATAGAAACAGTTGGGTTGGAAAACGCAGACGATGCGGTGTAGTACTTTTTAATCTGGCGTTGGTTGTAACCTAGAGAGTTTACGGAACCGGGGTTTTCTGTGATTACACCATTTCTTGAAAACATTAAACGATCATGAAAATACCCCTGAGAGTGGGTTTGGATAGATAATGTATCGAGATCATTACCTCCGGGAGCCGACTGTGCTCGAATAGCGACTTTTTGTGCCCCGTTATAATTAATATTCAGTCGTTCACTGCCACCACCAATAAACTGAAGACCAGAGTTGGCATCATTACCAAGACCCATCTTTATTTCGTTTGCGCCAGCATCAATTACAAACTTATCTAGGTCACCCGCTGATGAAACTTTAAAATCGAGATTAGAGCTTTGAGGGGTATTAAAATGAGCACCGGATGAATTAAATCGGTTATGCATGACGCCAGACGCGCTCATGCGAAGACCGTCTGCCCCTGATACCGAATAGTCAAGAGTTATAGGATACCCTGAGTCTATATGCAGACCAACACTGGCCCTAGAATCGTAGGGTAGTTTTAATGCCGCAAAATTTGAATCGTCGGTATTAAACGTCCAGTTAATCGCACCAGTCGTCCCGCCAACACCGGATTTCAAGTTGATCTCGGCGTTAGAAGAGTCAACTATAATATCGCCCATAAAAGTAACATTTTGAGACGTATCAAAATTAGCCGCAACAGTATTATCCGTCAGAATAGATAGTGTGTGAGTAGAAAGTGTTCCTATATCAACTTTGTTAGCATCACCGTAAGACCCTATGACACCTCTAACAGTAGTACCCCCGCTATTTTTAGCGGTAGTAGATACCGTTGACCGCGTGTTGTTGGAATGTGCTGTTGCGTCAATCGTTGCATTGCCGGTAGCTCTATCTACCACTAATGAATTTACGTTTTGTAAATCTCGACTAGAACTAATTACAGTTGTCCCAGCAATACCAATTGTAGAGGCTACATTAAGGCTACTATTCATCGAAATAGCCGTGTTGAAAGTTGGGGCGGAATTAAAGGTTACCGTACCGGAAACAGTGTTAGCTCCTAGAGTAGCACCATCGATAGTACCGCCATCAATGTCGGGGCTATTGAAATCTAAATCTGCAATGTCTCTTGCTTTACTCATTATCTACATGCTCCTTGACCGGGTCAGGTGTATTATCGACTACAGTCTGGGCTTCCGCTCGTTCTGCGTCATCTTGAACGATCAGAGGATTTGGTACTGTTTCGGTAGTAGGCTCTGCTTCTGGATCTTCTTCGTCGTAGACGATGATCTCGACAGTAGGCTCTAAGGGTTCGATGGCTGTTTGGACGATGACTTCGTGTAGTACATCTTCCATTTCCATTGTTTCTTCGTTCCAGACTTGCTCCCCGGTAGGGTGCATTTCGGTGACTTCAGGGCGTCCTACGGATAGCTGGTATTGCCCTAGACGCTTTTTTGCTACTCGGTAGTGGTTTGCTTGTTGCTTAAATAACCTTTCGTCAGCGTCTTCTTGGATGGATTCAGGAATATCACCTTCAAAGCAGTCTGCGCCTTGTTCAATGATCGCATCTAGGCATTCCTGATAATGTCTGTTAGCTAAATTGAGTGGGATATTTAGATTGCGAACGGAACAAAATAGTGTTTGGCCGCCGTTAGGTTCTTCTGTGATAATACTAAACATAATTATAATAGCTCCGCATCAAAATCTACAAAAACAGCAGAGTTGTCTGTTCGGATATACCCACCGAGTCCTACTGTCCCGGAGATTTCCGTATTGTTATATATCTCCCCAATTTTATCGGTTGTTCTGTTTCCTAATGAGAGGCTGTTAAAAAAGTCAGCACCCCCACCCCTGATAAACTCGTAGTAATTAGTTCCTGACGCCGCGTGTAAGGTGGGTGCGGTTCTCATAGTTACAGGGAAATATACATTCCCCATCATATAAGTAGAGGTGTAATTGACACCTAAACCTAGGGACTGACTGGCCCCATTTGCGGCACGATAAAAATAACGCTGACACAACGCCAGTTCTTCCCCATATGAACGATGCTCGAACGGGGTAGCGACTTCTCCTGTTTCTACTTGAAGACCAGTAAATTCAAAGTAATCATTTGTAGAGCTTCCTATAGTAGCAGTTAATCCTGCGTATCTATTACCAGATACTATGTCCTGCCAAGCCCCGTCAGGACTTGTCCCATTTGTGTAAGTAGGCCCAGAGTTTAAAATAAATGAAACATAAAGGCCGGGAGAGTCATCCGCATCTACTGGATCACTAACATCAGGGTTGTAAGTAATAGTTTTGAACTCCCAAGTGTTAGGGTTATTAATCGTGTATACCTTTGAAGTGTGCCTAGTCCCATCGGGTCGGTATAACCATAAAATGTAGTTAGCCGCCTGATTAGATTTTACCCAAAAACTTATTGTCAAATGTTTACATTGAGGAGTTCCATACCCTACTTGCTGTAAATCATAGCCTTCTATTGGGATTTCCGTTTTTATTTCTTGACCACCTGTTAGCGCAACACCCGCTGTGGTACAATTAATCCGACAGGTTTTTGGAAACCCTGTAGGGCCTGAAGACCCCTGCATAATTTCAAATACAGATTCACCGGGGTGATTAACATATAAGTTACGTCTATCCGGCCCACCATAATTTAATGTGGCAGTGTTAATTCCAGCTACTGTTCCTCGCTGATTTATTAAATTTGCCCCATTAATCATAATATTTTTACGACCAACTCCGACCAACGCCTGTTGATCTTGCGGAGTTTCAGCACGAAGCATCGCTTCACCCGCTATACCAGAGGGTTTACGAGCATCATTTAACTCCTCGCGGACATTAGTTATTGGTTTTGTAATTTGTACACTCATATTATTCCTCCACCATCAACCCATTGCTTGCGCTTACGCCAGCCGTTGTGGCAGTCGTTGTATTCGATACTCTTTGTAGACCACTGAATACGCTCGTGCCTTGACTAGTTGCTACATAGAGAAGTTTGTCTACATCATCGTAAGAGGCACTTTGTACTCCTAAATTACTGAGGCCGTATAGGATCGCTTTTGCCCCTGTATTGAAGAGGGTTTTCTCATCGTGATAAATTTTCTTAATCTGCTCTGGAGATGGGGCTGTTGCAGACACACGGAATAAAGACAAACTAGTGGAACCACCATGACCGCCGTTCGACCACGCCCCTATTCTAGTGAAGCTGTCAGTTGCGTTGATGTTGTCAGAGTTTGGTGCGGTAGCGTCTAATCTTCCGTCAATCCAAAGCTCCAAGTTCCCACCTCGTCGAATATTTTGAATACAATGCCATTCGTTTAAAGAAGGGGTGGTGTTAAAGCCGCAGTTAGTTCGGCCGCCAGATTGAATCCCGTTTGTATATACCGCAAACCCAAGTGACCCAGCACCGGCAGTATTACCAGCAATTCCTTCAGTTCCTGAATTTGTACCAGTACCCACAGTACTGTAAATACTTTGCCCACCAACCGAGGTAAATTTCGCCCAATAAGTAATACAGAAATCACCAGTACCAAACTGGAAATCACTGCGATATGGTTGTTGCAAGTAATTACTTGAACTGAACCCGCTGTAAGCGACAAGTTCTGCGTTAGGTGCCACGGAAGTTTTTGTTATTGAGCCGTGTACCCCCAAACCATGTCCTATGGTGCTTCTGTCAGATTCAGCTAAACGTACTGAGAAATTAGATAGGCTAAGTGTGGAAGTGTTGGAGTAACCATTCCAATGGAAGTACATCGTTGTGGCTGTCGCCGTAAATGTGTATTGATGTTGCCCCACTGTGTTAAATGCAAGTTGTATATCTGCGTCATGTTGGTTTGCGGTATCACTAATTCTCAAACCATTCATGCTTGTTGAAGAAACAACATTCGCACTAACAATATATTTTTGACCTACTACAAGCGTAGCACTTGTTCCAAATCCATCCCAGACGCTATTATTGCTACTGTGTGTAAATACTAAATTACTACTTGATGTAGATAAGGTGGCGACTGTGCCTGAAGTAGCATTAGCGGCGTCAAGATACCAACCTGTAGTATTTGAAAAATTACTACTATTAGAAATTAATTCAGACCCAGTAAGATTTGTGTCATCACTATCACTGAGCCCCGTCAATAGGGCGTCCCCAACCTGCCAACCAGTGTTTGAGTCGTGCCTGATGTTTGCTTGTAATGACGTTCTACCTGAATTACCCGCCTCAGAGTACAGGGTTAAATGTGACCCAGTCCCATGAACAAAGTTATTTTTTCCTAAAGACCTAACGAAACCACCATTACCATATAGGTGCGGGTGGTATTGTGTTGCAGGGTTACCGTTGTATCTACGTTCACCTTTAGTGTAATTTATAGTTCCATCATTATCGTGCCAACGGTGGACTGTAAGATCATCTCCACTACCTTTGGCAATGTAATGTTCTTCGTGGGCGACCACGCTATTATAAACACCCCCACCCTTTTTAATAACCGTGTCATCGTGGTGAATAATATTTACTCCACCATCGGTAGCTAACAAAATTGTCTGTTTTGGTAAGCCTGTTTCTGGATCAATTGGTGCGCCGGGCCTTACTGCTACATCAATACCATTAATATCGTAGTTATTAAGAACATATTTTGGAGTTGTTCTGTCGCCTCGGATTTTAAAGTCAAAATTACCTGTATAAAGACCATTATAGCGGCCCTGTCTGTAAGTAGAAAATACTGAACCAATATTACTAAAGAAAAAGTCTCCGACAAAGCTCAATTGGAAGAAACCATTTCCACTGAATCCTCCACTTAAAGCTCTTTGACAACAAGATATAACACCATCTTTTGCTCTAACTTTTGCAATACTACCACTATCTTGGGTGAAGTTTGCGTATCTCGCCCAAAGAGGTAGATCAGGATCATCCGCGTCGTAAATTTCTAATTGTTGGTTCGTGTTAAAAGCTAATACTGCAACCGCCGGGAATTCTTTACGGGAGCTTCTAGTAGAACTAGAAGGGTCGTTGTACCAGCTTGTGTGTTGAGTACGTTTACGCCACGCTCCCCCATCACTGTCTTTGCTAGTGTCGTACACAAATATATCGTTTGCGTTAAATGTTTTAGTCTCAGCGATAGCTTTAAGGTCTATTTCATTTACCGAAAGAGTGCTTGCCATATCGACAGCACCATCGATGTCTACTGCATCAAGGTTGGTTGTGCCGTCAATATCGACATCACCTGAGATATCGAGACTAGAAGCTACAACTTCTCCGGTAACTGTGACGCCCGTTGCAGTGGTTTCAAATTTTAGACTTGGGGATGTGCCGTGGTATAACTCGACATTACTGTTGTCGTTAACAGCAAACAAGAAATTTCCAAACTCGTCGCCAACTTTAAAATTACCGCCACCATCTACTTTTATTTCAATATTAGACGTTGTGGATTTAATGACGTTTGTTGTGCCATTGTAAAAAATTTCTAAATCTGTATTCACCCCAAATACTAATTTATCATTGTCACCAAGGTTGATATTACCAGTTGTAGTTAGCCCGGTGACTGTAGGACTAGAGGTTGGTACGAAGTTAGTACCGTTGTATGTTAGAAGATCATTTGTACTTACACCGCCTGTATTAACGTCAGTCATGTCACTGAGTGACTGATTAGACAGAGTAAAGGTGCCGTAAGTAATAATCTCTAGGATATCACCTGTAGCCGCGCCAGAAGATAGCTGAATACTATTTCCTGAAGTCGCAGTGAAGTCTACACCATTAACGAGCTTGATACCTGACAGATAAACGTCAAGGAACCCAGCATCGTAATCTAGTGCATTACTGTTATCGTCGTTACCACTGTAAGTGGTTTGACCAGATGTAGATGTATATTTGTATCTTTCTGAAGTACCGTTGACCGCTGAACCGGCTGATTGCCATCCAGAAGATCCATATACCTTCATAATGTTTGCAGTTGTATCGAAGTATAATGCTCCGATTACAAGTGCATCGCCATCGTTATCTACTGTAGGCGCACTAGATTTCGCACCAAGATAACGATCATCAAAACTGTCGTATGAAGCCGCCGATGCCGCCGCGCTGGATGCCGCATTGCTTTCGCTTGTAGAAGCGGCTGAAGCTGAGTTTGCACTCGCTGTTGCGCTGTTGGCCGCATTAGTAGCCGAAGTCGCGGCCGCTACAGCGGATCCGTGAATTGTATCAACATAGCTCTTTCTAGCTAGATCATTAGCATTAACTGGATCTGCCGATGTCGTAATTTTGTTTGTGCCAATATTGATGTCACCAGTAATCGTACCACCAGTTGTAGCTAGGCGAGTATCGCGCTGGGTATCAACATAAGTCTTAGTAGCCGCATCTTGAGCCGCTGTTGGATCACCCATACCAGTGATCTTGTTCGTACTCATTGCAATTGCGCCAGTCATAGTACCACCGGCTTTCGGTAGCTTGGTCGCAATTTCGTTTGTAATTGTTGTACTGAAGTTAGGATCGTCACCTAACGCGGCGGCAAGTTCGTTTAGAGTATCGAGCGTACCCGGGGCTGAATCTACAAGCCCGGCAAGTTGAGTGTCTACATAGTTCTTAGTAGCCGCATCCTGTAAATTTACTGGGTCAGTTACGTTAGTAAGTAGTGTGTCGGTAAAGTTAGTAGTACCGTTAACAACCACGTTATTAAACGTCGATACACCAGAACTAGCCGTTATATTACCTGTAACATCACCTGTTACATCTCCAGTAATGTTACCTGTAACGTTACCCGTTACATTACCAGTGACGTTTCCGGTTACATTGCCCGTTAGAGAGCCTGTAATGCCACCAGAGGACGTTAGAGTAGTAAAGGCACCAGAAGACTCAGTTGTGCTTCCGATAGCCGTACCGTCGATTGTACCGCCGTTAATATCGGCTGTAGCAAGTGTTGCCTGACCAGTTGTAGTAACTGTCGTAAATGTACCAGCAACCGCTGTGCTTGCACCGATTACTGTATTGTCGATTGTACCACTGTTAATATCAACCTTACTGATATTTACTTCGCCATTGCCAGCCGGAGTAAGATCAATATTACCGTTAGTATTTGTGCTGGTAATCGCATTACCATTGATATTGATATTATCAATTTGAGCTTCAGTGACCGCTGAATTGGTACCCAATGTGATACCATCTACAGAGCCGCCGTTAATGTCGGCTGTAGTTACTGAACCTAGATTAGAAACTGTTGCAGAACCAAAGTTAACTGTGCCGTCTGCCGTTAATCCTGTGAATGATGCGGCCGCACGAGTTCCCGCACCAAGTACAGTGCCGTCAATGTTACCGCCGTCAATGTCTGCGCTATCGGCGTTAAGCTGATCGATTTCAGCAATTCCGTCGATATACAAGTTGCGCCATTCAGAACCCGAAGCACCTAGATCGTAGGTGTCGTCGGCTGATGGAATTAGATGTGAAGCTACATCCGCTGTTACTGTTACCGTATCAGACGCCGCGTTACCGAGAGTAACGTTACCATTAGCATTAAGGTTACCCGTTAGAGTAGTGTTACCTGTAACCGCAAGATCAGCACTAGCTGTTACGTTTCCACCCAAAGTACTGATACCAGTGAGTGTGAAGTTCCCACCTACTACAGCATTAGAAGTAACAGTAAGGATACCACCGATATCGGTGTTACCAGTACTCGACATAGTATCAGCATTGATATCATCAATGTATCCGATACCGTCGATATATAAATCTTTGAACTGAAGTGTAGACGTACCGATGTCCACGGTATTCGTGACTTTCGGTGCAATAATGTTAGTGTTGCTTATTGCCGCTAACGTGACCCAATTTGCATTGTTGGTTGTATTGTAAAGACAGAGATGGGTGTAACCGGTGGAAGAGTTGATCCAGATCGAACCGGGGGCGTAGCCCTCAGTGTTATCATTGGAACTTGTTGGGTCGGACGTGGCGGTCGTGTTGTTGAGTCCACCAACACCGCCATGAGCAGGAGGAAGATACCCAGATACAGAAGTAACCAAGTTAATTTTCGGCCCATTGCCTGTCGTCCCATCGTGTGCGTGTCCTGTGCTTCCATTAAATGCGGCTAAAAGTTGGTTAAACTCAGCATTCAATGGCGGAGCCGTAATGTTAGCTCCGTTAATAATGGAAGCGACTGATTGTCTAGTATATCCTGCCATTAACGTCTCCCAGCAATGCTGAATTCAAATACAATTCCTTGAATACTGTAAGGATCGAAGTCCCCAAGAGTAACGAAGGTGAGTTGGGTGGCGTACGCAGAGCCCTGAATACTGGTTGTAATGATGGGCTTCTCTGTACCACCGTAGATGATGTTTGCTCCTGCATAATTAATATTCTTACCTTTATATCGAACCGGTGCGCCTTTAGACTCTTGGGTGTAAGATGCTGGGACGGCTGTATTGATGTCTTCCCAGTCGTATGCCACCGCCATGTTCATTGTCAGAGGGCCTTCAGCGCGAATAAACGTATTCGTTTTTCTCATCACCTTCTTCACTTCTGTGTCTCCAAAGTCGAAGAAGGGTGTTGTGTAGACGGCTAATATATCGTTGCCGTCGAAGGTGTTGGTTTTCTCTTGTTGGTATACTTTACCGTTGTAATCACCGTGGAGTACTAGCTCTGAGGTGTTCACATATTCGGAGTCACAACAACTGGCTCGTATGCCAATTAACTCTCCGAACTCCCAGCCTAATCTTTGGTCAGCGGATCTAAGTCCTCCGATAATTCCAAAGCTGTCTGCCGTAAAAGCATCGTTATCATCACCAACAAAATATCGAAGTTGAGATTTGCTTCGTATCACCACACCATTTAAGGTGTCTAAATCGTAATCTTGGGGTAGAGAGGTCAGAAGTTGCTGAATATCTTTACTAATTGTTTCAAGTTCGACATCACCAATTCTAGAGGTACCCGCAACTGGACGAAGTCCATCTGGGGCGAGAAACACCAAGTCACCACCGATTTCCAACACAGAGTCTCGTGCGATACATCCAACATTCGTAGTAATCTGGTCTAAAACAAATCCGGCTGATACATCTGGTGATATCTTCTTGATACCATTGCTACCGAATACAAACAGATCTCCTCGGAATGGTTTGAACTGTACAACATCGAACCCTACTGCTACTTGTCCCGCGCCGGAACTAGCTGAAAAATTAAGTGGGTTCAGTGGGGCAGAATGAGCGACTGTCGCTTGTGCTACCCTATCTCCTCCAAAGAATAAGTGGTTCTCAAATGCATCCACCAATTCTGGCCTTGCGAGGGCGTTTGGCCCCCCGGGGTCACTGTCCGTTCCTGCGCCTGTTGGGCTTATGGATTTCCAGTTAATGCCATCAAATACGACAGCGTTGTTTACCCCATCAACAAAACAGATCTTGTTACCGTCGCCAAAGTTAAATGTAACGTGGCGGAGTTTATTTACTGATCTTATTCCGTCTTTGAAATTGTGGGTAATACCTGTTGAGTATTTAGACCATTGAGCGAACGCTACATGCTTGTAAAAGTTATACTCATTGGTGTCTACTACGATGGTATCACCGGCTGTTGCTCCCGAAGTTAGAGTGACTGTATTACCGCTTATGGTGTAGTCAGTATTGTTCGAAAGCGTGTTACCGTTTTTAGTAACCACTGTGTTCGCGGTGTTGTTAATCTCTAGTGATCTAGAGTTATCATCGTTACCCGTGAACGCCGTTTGACCGGCTGTTGCAGTGTAGGTAAATACTTTGAGTTTCCTAACTGCTATGACGATAGTTGTATCTAGGTTATCGTCTTTGAAAATTGCTACCGCTAAAACTTTACCTTCAGCGTTTACTGGGTCTACTTCTGCATGTTGGGCGTTGTAAGGTACAAAACCTTCAATCCTACGGTACCCCCCAAATAAGCTAACTTCGTAGTTAACTAATCGGGTTGCAGAACCCGGGCTGTTTTCACTTAGGTCTAGGTGGTTCTCGTTACTGTTAAGACCCCCACCGCATATGACCTTATACGATTGAACTCGATCCGCCATGTTAGTACCCTGCTATTTCAGACGAACTTTTTTTGTTCCTAAAAATGCGCGTATCGTACACTTCTTCGTACTTATTAATGAAAATGCCTTGCATGTTTTTGATGCCTTGTTGGAACACTTGTAGTGTTACGCCAGCGGCCTCTGGGTTATCTCTGAACATATACATGTAGTACAGAGCCCCATCGATAATTACGTTGTCGTAGCTATCTGGAATTCTTGTCTGATCATCAAACGCTGTTAGACCAACGTTGTTTAGATAGTATTTAAACTGGAGTGTGTAGGCTTTGTCTGGTGACGGACTTACTCCATAACCATTACCGTGGGCCGGGAAAACATATTCCGGGCAACGTACCCCGGTGGGCCCTGCATCGTCGTCTTTGTCCTTGTGATAACGGAAATAGACATCACGATCTATAAACTCTAGGCGTTTGTTACTTACGCCAAGTGAGTCATTCTTTTGTATTTGGAAGGTGTTCCAGTCAACCACCTTGAAAAACGAAGGCCAAGAGTATTCTTCTTGACCAACAGCTAAAACCTGTGTGTGTTGAGCGGCATTAAACGGCCACTCATACTCTGCTTGGTTAATCTGACCTATAGAATCTAGAATAGCATCTTTCGCTAAAGTCTGGACGCCACGAGTATTCGAGAAGTCAGCTTCAGAGATTTCTACCTCGTTCATCCGACGAAGCAGTTTGTTGGTTAAAGTCAGATAGGTAGATGCCATAGGTTAAATTACTCTAAGTAAAAAAAGGGTAACCCCCCGAAAGAGGTTACCCTTAAAGCGTTATGCCAAGTTGTAGTTAGCAGTCATGATCGCTTCTGGACGAAGGATCTTACGGCCATACAGTTGCATACCACGAACGATATCAGCAAAAGATGCTGTATCACGGTAGCTTTCTGTCTTAGCAAGTTGCTGTGCAGTTGCGATAGCTGAATCATGTCCTGCTACCAACACACCAAAGTTCTCTTCAGAACCGGCAGAGGCAGAAGAGCCCGGGCCAGTACCGAAGTAAGGTAGGTTGTTAGACTTATAAACACGGAAGCCACGGATAAGACCGTTTCCAACACGGCCGTTACGAATTTCTTCGCCACCACCGAAGTCTGCGTTAACAAACTTGGAGTCTTCATCCATTAGCAACTCGTAGAACACTGGGTCTGCAACGAACCAACGTCCTTCTGAGTCAACATTCGCCTCGTCCATCTTACGAGCCATACGGTTCAAGATAGCAAGAGGTGAAGTGATTGCACCAGCACCACCACCAGCGGCAGTAGGAATCGAAGTCAGAGCGTGTGTATCCGCGTCTGCTGATCCGCCCAAGTCAGAACCACCGAAGTCAGTGATGTCTAGCTTGTTAGCTACTAGCAGTTCGTCTGAACCAGCACTTGCATCGGCCTTAGTACCGTTTGCGGCTGAACGAACAATCCATGCAGTACCACCTGAGTTACGCTCGTAACCAGACAGATAACCTAGCACTTCTTGGTCGAAAGTGTCGCTCAAACGGAAAGCCGCACGGTCTGTTGCCAGATCCATGAAGTTAACGTGAGAGTGAGCCGCTTCGATATCGTCAACCTTGAACATAAAGTAGTTCGCTTGGTCAACAACAAGGCTGAAATCAGCATCTGACAAGTCTTGAGCGGCTACAGTTGTACCACGCTTGTAGTCAGAAACAGTGATTTCTGGTTCTTTAATAATACGGACTGAGTCACCATAGTTGGCGATCTCACCCATGTAATCCGTATTGGTGATGTCTTCTACTACAGAAGATTTGCGGAAAGCCTTTTGAACTTTCTGCGAGTAAATGACAGGACTAAAGTTACCGTTGGGAAGGTTACTATACCCTGACGCGCTTGGAAAAGCCATAGTTCATCTCCTTTTAGATGTTATGAAATTCAACACCAGTCAATTTGTACGAACTCAGCTATTGCTGAATTACGCCACTAGTGTTGTTACAAAACAGAAGGGATAGCTTCATGAAGGGCTAAGTGAGACTGGGTATCTTCCGAAGAAGGGCCTTTTCAACTTAGGTAACTTTAGAATTAAACTTCTGAAAATAGGGAAGGGTGAGGTAGGAAGACTAAAAAGATTAGTGCTTCGGCTCGGATATTATTAAGGTTGTTATACCACAATAACTAAGTGTTTAGCAAGTGGTTTAACGCGCTCCGCCAGTTACATCGTAATCGAACAATCCCTTTTTGATCGAATCCATGATCGCGGCTTCATTCTTTTCGTATTCGGCCGGTGTCATAGACTGTACCTGACTTTCCTTGAATGAAGACTTTCCACCTGTTGGGGCGGCTACACCACTTCGGCCTACGGCTTGAGCGGCAAGACTTACATTCTTGGATCTCTTTTTACGGATGCCCTTGTCGGCTTTATAGAGGTCAATTGCTCTAGCGGCCGCTCGTGCATCTGTATTGTTCTTGTACAAGGCGTCCTGAACGTATTTTGGTTGTTCAGTTACCCAGTTATGAAATTCTTTGGTTGCACGGATAGTGTCAAAGTCTGGGTGGAACTTCTTGAGTTCTAGAAGAGCTTTTTCAGTCTTGATGTTTTTTTGCTCTTTTTTGATCTCTTCGAATTCCATTTTAGCATCAGTTACGGCCTCTTGGACACGTTTCTGTGCAATGGTATCCACAATCTTTGCGACATCAGGATATTTCTTACTCCAAGCATCAACTTCTTCTTCCGTTTTAGGGAACCTGATTTGAGCTTTTGTAGCATCCGACAATTGTTGACGGACTTGCTGGATCTCCTGATCTCGTTCTGCCATTTGCTGTTGCATGTGGCGTCTTAGATCACCATAACGTTTTTTAAACGTTTCTTCCTCTGGATTAGCAGAGGCTTTTGGTTCAGCTTGAGTTTTAGGTTGAGCCTGAACATCCTCAACAACGGGATCATCTAGCGTATCCCGATACGCATTTTTATATTTAGCCATATTTCTCCTGATGGGGGCCGTTAAAGTAGACTAGCCGAAGCTAGTGGTTTATGCGGGTAGCCCGGGCCGCAAATTAGCCTTTCATCAGAGCGATTTTTACGCTCGGACGATATGTATTCTTGCCGTCAGACTCTTCTTCGTCTTCCGGTTCTAAAACTTCTTCTTCAATTTCTGTTTGTGCAATTTCGACGACATTGTCTTCTGGAGTTTCGTACTCCTCTTGCATGTCTTCTTCTTCATGCTCTTCATCAACATGGTGGTATCCACGGCCGTCACAGTGTTCACAACCTTCGCCTTCACACTCTGGGCACTCAATAACTTCCATGTATTCTTCTAGGTAATCATCCTCGTCATCGAGAGTCTGAATCTGGCCTTCCATATGCATAGCCATCAATCCAATCTTAGCTTCGTCGCGCAACATCATGAATGTTTTCAATCCGTGGTAGCGAACAACATCGGCTGGGACGACATACTCACCGTCACTTAGAGCGGCTGGAATATCATCACGAACATTCATTTCGTTAGAGCCGGGAGGAACTGGATTTCCAGATACTGGATCCATACCGATAGACATATCGCCGCCGCACTCTTCGCAACCGCAATCAGACATTGGGTCGCCCATAAGACCACCACACATCATCTCTACAGGTTCTTCATCACCCATTGCTTTTTGAACAGCTTCACCGCGAGTTTTCTCGTACTCAGACAGTTTACCGTCGTTATCAAGATCTGCTTCGATCTCGTCTAATTGAAATTTTTTATCAGCCATATCTCTCCCCGCTTTGGTTTTAATACCCCTCCGCATTTCTTCTTTTGAATTCATTTCGCACCTTCGTTCGCCTGTTCACGAAGTGTTTGGAAAATCCTTAATTCTGCGATAGCACCTTGGATCTCTAACATTTTTTCATGAGACTTCTGTACTTCGAGAAAGCATTGCAGAGCTTTAATTCTTTCCTCTACATACGCTTGTAAAATCTTGTACTGATCCTCGTCGTTAACGAGTGGTAAAACATTACGAGCCATTTCTCTGTGCATTACTGAGGTTGTCCTTCTTGTGGTGGTGGATTTCCTCCGTTAGCTCCGCCGCCTTCGCCGGTAAAACCGGGTGCGCCGGGCTCTGGTGCGTTACCGGGAACTGCTTGTCCCCCGCCATTTCCAGTCGGATCTTGTACGTTTGGGCCACCTTGTTGAGCTTGCTGTGGCTGTTGCTGTTCCGGCATCATAGCGGCTACAGCGGCCATCATCTCAGCTTGTATTGCGGCTTCTCTTGGATCGTTAAGGATCTTGTCCTCATCTAGATCCATGCTGGCGGCAATCTCACGCAGGATGTAGTCATACTTAACAAATGGAGCCATACCGGGGTTAGCTGTCATCTGCATAAATTGCAGTAGACGTTGTGACCTTATCTCGTTTCGCATGAGGCTTTCAGTCCCCTTGGCT
>CAACVD010000857.1_pt1 | contig 14759 bp, 8 predicted proteins | sample 2381771 | NCBI WGS metagenome assembly CAACVD01 (sample SAMEA5211965, study PRJEB30684) | marine metagenome | biome: Marine; feature: Epipelagic; material: Water | collected 2015-10-15 | depth 15 m | reverse complement strand
TTAATGGATCATCATTATAAAAACTAGCACTAGTATAAGAATAAACATCTAAAAATGATATTTGGTCTATATCTGCAGCCATCATAAATGCTTTATCAGTTCTTTGTGTTAAATATTTTGCATCAGTACCACCAAATATACTAGCAGATATAGATCCACTAAATATTTTTCCATTAGTATACTCAACACTGCTTCCTGATATTGTATTTAGTATATTTCCATAAGGATAGGTTTCTCTAAATAGTTCTCTATTAGGACCTAAATAACTTCCTGTATTACCAAATATAATATCTGTAAATTCATCATTTCTTGCTATAAAATTAGATCCACTTCCATTACTACCTGTTGTTATTAATGTTGCTACACTGCCTGTAAAGTTATCCCTAATATCATTTAGTGGGATCTGTCTAACAAATTTAAAGTTAATATTAGATTGTGTTACTTCAGTATTAACTTTACTAGCTGTAATGCTTAAAGTTTTTAAACTGTGGCTAGTACCAAACATTAAGGATACATCTAAATTGTCACTAAAATCATCTAGTCTACCACTACCTGTTATAATAGCTGAATTGGTAATTTCATTTCCTGTAACATTAGCAGCAGCTCCAGATATATCACTAGATCCACTAAATTCTCTTCTTACATAAAAATTATCATTTGAACCAGTAATTACATCTATCAATAAATCATCGTTTGTGTTCCAAACATAACTACCCGTAGCACTTCCTGAAGTGTCAATTTGTGTTGGGGTTTCACTACCAGATTTAATTCTTACTGATACCCATTCTGAACCTGTATATGTATAAAAGTTTAGTCTTCTTACTGCATTACTACCTGTAGTGTCTTCACAGAATGATTGGCTTACTTCCCATGCTCTAGAATAGAAATCTATACTAGATGATAATTCTATTATATTAGAGGCTGTATAAGAATGGGAGTATGAGGCTGTATGGAATGTCCCTGTTCCTTCATTTAATATAGAGGCTGATGCTAGACTACCACTATCTGCTCCTTGTATTATTATGCTAGCTGTTCCTCCATTTGTTAAATCACCACTTAATTCAATAGTTGGGTCTGAGAAACCTGAAGATGTAAGCATATATTCAGTGATAGAGGTAGAAGCTGTTATATTATAAGGAGTAGTACCTCCTTTTAAATTTGATATTACTAAAGAACTACTTTCACTACCACTATAATTTATAGATGCGGTATAGCTTAATATTTCAGGAGATAATACTTGAAAATCATAGCTATATGTTGAAGAGTTTGCGTCAAAAATATTTAAAGTATAACTACCTGAAGGGGTATTAAATGCTTCTATTGAGCTAGTAGTATATGTTCCTCCGCTACCACTCCAACTCCATGTTAAAGGTAATCTACCCCCGGATATTTCTTCATCTAGTAGTAATTGAATATTACCATCAGAAGCTCCATATTTTGTATTATTATTGACTGTATAACTTGCTGTTACATATTTTATTTTTCCTACAGTAGTTATGGATTCTGATGTACAATTGCCAGCATCTTTTAAATATACAGTATATCCTTCCTGTGGTAAGTTTGAAAATGTACCAGGTAATTGGATTGAATTTGAAAATGACGCAGTTAACGACGCTGATATAGGGGTTTCACCACTAGCGCTTATTATGATTTTTCCATCCGAACTTGCATTGTAAGATACTTCTGATGTAAATATTTTTGCTGATATAGGTTCAAAACTACTATCAAAAGAATGAGTATAAGTATTGTTTACACCATCTGTTACTGTAAGTATTAGTGATTTTGTTGGAAATAAGGACGCTGTTATAAGTGGTTGATAAAGGTTAGTTACTGGTGTAGGATCAGTTAATTCACTAGTAGCATTAAAAGAATAACTATAAGGAGGTATTCCTTGATCTATTGAAAATGTTAAGGAAGCACTATTATTTGATCCAAAACAAGATTGGGTTAAAGAATTTATACTAGCAGTTAAAGGTAATTGTGTTAAAGTTAAAAATACAGATGCTGTATTACTTACTATATCTAAATTATTTTTAACTGAATAGTCAATTTTATATTTTCCTGGGGTTGATCCTGAAATATTAGGTGTAATTACTAAATCACCAGAGGCACTTACAGTTACATCGGGGAATGAAGCAGTAGGATCCGTTATTAATTGTATAGATGATGTATTTAATGTTAAACAATCATCAAAATCATTTTTTAAAATATTAATAACTTTAGATTCCTGGGTGTTAAGAAATATAGGGTAATCATTTCTAGCTACAGGGTTAGTTTCTACTATGCATAAGTAATCAATATTTGTTATTACTGCTATACCATGTGAATAAAAAACATTACCTACATGTGTTCTGGAGCCCGTGTCCAAATAGCCATCAGTTAGATCATTATATCTATCTCCATTATATTTTATATTTAAATCTTCATAATCCCATAAGTTTCCTTCTCCATCATCTTGAATTAAGTATTGTGAACTAGATAGTTCAAAAGTTTTGGGTTGTATACCATTTCCATATACGTCTTGTGGGATGGCAAGTACTCTTAATTTAGCATTATTTTCTGCAAAAAATTTAGATTCATCATAAATAGCGGAACCACTATCATATAAAGTAAACGATGAAGTAAAAAATGGTAATGATCTTATAGGTGCATCCTTAAACGATCCTGATGCTATTGTGCTTTGTATGTAATTATCATAAGAAGAAGTACCAAAAAATATATTAGTATTTTTAGGGTATACTAAGGCATCACTTGATTCTGTAGTGTAATTATGATAATATAAATGATTTATAGAATCAAAAATTAATCTTCTATAATTACCATCAACATCTTTATTATCATTTATTGCATCAAAGGGAAAAGTGTCTGTAGGGATATATTCTCCCGTATATACTTTTATACCAAAATCTTCATATGAAGAAGAAGGTATATCATACAACTTATTAGCTACATAAGGAGTAGTCTGTTGATCCTGTTGTTTTAATTTTTTGTAAGCAAAGCTCATTCATTAAAAATCTAGTTTCACTCTTACAAGAGCTTCTTTTGTAAAATCTTTAACTAATGGTTTTGAAAGTTTTGCGACTGATAGTAATTCGTTTGCATCATTGTATAATCCTATTGTAGTAATATAAGTTTGAGGATTATTAATTAAACTTGAGTATACAAATTCCCCACTACCACTTATCATAGATGGGTTAGTAGTGTAATTAAATTCTGAATTTCTTACTCTTACAAATATGTAGTCAGAAGTAATAGTTTCTTCTGAGTTTAATGAAAAGGTTTGGGCTAGCTTTATTGATTCAAATAATGCACTATTATTAGCTATTAGTGCTGTTTCCGTTAAATCGTCATTTATTGATAAACCAACTCCTCCTAATGAAGAAGATAAAGATAAAGCTCTAGGGTTTAGTACTATTATTCCTACATCAGGTAAAAATTTACCATATGATCCAGAAGGTGTTTGCCCCGCTGTAACTCCACCTGTTACTGCAGTTGTTACTGCACTACCATTTGTACCACTAACAATATCAAAAACTCTACCTGCATCAGAAAAAGTTGTTGTTGTTACGTCTTTTGAATTGTCTGTTAATTGAATTCTTGCAGCATCAGTTCCATCAGATCCTGAAAGGACTAAATTAAAAGTGCCTGGGAATAATTTTTCTTTATAGCGTGCTCTATTAACATTTAATACATAAATATCTCTTGAACTAGTATTGTTATTTCCAAAATTAAAATTTGTATTTTCATCACCATTAACTAAAGTTCTATATTGACCATAAGTTACTTTAGAGGGTGAACTACCAGTTACTAAATTATTAAATGGAGATGATCCTGACCCTTCATTTTCTCCATAAGCAATTGAAAATTGTACTTCTGCATCTGATCTTAAAGAACTAGTTTGAAATACATCAAGAAAAAAGTTAAAAGATGATGTTGTAGAAGAAGTAAAGAATTGGTTAAGGATAGGGTTATTACCTGACCATAAAGTTGATGTTATTGAATCTGCACTAACTACAAAATCACTTGCGTTTAAACTTACAAAGCTCATAATTTATTTTTTACGTTGTTACTTTAGTTATATTTACAGGAATAGTTAATCTAGCTCCTGAATCTCTACCCGTTACTGTTAATAAGGTACTTAATGTTGTTCCAGTACCAAATAACGTATTAACAGTAGTTGCCGTTATATTAATAGTAGTACCTGCTATTGTTCTTGAAACATTAGTACCAATAGTAGAAGTAGCATTTAAGTTTGCTACGTCTGGTGTGTTTATTCCTACTCCTTCAAATGTTGAAAATAATCTTGAATCTCCAATTGTTGCTGTATAACCTGATGATTCAAATGTTGTATCAGTTCCTAAATAATTTAGTGTTTGTGGACTGATAGATAGTGAAGCACCTTGTTTTAGTGTTATTGATGCAAAACCTAGTTCTAAAATAGGTAATTTGGCAGTACCTCTAGGTAAAGTTAAAAGTTTATATTTCATTACCTGAGTTTCATCAGGAAATGCTTCTATTACAGGCATATTTTCTAAAGCTTCTCCATAAAAAGCTGAGCCTGAAGGGTGGTTTGGATTATATAAAGTATAATCTATTTCATCATCTGCTAAAGAAAACTGTGTTATAGCAAATGAACCGTCATTTCTTGCAAGTAGTTCTCTACCCTTTTTAGTAAGAATAGCGTCTACTGTGACTGATACATTGTTTAAATATCCCATAATCGTATTAAATGTTGTATATAAATATTATATTTTTAAAATTTATTTAAATTAAGTTTTGTGACTTAAGTTCCTTAACAATATTACCGGCTTGATCGGATAAACTCTCTGGGGCATCAGCAGGTAGTATTATACCGGGGGATGTTTTACCAGGTTGTTTAGGGAAATCTAACACAATATTAGTTTCATCTGGAACTTTTTTTAATATAACAAATCTTTTGATTTGTCTTGCATTTTCTGCATTTGCAGGTGTTGTAAAATCTTCACATGCTCTTGCAGGTATATCTTGATCAAATTCTATTGTAATTCTTCTAGTATTAGTAACTTCGTCTCTTAAAATAGTATTTACTTTTTTTACCTGTCTTTCAAACTCTCTAGGAAATTCTCCACTACCTGAACCTACTACACCTCCTTTTACATCTACAAATCTAAATAAATCACCTCTACTTATATTAAAAACTTCATCAACCACACCATAACTATCAGATCCACTTTCATACACGGAAGCTGTTTGAATAAAATTATTAAAGAAAAAGGACATTGATACTGAAGCTGTTAGTATATTAAATGACCCTGTATTATTTCTTAAAAAGAAAGCATTACCGTTACTAGCATCACCACTATCACTTATACTACCTGTTATATTTACTACAGGTTCTGATGGGTAATAGTAAGTATATTCTGGAATAGAATATTTTATTGATTGAAGACCAATGTTTACAGATGCACTTTCTATTTGTGGGTTATTAAATGAAGTTTCAAAATAACCACCTAAAGCTGAATTTGAGCCTTCTAATATAGCTTCTACCGTGTCAGTATTTTTAGGCATTTCTACAGAATTAGATACATAATAAACTGCTTTTAGTAAGGCAAAAGTTCCTAAATCTACTGAAGAAGTAGATAAAGGTTGTATTCCATTAAAAGGATTAAATTTTATATCATCTATAGAAGCAGATGTATTTTTAGGAATTTTTACCTCTAATTCAAATTGTCCTTCTATATTAGCTACTAATTCATTATCCCACCAAACAGTATCTCTATTTACAGGAGTATTTCTAGTTATTTTTAAAGCTGGGGTTCCCGCTACTGATACAAAATTGCTTCCACTGCTAATAATAATATTACCTAATTCAAAATTACCTAATTCTAAAAATCTACCTCCTAAACTTAATGGAACAGGTAATAAATCATTACTATCCTCATTAATTATAGGATTATTACTAATATCATATATTAAAGTAGAACTACCTGTTGGGTTTTGTAAGGTAGGAGAATATTTAAACCCACCTGCATATACAGGTTTTAAACCGTCTAAATATTTTTGATCTGAAAATTCTTGGTTATTATCTAATGATATATCAACTTCTTTTTCTTGGTTAAATATTGTTTGTAATTCAAATATAAATTCATTAGCCCTTGTTAATTCAGTAACATTAGAGTTTCCATCAATTAAATATTTTACATATACATTTGATCTATTAGGTAAAGCTGAACCTGTTTCTATAATTTCTTCAAAGTAAGCAAATTTAAGTGAATTTAAATCTATAGCCGCTGTTGAACCAAATGATTCATCACCTATTGTGTATGTGTTATATTTTTGTGATACTGTTTTAGATCCTAAATACCTTGGTTTAATATTTCTTAATAGTGTATAATTACTATTTTGTACCTCAGCATCTAAAAATCTAGAATTTTGTTCAGTAATTAAACCTAAAGATCTACTAACTACTAGGTTAAAATTAGTAGGTACAATTTGGTTTTTAGCATAATCTAAATCTAGGAAATTATTTGATTTTCTGGATTCTGAAATGTTATTTAATGTTGGGTTTAGTGGTATAAGAGAAAATGATACAGAAGTTTCAGATGTAGTATCAGTTCTAAAGAAACTTTTTTCAGTTACTACACTAGAAGTAGGTGCATTATAAGCTGTAAATTCACTACCACTATACTCTCCTGTAAATGTTTCTCTATTATCATTTCTTATTACTACTACATTTGATGCAGATATTTGATTACTACCTGAAAATAAAGGAACTGATTCTGTATAAGATGTATTTAAATTTACATTAAAGGCATTAGAACCTGTAATAGAAGGAACTATAAGTGAACCACTATAATCTACATAAGTAAAGTTTGGTTCAAATCTTTGTGTTTTAGATCTTTCTAATAGGTGGGGTTTTATTAAAAACCCTGTTGATAGCTCTGCCTTAGCAGGTACAAAATCTTCTACCATTTTAAATAGTGAACTATCAAAACGTGATAATAAATTTAGTACATCTTTAATATTTTGTTTTCTAAAATACTTTTCAAAATAAAAATCTTTTACTAAATCTAGTCCTTTATATGAAGATGATAAAGCTAATTTAGGGTCTCCTATATATTCATCAATATTAAAATATCCTAATTGTTCTGTAATATCCCTATTTATACTATCTTGAGGAGAAATTGCTATTTCAATATCATTAGTATCTAAAGTAAATCTGTTATCTGGATAGTGTTGTGTGGATATATAAGGGCTTAATACAGATCCAGATATAGTTTCCGTTTCTATAATTCTTATTTTATCATCTATATAATTATAAGCTCCTAAATTAGGTGATTCTATTAAAGAATAGTATTCAACAGGAGTATAACTACTAGTAGTAAAAGTTTCTATTACTCCAAATCCTACAGTTGAAGAACCTGTTCCTAAAATACCTGAACCTGTTGGTATTACTGATCCTGTAATTGAAGGATGTACTGATGTTATTATATTTCTTCCATCTGAGCCTGATATGTTTAGGTCATTACCTAATGGTAATCTATAAACTAAATCTAAACGTGATGAAGTAACCTGATTCGATCTAATAGACCTAGGATCTAAAACATGTTGATCAAATGCCGAGCTGCTTAATACTGTTGACCATAATCTAAATTCTTGGAAGAAACCATCAAATTTAGTATTGCCTTGAGCTAAAACATTATTACTTCCAGTACCTCCTAAATATCCATATAAATCACTATTACCTGAAACAAAGTGGAAATCGTTCCAAGATCCATTATAAGAAGCTGAACTGGACCCATCTATAGATAGACTTTCCGAAGCTGCATATTTTATATAATTCCCATCCTTCCCATTATAGTCTGTACTTTTAACTGTTAAAGTATATTGATTATCTGAACCTGTATTTGGTAAGGCAATGCTACCCGTTTCTCTATTAAGTTTAACACTCCACCAACTACCAGAGAAAAATGGGAAATATATAGGGTTAGTTTTTGCATACCCCTGAGATCCAGATAAGAAAAATCTTAATTCTCCATAAGTTGAATATATAGCATTAGTTATAGGGCTATCATAGTCCGCATTTGATGCTGAAGGGTATAATAGTTGAATTCCAAATTGTGTATTACTTCCACTATTTACTTGGAATAAAGATTGAGAATAATATGATGAGGATGGTATTCCTTTTGTCTTAAATCTAAATTCTAAAGTATCAGGAGTAGCACTTGGAGATTTAGGACCATCCCAAACACCCTCTATAATATTCCAATCAATGGTTGTTGAGTTCCATATATCCGTTAAATTACTAATAAATGGTAACCATGGTACTCTAACTACACTTGAAGATATAGATGATAATGATTCGGATGGGTTAGTGTTTAATCCGTAAGCAAATTTATTAACAAATTGATTTACTGTTATAATATCTTTTTGATCACCACCAAACTCATTAACTTTTAAAATTGTTTCTGGTATACCAAAACAATTAAGTAATGCTCTTAATCCATTTAAAGTACCTTTTGTTTTTAAAAGATATGGTAAATTGTGATATAATCTTTTATAAACTTCTTTATTTAAGTTATTAAATGTATTAACATCATTTGAAGCAGATACATAATTTTCTACTCTTAATGAACCTGTAGATGGAGATAAAGATCCTGATGTTGTTACTCCTAATAAGGTTTCAAATAAATCTTGATTAGTTCTATTTGAACTATATAATTTTACTCCTAGTGATCTTAGAGCATCAGCAACTAAATCCTTTGAAATACCATGATCTACTCTATTATCAGCGTCTTTTAAATCTCCTATTGCTTTTGTATAAGTCCATAAAGTATCAAAATGTTGACCCAACATTGCACCTAACAATTCTAAACTTGCATTTTGGGGATCATCCGCTATATAAGCAGGCATGTTATTCCAAATGTAGTTTTTATTTAAATTATCATATAAAGATGCTGATAGAATTTGTCCTCCATAGTATGAGCTTTCTTCTTTCTCCGAACCGTACCATACCGAAGCAGAATCTGAGGTTACGCCATAGTTGTTATATGGTATAGTATTGTTAGATTTTGGCCATGATTTGGATCCAGATTCAAAATAAAGAAAATATTCATAACCATCAAAATTTTCTATTAATCCATCAATATTTTGTTGAATAGTTGATTTTGATGAGGAAATATAAGATGTGTCAGTTAATGAAGGTATATTAGTTAATGAATTTAAGTCACTTTGATAACTTTGAATTTGAGTAAGTTTAGATTTAAAATTACTTAATCTTTGATATCCTGATGAAAAATGGATAAAGTTTTCATATTCTGTATAATCTATATTTATATCTACACTTTTTTCTTCTAATATAGATTTAATTTGTTGGATTGAAGAAGTAAGACTTGAATCAAATAATTGACTTGCATTAAAATACTGTGTTTGTATATTTGAATTTTGAATTATTTCAACGTTAGTATTAGGACCCCTTAAATATTCTACTTCATCTTCTATTTCTTCTGGGATGAATTCAATATTAATTTCAAAAGATAAAGGTTCTGATACTGGTTCAGAAAACCATAGTGTATCTTTTACTTGATAATTATCAGGTAAAGGCTCATATAATTTTATATATAATGTTGGTTCTGTATCTAATTCGGTATCTAATAAAGTATTTACTCCAATAAAAGTATTATTATCTCCAAAATTAATTAAAAAATCGGAATAAAAACTTTTTGAATTTTTAGATATTAAATAGTTGTAATATGAAGTACTTAAAGCATTATAAGAAACATTATTAGTAGTAACTACAATTTCAGTTCTAGTTGAAGATATTTCTTTAATAAAGAATCTATTATCTACATTACTTAAAAATATGTTTCTATAGGGAAAATATGATGTAGTATATCTCCCATAATTAAATCCTGCTGTTTTTACATCTTGTTCAGGATCTAAAAAAAAGTTAGTAAATAAACTACTACTATTTTCTGTTAATTGGGTATTATAATTTTTAAAATCATAGTTAGAAGAAACTCTATCCCCAAAACCATTATAGATATGTAATTCTATAACATCTTGAGGCGCCCCAAACTCTCTACTAATTGTTGATTTATTTAGTAGGGATAAATCTTGTGAGGTATAATCCTGTGAGTTAAAATCATTAGTTGATTCCTCTACTGTAATTTGATCCATTATTAAGTATTAGTTGATAAATTAACTATTTCTTGTTGTGATTCTAATAATCTAATTCTTAAATCATTTATTTCATCTAGTAGAGCTTGGATTTCAGGTCCTTGGGTGGTTAAACCTACATAAGAAGAACTTTTTTTAACTATAGCTTCATGTGAAGTTATAGAACCTTTTTTAGGTATTTCATAAAATAACCTATCATATTCTTCAAAAAATTGTTCAACAGATATAGGATCTTCTATTTGTTCAACTGGATCAACCGAAACCAGTTCTGAAAATTCAGTATCTACTATTGTGGGGTAAGTTACCTTACCATATATTTGTTTTTCTAAACTTACTTGTCTTCTTGCCATTATCTAACTACTTTAAAATAGTTTCCTTTATCTTCAATTATAAGGGTCTCATCATTAACAATAGTTTTAACCATTAATTGATAATATCTTTCAGGCTCTAACCCATTCATATGAACTGTAAAAAAGTTACTACCACTATCAGCACTTATTTTTGTATATGAAGTATCAAAATCTATTACCATTTGATCTGTTTTGATATCCTTTAATCCCCAATATGAAGAAGAAGTTAATACCTTTGCATTTAAATAGACTGAACTTGATTGGAAAGCCCTAGCAGGAAATTTATCTCTTACCTTAACTCTAAATTTATATATTCCACTATCTTCAAATTCTTGTTTTAAGTTAGTAAACCCAATTACAAAATCACTAGAAGTTACTGGTGTTAAAGGAGTATCATATGAAGCATCATTCCATTTAAATTCTAATTCTGGTGGGTATATTGTATGAGTGTCCATAGAGAAATATTGTTTTTCAACATATTCATCTACAAATTCATTTTCATCACCTAATTTTAAAATAAATCCATCATTGGAAAAACTAGCCGCAGTCCATAGTTTTACTGCATTTGTTACATTTAAAGAAATATCTTTATCACTAGTATAAGTAAATGATTGTGATGCCTCAGGGTTTACAGTAGTTGAACCTGTATACCAATTTCCTCCACCTATTGCCGAACCATATGATGCAGTTACAAAATTAGTAAAAGCACTGGCTGTCCAAGCATTTGAACCTGATGCTCCTCTAAACCCCCAACTACAACCATCTTCTGTTTTTGGTACATCACTAGTTCTTCCAGTTCCCATGTCCCAAGCTCCTGAAATAGGATAAGCATATATTTCATATTCTAAGGGAGCGTTTTCAGCATTTGCTAAGTATAGTTTTAAATTAGCTTGATAGTTGGAAGAACCTATTGTATTGTCAACTATATCATCAATAGTACTTTGTTTAAATTGTACTAAGGAACGAGCTACAGCAGGTAAATCTCCAGCTGCCGAAGAGTTTATATTAATACCATTATAGTTGGAAATATCTAATATTTCATCCCTACCAGTATTTTGAGCTGGGTATTGTGATAAGATAGTAGTATCTTTTTCTGAAAATAATTTATATATTGCCATTTTTTAATTTGTTACTATTCTTCCTTGTATATCAGTATTTGGAAATTTTAATTCAAATATGGAGGGATCTAATGAAGGATATAATATATCATTTATTGTAGCCCCTTTTATATCATAAGCATATGCTGAATATCCATTTTCTACACCTGTTTTGTTAACAAGTTCTAATTTTTTTACAGTTTGAACACCATCTACACCATCAATTAAATTTTTAACGTTATTTAAAAGTATAGGTTGGTTAATTTGATAATTATCAGTATTAAAGTAATCTGTTAATTGAGTAATTACGTTGTTTAAAACTACAGTTCCATTGTAGTTAGGTAATAATATAATTTCAAAGTTTACACCTATATTAATTATAAAGGCATCTCTTATATTAATACCATCAGTTACTAATCTATATTCTGATATGTAAGTTTTTAAATTTTGTTTTATAGCTGGGTTAGCAGTTGTTAAGTTTCCTTGACTGTCTTTTGAAAGTATATGTAAACTTAAAGCATTATCATTTTTTTCATCATATACAGGAAGTTTTACTGCTAAAATATCATTTTCTTTAGTTACATAAGCTTTAGAAATTACTCCAAACTTTGAAGGTAATGATAAGGATCTTATAATATAATCCTCTTTAGTAACTGTTCTTAATTGAGTAGAATATTGTGATAATATATTTTCTCTTAAATCTTGATTAGTATCTCCATCTCCCCCTCCTTTTGCGGGTGAAGGATTATTAAATGCTAAAGAATCTTGTACTGTAGATTTTAAAGTTGCATCTAAAGTTGCTCCAAAAAATGTAATATTATTACTAGCTATTAAACTAAGTGTATTAGCAGTTATGTTTGAATCAGCTCCCCCTCCTACTAAATACTGTACTGTTACAGTAGTATTAGATGGGGCTATACCATAAGTTTTTGTGTATAGGAAGTTTGAAGCATCAAAAGCAGTTGTTAATTTATCTATACCATAGGGTAAACCTAACCCTATATTATCGGGATTTGGAACAATAACTTCATCTGCTCCAGATGAAATTCCGGAACCAAATTGTAATTGGAGTGTATTATTACTTTTAAATCTTTTTACAAATCTTCTAGGAGCCTTTTTAATTTTTAATAAAAAAGGAGTAGTATCATTATATTGTGAAAGATTAGGATCATTTTGAGCAATATTTCTTTGAGCTTCAAAAACTGTTTCTTGGGCTAAGAAAGGTACTTCCGTAAATGGGTTACCATCTGAATCTGTAACCGATATTATTTCTTCTATATCAGTGTCAGAAATCTCTACAGTAGGAAATTTTTCTGGGGATCCAAAAGTAAAAGTTGAATTTCTAACTTGTCCTGATACTGCCTTAGTAATTTTTTTTAATAAATAAAAATTAGGATTATTGTCTGAATCTAAAGAATATACAGATATATCAGTAGGATCTCCACTTCCTGATACTGAAAAGTCTATTTTATCCTCTATGTAAAAGAATTGTCCTGTATTATTTGATGATTGTAATTGTGTACCTTCACTTAATATCATTGAATAATTAAAATCAGGTGTGGATGTCCCTCCTGATAAAGTAGAAGGTACTAATTGGAAAACTTCCACATCTACAGTTGATGCATTAGTAACTTGAGGTTCATATCCACTACTATATGCTAAATTTAATAAATTTTTTCTTTGTTTAGCATATTGTACAAAATTTTCTTGAACTTGATTGTCTATATAAAAAGAAAGAACATCACCTACATATGAGGCCATTTCTATTAACATTAACCCAGGTGAATTTTCATCAAAATCATTGTAGGTATTAGGATAATAGGTTTTACTAAAATCAATTAGTTTTTCTTTGAACGAATCAAAATCTTTATTTAAATATTGTATTTCTTTAGACTCCGGCATTATTTATATTAATTTCAAGTTGATCTCCAATATTTGTATTTAATATAGAATAATCAAGAATTATATTTACTGCATTGCTTTCCTGTAGCAAATTTACTTGTAAATTATTGATTACTACTTGTTGAAAATAAGTATTAATACCATTAATAACTATTTCTTCTATATCGTCAACTAAATCATCCGTCAACGGGTTAAACATTAGTTCTCTTAACCCAGAACCAAAAGCGGGGTTCATAACTCTCTCTTTTTTTCCTGTTAATAGGAAGTTAATTAAATTAGCCTTTATAGCATCTCTAGAAGTAAAAGTAGTATTTAAACCTGTAGCACCATTAAAAGGGATATTTATTCCAATTCCAGTACTAGGTTTTAAATCCAATACATCTACATTTCTAACTATATATGACATTATATTTTACCTTTTTCTTTTAAATTACCCATTATCCCTGAAAAATCTGGTACAGCATCAATTGATACCTGGTTTATATCTGAGGTTTTTTGGTTAGCTACCATTGCATCTACAGAATCTACTACTTTAGTAGGTGTACCAGGCATTCCTCCTTGGAATCCAACGGCATCTTGTGATGACATTCCACCATTAAGGTTTTTCCAACCACCTTCAGCATGGGTTTGATTTAAAACATCTGCTAAAGCTCCAACCCCCTCAAATAAAGGTTTACCCATTTCTTGAGGTTTTGGTTGTTCTTTAATTAATTCAGATAACGGGGTTTTTGTTGATTTTTTTTCTACAACCGGTTTCTGAATAACTTTCGTTTCAGTAATAGGTGTTTGCATAATTAAAGATAATTCTTCTTTAATTACTCCTCTTACTTCTTCTCTAATAATTTTTCTAAAAACATCTAATTTCATACCAATAAATATTATTTTTGTTAAGAGTTAAATCCTGTTCTTTTTTTAACTATTATGTTACCATCGTCTTCTATTTCGAATCTGTAATTATCTCTTACTTCATCAATTTGAACACCAAATTCCACTTCGGTTTCTGTATATCCAGAATTAAGTAATAACTTGCTCCAACTTTTAAGTTCTTCTTTTACAATTTTATTAAAGTATTTATCAAAATCTGATTCATCCCCACCTGATGCTAGTGCTAATTGTTCAAAGTCGGTTTCTGCTTTACCTTTTATTCCTTCATACCAGTTTTGTGTTTTTGTACTAACTTCTTTTATTTTATCAGGATTTGGATCCATATTAGATAATATATTTTCTTTTGATTTTTGTATTTTTTCCTCAG
>CAACVD010000856.1_pt1 | contig 14767 bp, 7 predicted proteins | sample 2381771 | NCBI WGS metagenome assembly CAACVD01 (sample SAMEA5211965, study PRJEB30684) | marine metagenome | biome: Marine; feature: Epipelagic; material: Water | collected 2015-10-15 | depth 15 m | reverse complement strand
ACTATGCAACACAAGTATTTCTATCTATGACTATCGGTGCTACTCGTATCGAAGACGAAAAAATGGTAGAGATCGCTTGTAACGAATAATAGGGAGGATTAAATATTATGGCTTATTCAGTACAAAAAACTAAATGGTCGCAAAATAATCCGACTGAAAGGGTAAAAACTAACGAACAAGCAGGTAGAATTAGAGTTGCTTATGCTACATACGAAGCATCAGCAGAACAATCTACTATCGAAATGTTCAATTTACCTAACGGTGCAAGGATTGTTGCGGGATATTTAGGACATGACGCATTGGGTTCATCTACAACACTATCAGTAGGTTATGCGGCACATACATCTTCAGCAGGGGCTTCGGTTTCAGCAGATGTAGATGCGTATAAAGCGGCGGCGGCTTCAACAGCAGATGCTGTTACAGCTTTCCCGACTACTATGGCTAAACTAGCTATGAGTGAAGTTGATGCAAACCAAGACGGATTACCTGTTACAGTTACATTAGCTGGTGCAAATGGTAGTAATACTATTTCATTAGAAATGTTTTATGTAGTAGACTAATCGTTTATTAACTAAAAAAGATAAGGGCGATAAAGATTGATTTCTTGTCGCCCTTATTATATATTACCCAAATGGCTACAGAAGTATCAATATGTTCAAATGCATTAAGAAGATTGGGTGATGATCCTATAACATCTTTAACAGACGACACGGAAAGAGCAAGATTGTGTAATTCATTTTACGCAGATGCTAGAGATTCTGTATTAAGAATGCATCCGTGGAATTTTGCAATTACTAGAGCAAGTTTAGCACAATTAACAGACAAACCTGCATATGGTTTTACATATCAATATGCATTACCTACTAACCCTTACTGTTTAAGAGTATTAGGTATGGAATATGAAGATTATATTTTTAAAGTAGAAAATTACTCAACACAAGGTAGAGTTTTGCTTACTAACGAAAGCACAGCTAAAATATTATATGTTGCAAGAATAACAGACACAACACAATTTGATGCTTTGTTTGTAGATGTACTAACGGCAAAACTTGCTGTAGATTTAGTATATCCAATTACAAATAGTGCTAATTTACAAACACAAATGCAGAAACTTTATCAATTAAAACTTTCCGAAGCACGAAGTATTGATGGACAAGAAGGATTTATAGATGATCTTGTTTCTGATACTTTTATTGACTTTAGGAAAGATTAATGGCAAGAGTACATCCCTTTCAAACAAATTTTACTGCTGGTGAATTAACACCTAAACTTGCAGGTCAAGTAGATTTTAAAAAATATAACAATGGTGTAGAAGTAATGGAAAATCTTACTGTATTTCCACAAGGCGGTTGTCAAAGAAGAAATGGTAGTAGATTTGTAGCAGAAGTAAAAGATTCATCTACAACAGTTAGATTAATACCATTTGAATTTAGTATTACACAATCTTATTGTTTAGAATTAGGTAATAATTATATAAGATTTTTTAAAGACAACGGACAAATTACAGAAAGTGCAAAAACAATATCAGCAATAACAAAAGCAAATCCTGCTGTAGTAACAGCTAATTCACATGGATTTAGTAATGGTGATGATGTTTGGATTTCTGGCATTGTAGGAATGACTAGATTAAATGGAAGAAGATTTACAGTAGCAAATAAAACAACAAATACATTTGAATTATCTGGTGAAAATTCTACAAGTTATGACACATATACATCTGGCGGTACAGCATCAAGAGCATATCAAATAACTACTACATATACATCATCACAAATATATGATTTACAATTTACACAGTCAGCAGATGTTATGTACATTGTACACCCAGATCATACTCCTAGAAAATTAACTAGAACAGGACATACATCTTGGTCATTAACAGATGTAGATTTTGAAAAAGGCCCATATTTAGACACAAATACATCTAGCACAACAATGACACCAAGCGGAACTTCTGGTTCTGTTACAATTACAGCATCTACATCTACATTTGTAGCATCTGATGTTGGAAGATTAATTAGCATAGGTGATGGCCACGCAAAAATAACAGCATATTCTTCTGGTACATCTGTAACTGCAACAACAACAGAAAATTTTGCAAATACAAATGCAAATGCTACATGGGCATTAGGTGCATGGTGTGTTGCTAATGGTTATCCTAGAACAGTATCATTTTTTGAACAAAGATTAGTATTTGGTGGTTCTACATCATATCCACAAACAGTATGGGCATCACAATCTGGTTTATATGAAAATTTTGATGCAGGGGATGCTAGTGCGGCAGATGCATTTATTTATACTATTGCGGCTAATAGAGTTAATGTAATTAGATGGTTAGCACCTGCAAGAGATTTAATTGTAGGTACAGTTGGTGGTGAATTTAAAGTAGGAAGACCAACAGGTGAACCATTAAAACCAGATAATGTAAATATATCACAACAAACTACATATGGTGGTTATACAACAGCACCAACACAAATTGGTAATGCTGTATTATTTGTACAAAGACAACAAAGAAAAGTAAGAGAATTTTCTTATAGATTTGAAGATGATGCATATTTAGCACCAGACATGACATTGTTAGCAGAACATATTACAGACACAGGAATAGTAGATGTTGATTATGCACAAGAACCAGATTCTATTTATTGGGCTTGTAGAACTGACGGAACATTATTAGGTTTAACATATCAAAGAGAAGAAGATGTAATTGCATGGCATAGACATATATTTGGTGGATCAAATAAATATACATTTAATGGTGCAAGTGCAGTAACAACATATACATCTGATGCTAATTTTAATGGTTATGTAACTATATCATCACATGGGTTATCTACAGGTGATGCAGTTGTTTACAATGCAGGTAGTGGTACAAAAATACCACAATTAATAGAAGGTCAAACATATTATGTTTATCGTAGGGATGCTAACACAATAGAATTAGCAGATACATATTCACAAGCAGTAGATAGAACTATTACACAAATATCTGCTGGGTCTGGTGCAAGTCATACATTTACAACAAAAGCAAAAATTAAAAGTATTACATCTATAAATGAATCATCTGAAAACCAAGTTTGGTTATTAGTTGAAAGAAGAATAAATGGAACAATTAAAAAATATGTAGAATATTTAGACCCAACATTAAATATGGATTGTACATTGTCGGCAATAGTAAACGCAGGTACAACAATAGTAACAGGCTTAAATCATCTTGAAGGGGAAGAAGTACAAATATTAGTAGGTGATGCAGTATATCCTAATCAAACTGTAAGTGCTGGATCAATAACAGTTACATTACCTGCACAAACAGGGTATAAAAGTATAGAAATAGGATTAGGTTATATATCTAAATTAAAAACTATGAAAATAGAAGCAGGTTCACAATCTGGTACTGCACAAGCACGAAAAAAAAGGTATAATGAAGTAGTTGTAAGATTACATAAAAGTGTAGGAATAACTATAAATGGAGATCAATTACCATTTAGAACATCTGCTACACCAATGGGTCAAGACATACCAGAATTTTCTGGTGATAAACGAGTAAGTAATTTAGGATGGGATAGAGAAGGGCAAATACAAGTTGAACAAACACAACCTTTACCTATGACTATTTTAGGAATAACAGGAACATTAGTAACAAGTGATTAAGGAGATTAAATAATATGGCATGGTTTGTACCAGCAATGATGGCAGTAAGCACAGGTCTTACAATAATGGGTCATAAACAAAACATTAAAAATATAAAAACTAATCAAGCATGGAGAAATTACGATAGAAAATTACAATATCTTCATGACAAAACTAAACTTGCAAAAAAACAAGCTAAATTGTTAAGTGAACAAAGAGCAAGAGTTGCAGGTAGCGGTATTCAGTTTACAGGTTCTCCATTAATTATGGCATCAGCAGATATGAAAGAATATTATGAAGATATGATGTGGATGGAAAAAGGTATTTATTCTAAAGCAATGGCAGACAATGCAGAAGCGGCAGGTTTAATAGCAAGTGAAACATATAAAATGGGAAGTACATTATTACAAGCAGGAATAGGATATGATACATATAAAACTAATAAAAAAATAGCGGAAACTAAAGGTGTTTAATGTTTTTAATAAAAGTGTGGGATGATGAAAAAATGATTTTTGAAGGATATAGTAAAACAAAACCAAAAGCAGGAGAAGATTTTAAAGCATGGACAACAACCGAAGATAATAATGGAACAAAACAAACAGTATTTAGTCCAGCAAGATATAGGATAACTTATGAAGATACCAAGATATAATGATTCAACAGGCGGTGTAAATTTACAAAGCAATAGAAGTTTAACTACAGGCACACAAGCTAGTAGTACACTTGCAAATGTTGGAAAAGAATTAATTGGTTCTACATTGCAATATGGTGCGGCTAAAAATTCATTAACAGCTAAATTAAGACAATTAGAAATACAAACAGATATTAATAATGCTAAATCATTATTGTTTAAAGAAACAAGTGATTTTTTAAATAACCTAAAAAATGATGATAATTATTTAGCAAAACCAGATGTAGCTTTTTCTCAATGGTCTAAAAAAACAGATGAATGGACAAAAAAATATAAAGGTTCTGTAGATGAATATACATGGAAACAATTAGAACCAGATTTTAATTTTCATATATTTGAACAAGGTAATAAATTAGATAATGAATATGTTACAAAACAAAAAGTAGTTAATGGTTTTAAATCTTTAAATTTATACAACGATACTTTTACATCTAAAATTAAAAACGCATCATCTGTAAAAGATATATTAGGTAATTGGGAATTGTATAAAAAAGATATTAAAGGGTATGATAAACTTTTATTAGGCAAAGATGGTTATGAAGAAAATTTTTTAACAACAAAAGCATTTGTAAATAAAGAATTGCAAATGTTTCAATTAACAGAAGGTTTAATAATTTTATCACCAAATGGAAAACAACAAATAGATTGGGCTAATGTAGAAGCTAGAGCAAGAGATACTAATTTTGATTTAAAAGATGTTGATGGAAAATCTGTAAATGCAAATGATAGAAAAGCAATTATTGAAGAAATAAATGGTAGAAAAAAAGATCAAATAACATCACATACGGCAGAAAGAGAAGAAAAAGGTAGAGTAGAAGAAGACAATTTTATAACAGAAATGATTGATATTAAAAATGGTAAAAATCCATCAGATAATACAGCTTCATACATTGATAGAATTAAAAATTCTAATATGACATCAGAAGATAAAAAAACATTAAGTAATGCATTTTTTACTTGGCAATCACAAGGCATAAAACCATCAGAAACTACATTTGGTAAAAATGCAAATATAATGGCTAACACTTTAATAGCACACGGATTAATAGATACAGAACAAGAAAGAAGTTTTATATCTAGTTTGTATGGACAAGGTTTAATTACAGACAGCGAATACAGAACAATGAATACTAATATTAATAATAATATAAAAAAGAAAAATGCACACAAAAAACCTTTATATGTTAATGCAGTTAAAATGATTGCAAAAGAAATAGGTGATGTAAATGCAGTACAATTATTACAAGATGTAGCCGCAGGTGGTGAAGTAGATATAATGAGTTTAATGGGTTCTATGGATCAAGCAACATATGATGCTTTAAATTATTTTAATTTAGTTTTAGCAGAAGGCGAAAAACAAGGGTTTTCTTTTACAGAAATGTTAGTAGATAAAACAAGTAAAAATTATCTTATGGATGATTTAACTGCATATTTAAAAATAGCTAAAGATGGAAAAATAGATAATAGCGAATTGTCAAGTGCTTTTGCTATGGAATATGGGCCAAGTGCTATTGGTGTGTTTGCAGACAAACCATATCATTTAGGTTACAATACTTTTTATCAAAACAAACAACCAGATGTTAAAGATTTACCTGTACCTTTAAAAAAAGAAAATGAACCTATTGGTGATTATTTAGCTAGAACACAAAAATATTTAATGAGCATAAATTTTAAATTACCTTCTACAATAAGTGGCTACCAATTTGAAAATGAATTAGATTTAAACACTATGGCAATAGTACCAGAAATAGATGATGAATAATGATTACAAGTTTGCAATTAAAAAATGCGGGATTTAATGACGATCAGATAACACATTGGGTTGATCAGCAAAGAGGTATGTTAAAAAAAGCTGGTTATTCTGATATGGAAATAAACAAAGCATATGGTTTAAGAATTAATAAAACTGAAGAATTAAATCATATAGTAAACGATATAGACACATCTTTATCTTTAAACATACATAAAAACGATACTACAAATTTAGAAAAATCTAATAGTGTTAATACAGTTGTATCTAAAAAAGATGTTACTTCTAATAATGCATTAATAGATAAAAATATTAAAGATAAAAATGAGTTTGCACAATTAAGTGCTAAAGAACAAATGGATATTAACAATATGTTATCTTTTGCATATACACAATATAAAGACGAAGACGGAAGAAAAACATATATAAATAATTATTTAACTAATCATTTTCCAGATTTAGTACCAGATGACATTAAATTACAAGATTCAAATGATGCTACATTAATCGAATCTTCTGTAAATGATAAACCTATAGATACAGCTAATTTAGACAACATAGAAGCTAAAAAAATATTAACAGGTGAAGTAGGTTATAATAACGGAGAATACACATATAGTAAAGAATTTGAAAAAGAAGAAAACAAAAGAAAAATTACAGAAACAGCAGAATCTTTAGAAAAAGAAATACAAGAAAAAAGATTTAAAGTTCTTGATCCTTATTGGACAACAGGAAAAGAATCTACAAATTTACTTAAATACATGAGTGAATATTATGGATGGAATGAACAACAAATGAATAATTTTAATTTGTTTGTTAGTTTTGTATCTGCATTAGAATCTGATAATAGAAATATTTATAGTAAAGATGGAGAAGCTAAAGGTTTATTTCAATTTAGAGATTCATCATTAACAACAGCATTAAATAGATTTGTTAATATGAATACTAAAATAGACAATAATTTTCAAGTACCTAAATGGGTGCAAGAAGCATATGAACATACAGATGCAACAGCATTACCACATATAGATCATCAAAGAGCATTGACAATAGCTAATTTTTTTATGATGGCTAAAAACAGTAGATTAAACAGAAGTGGGTCAGATGAATGGATTAGAAAAATAGCAGATGGTGATGTAGATGCTATGAAATATTTTTACAAACATTTTCATCATGCAGATTATATTAAAGGAGAAGATGGAGTTTATTCATTAAGAAACAATGAAAAATTAAATGCTAGAGTAGATGAATATTTAGATCATTGGAATGATGATATAGGAATTGGTTTTGAAAATCCAAAACTTGCTATGATACCTAGTCAATGGAATAACCAAGATGGTTTTATGGGTAAAGTAGATGCGTTTTTATCTTATTATGCAGGTGGTCAAGGTAATGAATCAGCATTTTTACAAGGGTATAAAAATTCTGTTACAGGTAAAATAGATGCATTTAATGAATTTTTATTAGATAACCCAGACGCAAGTGATTTAGATAAAGATTCTAAAATGAAAGAAATGTTTATGTATGGAGAAGATCAAACATTTGCTACAGACATTGTATCTGCCGCAGTTACTTTATTAAATGATTCGCCATATATGGTAGCAGGTTGTTTTGCGGCCGCAGGTACAACAACAGCTTTATCTGGTGGTACTGCCGCACCTGCCGCACCTATTGTTTGTATGGGTGGTGCATTTGCTTTGCCAGAAGTATTAAGACACACATTAACAGAAGGTATGTTAGACGGAAGATGGAATAATTTTTCAGAATTTTGGGAACATTTTGTACAAGCTAAAACAGCAGAAGTTGGTGCTAAAACATTTGCATTAGGTGCGGTTACAGGAACAGCAGGTAAAATTGCTACAGTTGGTACTAAAAAAATGGGTTTTAATAGTAAAGTACAAGTAGGATCAAGACTTACAGCAGAAATTTATACTATGACAGAAATGGGTGCAAGAATGGAAGGCCATGTACCTACTATGAGAGATTTTGCTACAACAGCAGTATTAATATTTGGTTTTCATGCAACAGTAGGACAAGTAACTAATTTAGTAAATTTATATAAAGACCATGCATTACATCCTAAAGATATAAAAAAAATTGCAGACAAACATCCAGAAATATTAGAACAATTAAAAAATGAAGAAAAGCCAGATTTTTTAGCGGCACATCAAAAAAAATTGTATGAAAAATTAGAAGAAACTAAAAAAACTAAATTATTACCACCACCTAAATTTATGTTAAATGAAAAAGTTAATATAAGTCCAGAAGGTACAGAAAAAGGAATTATTATTGGTAAAGAAACTATAGGTAATGAACCTTTTATTGTTGTTAAAACTGAAACAGGAAACACTTTAACTATTAAAGAAAGCAATGCTAGAAAAGTTGATGCTATACAAGAAATTATAGTTGATATAAAAAAAGATGGTAAATTAGAAATTAAAGAAAAAGAATCTACAAATGATACTACGGGTTCAAAAGATGGCAAAACTACATTTGAATCAAAACAAGAAAATGGAGAATATAGTAAAGACATTGTTGAATTAAAAATAGAAAACAATGAAATAATAAACAAAGATGGAAGTAAATATAAATACACAGAAAGCCAAGCATTAACAGATTTAAACACAGCAAAAAAAGTTGATCAAGGTGGTGGTAAAATAGAAACACCAGATGGTAAAGTTACAAGTGATAGCAAAATATTAATAGTAAATAAATACTATCCTAAAATACATAAAGAATTTAATAAAAAAAATAACAAAGGAAAACCTGTATGGGAAAATAAACCACATAATTTTAAAGATGCAACAGATATAGTTAATAAAGTATTTAATGGTTTAACAAATAAATACAAAAGAGTAACTACAATATTTGCTAAATCTAAAGGTGTTAATGAAAATATTGATATTATGGTTGGTAAATTTAAAGGTGGTTATATATCGTTTTCTCGTAAAGCATATGAAAGTTTAATTAGATTTACAGATAAAGATGGTAAAGTTAAAAAAGCAAAAATGGTTACTGATGGCCCAAATAAACCATTAGTATTTTTACATCCTACTACTAATAAAGTAATTGGTATGTTAATGCCTAGAAAAACTAATAAAGGCGATAAAATATCTGTAGAAGCAGAATCATATTTTAGAGAATTTTACGATAAAGAATCTTCAAGTAATTTTTATTACAATAAAAGAAGTAGAGAAAGTGATGAAGGCGGAATACCTAATGATCCGTTTCAAGCTAACAAACCACCACCAAAATCAGCAGATGCGTGGAAAAGATTTTTTGATAATACAGGATCGTTAGACTATTATAGTATAGTATCATTAGTAGAAGGTTTATTAGGTAAATTACCAAATCTTAAAAACTTAAATAATGCTAGATATATAGGTGTATTTAGACATCAAAGAAAACAAGATTTAAACAAACCATTAAGAGAACAAGCAGACATAATAATTAAAAGAGCATTACAAGATAATCCTGCTGAATTTCTTAAAACACTTACGCATGAATTAGGACATCTAATTGATTTTTTACCACAAAGATCAATGGCAAAAGGTAATATATTAGGACACATAGCTGGTCTTAAAAAATATATGAACGATTGGATTGCTGGAAGAAATGACGGGGCTAAACCATTAAGCACTAAAGAAATAGCTGAATTAAAAAAACAAGCAGAAACATGGGCTAAAAATAAAGAAAAAGAAATTAACAAAGAAATAGAAACAGAATTAAATATAACACCAGAAAAAATATTAGATATATTTAGGGATGCAAATATAAGAGATAAAATTGACCCAGAATTTTATGCGGCTTTTGTTAAACTAGATGGTGCATTAAAAAAAGACATTGTTAAAGATGCAATGAAAGGATTAATTAATAATCACATTAAAGCATTAGTAGATAAAGCTAATGGCAAAAAAGTAAATCCTAAATTAACAGAAGAAGCAAATCAAAAATTTAAAGAATTATTTGAAAAAGAAATATCTAATAGAAATTTAGTTAGTAAAGAATTAATTATGCGTGAGTTAAAAGCATTAACTATGAAATGGCATCCTTATGATAGAGCAACAGCAGGTAAAAAATATAATGAATATAGAGATTCACCTGCGGAACTTATGGCAGAATTTATGATGGCTATGTTGTTGCAACCAAATTGGGTTAGAGTTAATGCCCCTAGATCATATGAATTATTAATGTATCATTTTTCTAATAGACCAGAAGTTAAAGCATTATATACAAAAATACAAAATGGTTTAAATGGTGGTAAAGATGGTTTGTGGGGTGCTAGAGAAACAGAAATTAAAAATGAATGGGTAGATCAAGAACTTATTGCTAGAGAAAAAATAACACAAGAAAAAATATTAAGAGAAAAAACAGGGCTAGATGATTTTAATACAGAAGTTATTGATTCGTTTGCATGGATATTAGATAGATTAAAATTAGATACACAAAGAGGTAATAGCGAATTAGCTAAAGATGTTAAATATTATATAGAAAATAATAGATATGTAATGGCAGAAATGTCAGCTTATAGAAGGGAAATTAATGTAAAAATATTTAAACAATTAGAAAAATATGGATACAACAAACAAGATTTAAGTTGGATAATGATGTTAGAAAATTTAGCTAAATCAGAACAACGATCTGGTAAAATAACTTGGAAATTTTATCCGTTTCCTAAAGATGCAAATGGTAATGTTAAACCAGAATATAAAGAGTTACAAAAATTTGAAGGTAATTATTTAGAAATATTTGAAAAGAAAGTACAACAATCACCAGAATTATACAAAATAGCACAAGAGTTTTTTAATTTAAGACAAAGAAATATTATAAAAAGAATTATGGAGTTTCCTGTTTTTTCCGCAAAAGAAAAAGCAGAAATGGCAGAAAACTATTATTATTTAACATTTCAACCATTTGAAAAAGTAATGAAAAGATTAGATACTTTTGGTGCTGGTGCTATATCAACAAAAGGTATTAAACAAACGCAAGGTACTTTTGAAGCATTTATGTCGCCTTTTGATGCTACTGTTGCAAAAGATTTAATGATGTTAGCACATTTAAAAAGACAAAATGTTATTGGAAAAATTGTAGAATTTATGGAAACATATAAATCAACATTAGAAAAAACCGATATGGTTTTAAAAGTAGCAAAAGAAAATAAAGGATTACCTATACCTGTTATATCAAAACCTAAATATAGAGGTAAAAACATAGACCCTGTTATTCCTAAAGGAATGGAAAGAATTACATTTCAAAGAAATGGTAAATTAGAAACTTACGATATTAATAAAACAGTTTATGAAGCATTGCAAAATAATGCATTGTATCAATCTAAAGTGTTAAAAGTATTTAGTCATGGTAACAGTATTTTTAGAAGATTGCTTACAGAATATAATCCTTTGTTTTGGATATGGAATTGGGGATTTAGAGATATGCGTAGATCATTTTTATTATTACCAAATGGTAAAATAATGAAATCACCTATTACTAGATTGCAATATGTTAAAGAAGTTTTTAAATCACTTAAACCTGCGTTTAAATCTATATATGGTGAAGGAACAGCAGTTACTAAACATATGGAAAAAAATGGTTTTTTAATTGCATTAGAAGAAGGTTATAGAGGTGAAGCAGGAATGGCTAAACATAGACTTGGTTTAGACCAAGAAAGTTTTGCATTAAAAAAATTAATATTTGAACAATATGAAAATGTTGGAAAGTTTGAAATGTTATGGGATAACACAGCAGGAAAATTATTAGAATCATATGCAAATTTAGGTAGAGTATTAGAAAGATCACACAAAATTGCTGGGTATAAAGTATTAAAAGATCAAGTTAATAAAGGCGAACTTAATATGAGTGAAAAAGAAATGATGCAAATTGTACAAAGTGAAATTGGATCACCTAATTTTTTAAGACAAGGTAAAATGAATCCTTTGTTAAACAATTTGTTTTTGTTTTTTAATGCAAACAAAGAAGGATATAGAGGAGAGATAACAGCATTTAAAAAAGACAAATCTGGAGTAGGTAGTAGATTTTTAGCTTATTCTTTAATACCTAAAACAATAGAAAAACTTGCAGTAATGGGAGTGTTTGGTGTAGCTATGCAACAATTATATCAAGCAGTACCAGAATATGATAGACACAATTTTAACATATGGGTTATAGGTGAAACAGACAATAGACCTGTATATATTAGAATACCTTTAGATTTTACATCACAATTAATAACATCTTTATATAGTATGGGTTGGGAAGAAGCATTTGGAATACATAATAAAGCAACATTATCAGAAAAAGTAGGTTCGTTTTGGAGTGCAGTAAATACAGGATTACCACAAGTTACTCCTTTTATTGGAATGATTAAAGATGTAGGTGATTTGTTTACAGGCAAAAATGTTTATAATAAATGGGATAGTTTAGTTATGGATGAAACAATAATGAATCTTGATATAAATGCTAAAAACAATGCTAAATTAAAAGAAAGTTTTAAATATATATGGAATAGTTATGGGGGTGCATTAAACGCAATACATAAATTTAAAATGAAATTTAAAGACGATATAGCAGAAGAATTAACTGATCTTACAGGTATGCCATTTATAGACCCTTTAATTAAAAAATTTTTAAAAGTAGGCAATGAACCTGTAATGGATGAATTTAATGAATTAAATGAAATAGAAAAGAATTTAGAAAATGAAGTTAGATATGAATTAAAAAATGCTATATATAAAATGCAAGAAGGTAATTTTAATTTTACCAAAGCTGAACAAGAAGCATTAGTTTTATACCCAGATTTAACACACAATAACTTGTTTTTAGAGCAAATGTCAGATCAAGCAGGTGTGTCAGAATTGTTAAAAGCATGGATAACTGCTGATAAAAAAGAAAGATTATTACTTTTAAAAGCAATAAAAAATGTAGTAAATGCAAACCCAGACTATGAAATTAAGTTTAAAAATGATAAAAAGAATGGTATATTAAAGAACAATGACAATTAGTACAACTACAATTAAGAACAGTTATAATGGTACAGGTAGCCAAGATGTATTTGCATATACATTTAAAATTAGTTCTACCGCTGATATGCAGGTTATTATTCGTGCATCAACAGGTACAGAAACTGTAAAAAGTTTAACTACACATTATACAGTTAGTAATGCTGGTAATGCAAGTGGTGGTAATGTTACATTTACATCTGGCAATATACCTAGCAATACAGAAACAGTAATTTTAAGAAGAAATACTACACAAGTACAAGCATTAGATTTAGTAGAAAATGATCCTTTTACAGCAGATAGTGTTGAAGGTGCATTTGATAAAAATTTAGCTTTAGTACAAGAATTACAAGAACAAGTAGATCGTTCAATAAAAATATCAAGAACGAATACTATGACAAGTACAGAATTTACAGATAATGCTACAGCTAGAGCATCTAAAATTTTAGCATTTGATACTAACGGAGAATTATCTGTTGCAACAGAATTAGGAAGTTACAAAGGAAATTGGTCTGCATCAACAACATATGGTTCAAGAGATATTGTAAAAGACACAAGTACTAATAATATTTTTATTGCAAACACAACACACACATCAAGTGGATCACAACCATTAACAACTAATACTGATTCTGCTAAATGGGATTTATTAGTAGATGCGGCAACAGCAACTACAGCACAAACTGCGGCAGGTAATAGTGCAACAGCATCTGCAAATAGTGCAACAGCTAGTGCAAATAGTGCAACAGCGGCGGCAACATCAGAATCAAATGCTAACACTCATAAAACAGCGGCAGAAACAGCAAAGACAGCGGCGGAAACAGCAAAAACTGCGGCAGAAACTGCAAAAACTGCGGCAGAAACAGCATTAGATACTTTTGATGATAGATTTTTAGGTGCTAAATCTTCTAATCCAACTGTTGATAATGATGGCAATGCATTAATAGATGGTGCGTTGTATTTTGATACAACAAATGATTTAATGAAAGTTTACAATCTTGCTAATACTACTTGGTATCAATTAGCTTTAACAGGAACAAACCAAACAAATGTAAATACAGTAGCTGGACAAATAAGTCCGACAAATAATATAGCAACTGTTGCTGGTGCAAATTCTAATATTGGTACAGTAGCAGGTCAAATTTCACCTACAAATAATATAGGAACATTAGCAGGTATATCTGGTTTATCTAATTTAGCGGCGGCTCATGCGGCAGTTACAAATGTAAATAATAATTTATCAGCAGTACAAAACTTTGCAGATGTTTATAGAATTGCAAGTTCAGCACCAACATCAAGTTTAAATACAGGTGATCTTTATTTTGATACAACAGCAAATGAATTAAAAGTTTATAAATCTAGCGGTTGGGCGGCGGCAGGTTCTACAGTAAATGGAACAAGCGAAAGATATACATACAATATTACAGGAACACCTACTACTTTAACAGGTGCTTCTGGTACAGGCTATTCAGAAGCAAATAGTAAAACTTTAGCTTATGACGCAGGATTTATAGATGTTTATATGAATGGTGTTAAACAGGTAAATGGAACAGATGTTACTGTTACTTCTGGTACATCTGTAGTTTTTGCTTCAGCTTTAGCAAATGGAGATGTAGTAGATATAGTTACATATGGAACATTCCAATTAGCTAATATTAATATTAATGATTTAACTAATACACCTTCATCACTCGGATC
>CAACVD010000709.1_pt1 | contig 14769 bp, 22 predicted proteins | sample 2381771 | NCBI WGS metagenome assembly CAACVD01 (sample SAMEA5211965, study PRJEB30684) | marine metagenome | biome: Marine; feature: Epipelagic; material: Water | collected 2015-10-15 | depth 15 m | reverse complement strand
ACTCCTGAGCCGGAACCCGCTCCTGCACCAGAGCCCACTCCCGAGCCTGAACCAGTGGTGATCACTCTTGAGGACGAGGCTGACGACACCATCACCTTCAGTGCTGGCACGACTTCTGCAGGAATCACCAGCGGTGGTTTCGTTAGCGGCGACAGTCTGTTCGGTGGATCTGGCGAAGACGTTGTGACCTTCGACGATCCTCTGTCTTAACCCAGAGCCAAAGCCAGTCCGATTGACGCGCCACCTGCCCCTGCTTGGTCGGTGGCCCACCCCAGATTTCCATTCCCATCGGTTTTGAGCAGCTGGCCTTGGGAGCCATCTGCCGACGGGAGGGTCCAAACCACGTTTGTGGTGATAGCACCAGGCCCCCGCAGACCTACATAGTGGCTGCTATCGGCGTCCATAAATTTCACAGGAGCCTGTGCGTTTAGCTCAATGTCGCCGGTAAAGGTGGGGTTTGCGAGTGGTGCTTTGGCGTTTAGATCTGATGCGGATGGAATGCCCGAGACGCTGAGGGTTACGTCACTACCTGAGTTGTCATAAATCAGGGAATCTACTTTTACTGAGCCGTAAGCCATCAGATCACTTTCCAGGTTGAGTTTGCAGGCACAGTCACTACGATTCCGTTGCCTACTGCCACCGGTCCAACAGATAAGCCATTGTATCCGCTGGTCAGTTGTGTATTAGAAGTTATCTCTATTTTAGATTGCAGGATTGGCCCAGATGGTCCTCCACCCGAGCCAATTTCGACAATAGATTCGGTTCCACTGACGCTCTTTTTAAGAAAGAGCTTTCCATCCGTGGTGTTAATGCCAAGCTCACCCAACTCAAGCTGAGAGGTTGTAGGAGCACGCCCAGCGACGGCAGAGCGGATGTGTTTAACAGTGGAAGCCATAATCTAAAACGATCCACAATCGATCTCGACGTTGTCGATGGTGTTACCAGATCCGGTTATCGCGGTGTTGCTCATCACTCGGCTGCCGTTGATCACCTGCACACCACCGATGCTCAGACCACCAGCCGTCACGTTGATGTTCTGATTAAACGTCCAAGAGTTAGTCGAGTTGACCCACTTGATTTCGTAGTCGCTTGCACCTTTAAGGGTGATGCCACCACCGTCGGCTGTGGTATCGGTAGGGGTGCCGGTGTTGCCCAGGACAATGTTTTTATCCTCAACGGCCACCTCAGTAGTGGACAGAGTTGTGGTCTGACCCTGCACGACCAAATCGCCAACAACTGTTAAGTCGTTCGAGATGGTGACGTCGTTTGGCAGCCCGACAGTCAGTGTGCGGCTAGCTGAACTCGAACTGACTTCGACTTCGTTATTGGTTCCCTGAATGGTGACTGTTTCGCCTAAGTTGTTTGCGAAAGCGGTTGTGCCATTCGTAAAAGTCACACCCTGATTAGCCAGGGATGTGTTGGGAATACTGCCGAGTGCAAAGACACCTGTCGAGCTGTTGTAGCTCAGACCTGTGCCAGAAGTGACACTGACAGCGTTTCGTGCCCTGGTGTCGGTATAGAAGAGGTTGTTGACCTCAGAAATCACGTCAGTCGTAATGCCCTGCAGGGTTGCACTACCCAGCGACACCGTTCCAGTGAAGGTCTTATTTCCACTAATAGTTTGGGCAGTGCTTAATGTTGTATAGGCACCAGCACCTGCGATAGCTTCAATGCTCGTCGCGTTACCGCTGCCATCATCTCCATACCCATAGAAAAGGGTATTAGTCGCTGAAACCTCGTTAAATGCCAACTCGCCCGACTTGAGGGCTGAGGGGCTTCCTGCTGATCCCGAGCTGGCCCTACGCCGAATCTTAAGAGTTACTGCCATCAGAAATTACCACCAGTGATAGTTAGGTCGTTGTCTAATTCTTTTGTTGGCGTGAATTGAGAGCCGTCAAACTCCAGCACATGCCCAACATCCCCTGATGTCAGGGCACCAATCGCAGTGGTGTTAAAGAATGAACTACCAGCGAAAGGTGGGCCTTGGGGGCCTGGTGTAATTGTTTCTACGATATTTGTCGTAGATCTTTGAACCTCTACATTTTGTGAGGTGCGTGTGGTCTGAACCAGGCTTGCGGGCCTAGAGACCTCTACGTTTGTCTCAGTTTGGTTGACGCTAATCCTGTTAGCAGGTTTAGAGACAGAAACTTGTGCAGGAACCTCGGTAACTTCTACGAGGTTAGATATTTGATTGACCTTAATAGTTGCCATAATCAAACCCCTGAGATACCTGGATTTAACTTGCTTCTGCCCTCAAGCAGATAGAACTTGTCACCGCTCGGCTCAGTGATCAGAATGTCATAAAGACCTTCCTCAGTGATTGCCTGAGTCACTGCAGCAGTTAGTTTCAGCTGAAACTTCCCGACCGCAATATCGGTAAATGTGCTGGTAAATGTTGCCAGCGTATTAGTTGCTGTCCGATCAACCATTTTCGACGTGACTGTATAACCAGCCATGTTCACACCATTGCCTGAAGAATCTTTGTACTGCAGGTCAAGAGTGAAGGTTGCACCCTGGTGAATGGTTATGTCTAGGACGCCAGGATCAACCATGAATGTTACCTAGTATCTCCATTCATTGTATCCACGGTAAATTGAATACAGAGATGTGGACTTAGTGGAGCCTGTTCTACCACTTAGTATTGTGCTGTCTGTCGTGGGTGGTGCCACGGCAGGTTTTCTCACACTCGGACGTAAATTTGAGGACGTCGAGAGACGTAACAGCGATCGTTTTCTGGGGCTCGACAAGCGCGTGGATAAGGTAGAACTGAGGCTTGCGAGGGACTATTACAGCAAATCTGACTTGCAGCATGTGTTTGAACGCTTAGAAGATCGCATTGACCGTATCGATACCAAGCTCGATAAAATTTTACTTGGTTATGATAAAAACGCTCCATCGAGTAAATAAAAATGGGATTCATCGAATCTCCTATCTTCTGGATTATCTTGGCTGCGCTGTCAGAAATTCTGGCGCAGATTCCCAACGAAAAGGTTAAGTCAAACTCTTTGTTTCAACTGGTAACCGCCGGTCTTGCTGCGGTGCTGAAGGATAAGAACGCAAAAAAGTAGGCTGGCCGCCTGACGGAAAGATGCTCTGGACGTACAACAGTATGTCTGTATGGGAGAAGCTTCGCCGTCTCATCAATAGTCAAAAGTTTTACGCGACGTTGCCCTCAAAGCTCGATCGTGCGGAAGAGCAGTGGCATGAATCTCAGCCTGGGAACGGCCCTGATGTAACGGTTACTGAATACGAGCCTGATGGATCTGAAGCGCAGATTCTTCTTGGGGGCGCTTTGCACTCACGCCATAATTCTGTGGAAGAACATGAGTAGGTTTGAAGCAGGGGAACTAAATTCTTTCTTCAAAAATTACGACCCCGAAAACCCCCGTCACATTGACGCGGTCAACTTATTGCAGGAAGAGGTCGAAGCCCTGGACGCTGACGCAATGTCTGACTATGCGTCATGGGTTCGGCTGTATCGATCCAGAGTTGGTCTGAATGTAGGTCTCAAGTTCACCCCCTTTCTGTTTGAGAAGCTCACGGGATTCTCAGCTAAAAAATTTGACCAAGAGTTTTGCCACGACTGCGCGTATCTCTTTGAGACGACTGGGTTCAGCAATCATCTCGAAGCTGCTCGGATGTTGATGGCCAACCTAATTCACGAAACCGGTGGTTTTCGTTGGATGAAAGAAAACTCAGACGGCATCTATTTGCGAGGCCGCGAAGACTTAGGCCATGGCCCTAATGAAGGCGAGCGCTGGAAAGGAGCCGGTGTCATCCAGCTCACTGGAAAACACTCGTATAAAAAATTTAGAGAATGGCTGTTAAAAAGGGAAGGTATCGACGACCCACTCATCGTTGAATTAGGGGCTAGTTATGTCGCCGAGAAGTATCCTTTTACCAGTGCTATTTCTTGGATTGAAAATAATCGTCTCTTGGACATTTGTCTTAACGATGGTTTTGATGCTTGCTGCTACAAGATCAACGGAGGGTGGCAAGGATACGAGAAACGGCTCGACGCCTATGCGGTCTGCCGAAAATTCATGGTGTAAAGAACATGCTTCACAAATCAACATTCGTCAAAGGTAAACCCAAGCGCACCAGAATTGGTGACGGCCGCAGAGTGCGGACGACTACTGGTAGGACCAAGCGCTCAGGCTCCAGAAAAATCTACAGGGGCCAAGGCAAGCGATGAGTGCCTTTCCTTGGGATATTGCGATTCTGCTCACTTTGCTCATGGTCTTCGTGACCTACTGCATCGTGATCATTCTTCGTATGGATGACTAATTTTCCGCAGGGTCTTTATAACGTTTCCATCCTGTCGCCCACCCATAAATATCCGGGTTGGCTTCTAATGGGGCCATCTCACTGAACCCCCGTTTCCAACCTTCTTCACGCATTATTTCTTCTATACGATCTTTTATTGCGTTCAAGTCGTCTAAGGTTCCGGTATATCGAAACCGTAGATATTTGATCTTAGAGTCACCCATGTCTTATGTATGTACCCCCGTGGATTTCCGTGTGCAGCTCGATTGCGGTCTCTAGGCTTCTCTTTGCCTTGATCAAATCCTCAAGCTGCTTATCAGGATCTCCCTTGTACTTATGGGGGAAGCGTTGAATATACTTTATCGCGTTTACGGTGACAAACTTAAGTAAACCCTCGGCACCATACATGCTCTTGGCTACATCGTAGGGAGATACACCTTTTTGGTAGTGAGAGGGATTTTCAGCCGACATTGTCTGCTCCTCAGTTTCTACGTCGTACTGCTGAGTTTCTGTGTCTTCTTGATAGACCCCGAGTGTTGTCTCATAAGAAGAGGGAGGGGTGATTACGACCTTGTCGCGATCATCCCTCCCGGAGGTGGTATTGAACATGGTAAAGACGACTTGTCTTTAGTCATGTAACCAGATTTTTTCTGGCCTTGTTTTGCCCCTCAGGCGGGCTTCACTTGGTGATCTGGTAGGGGACGCCTCGATAGACCAGAGCGATGCTCTGAGCCCTCAGGGAGGCCGTCTGTGCCGCTTTACGGGCAGCCTTCTTATTGGTTTGTTTACGGACGAGTTCCAACACGTTCATGGGTCTTCTCCATGGCCCCGGCCCCCGTTGCATGGCCGGACGACTTGCAGCCCCTGCAGGGCTCAACGTAAGCCAAATGTAGCGAATGTTACGAGTGTTTGCCCTGATACAGCTCTTTTTCTTGTTTAGGGGGTTGCGCCCTTCCTAACGGCTGTTATCTTTGCCCCATCCCTGGCGTATAGATCTGGTATAGCCAGCTATGCGCAATCAGTGAAACTCCTTCCCCCGCAGTGCATTTCAGCTTTGCGGTTTCCTGCATGGCATGCAGGGGGTCAGGAGTTCGAGTCTCCTTGGCTCCATTCCACTGATTGACTGCAGCGCAAGGGGTTTCGACCCATCGATGACCCCTTTTCGCTGTTTTGGTTCATTTCACGATGAGCTGAAACCCAGATTCCATCCTGTTTTGACACGGGGCTATCACTGGAATCTGTTGCAGGCCAAGGCTTTTCATCCTAGAAAAGACACCATGGCTGCCAGTACACTTTTGAGTAGTTTCCAATTCACGGATACTGCGAAGGGGCTGAACGATGACCTAGCCAAGATGGGGTGCAAGTACCGCATCAGGACTACGTCTCAGACCCCCAAGATCCAAATCCGAGCGATCCATTCTTTTGAGGATGGCTCCAAGATCCGCGCATCGCAGTTTTACGCCGCAAAACCGGGCGATCTGTCCAAGGCCTACCGGTTGTGCTTGGAAATGGACGGGGAAGACAAGCCCCTGTCCTTAATCCAGGCAGTGACCAAAGCGGCGGACGGTCCGGTCTTCTCCGCCTGGGCATCTGTGGCCGAGCGTCTGAGGTATCACCTGGACGCCAAGCGCATCAAGTGGAAAGGCCAGGCCTATGAAACCCACATGCGGCAGATCCAATGGTGGAAGGGCAACGTTCAACCTGAGAAATTGATGCGTTGGGTCGAGGCGTCTAAGCCTGAAACCCACGACCGTGTTCGTCGTCTATGCACACTCAATGCCCTGATCATTTGTTGTGAGCTGGAGGTGCCCAACCGGTGGCTCGCAAAGATGAAAGACGAGACGAGTTTTTCAATTACTCAGAAGGCAATCAATCCGCGTCAGATTCCGACGGATGCCTCGATCGAGTCCTTCATTGATTCGATTACATACCGTCCGTGGCAGGTCGCCTTCGGTTTTATTGCGACTTACGGTCTGCGGCCCCATGAGGTCTTCTGCATTGAAGACGGGGTAGGTGAAAAAGATCACATCGAAGTTGAGTCCAAGAAGACGGGCTATCGACTCATCAGGCCGCAGAACAGACATTGGATCGACCGCTGGAACCTCCGCGATGGTGAGTTGCCGCCGCATAACCCCAACCACAACGGCAAGGAACTAGGGGCGAAGGTCACGACGCAGTTTGCCCGCTACCGGGCACAGGCCGAAGGGATGTGGCGAGCCAATGCTCAGTGCTACGACCTGCGCCATGCCTACGCCCGCCGTTTTCACACCCGCCCGGAGTTTGAAACACTTCGCCTCGACAAGATCGCGAAATTTATGGGCCACTCCGAAAAAGTGCATAGCAACACTTATATGCGCTGGATCGATAGAAAAGAGCTGAAGGCCCAAGCCTTACGGGAGGCCGACGACTGAGCATGATTTCTCTCAAAAACTCTCACAACTTTCACAAGGCCATGACCCACTACGAAGTCACCCAGATCCTCTGGGAAGCAATGCTTAAAGTCCTGGACGATGCCGAGCGCAACGATAAAGTTCCTCCTGAAGACGTCCGCGAATTAGAGCAGTTTCTCAAGTACTGCCACATGGATCTGAAAAGTGCGCGTAAATCATTACAGGTCAAGCTTCCTGAATTAACCAAACCCAGATGAACGAAATCACCTTTCTGATGAGCTGGCTGGCGAGCTTCTTCTCGGTAGTCGTCGTCAACTGCGCGAAACCGTCCAACTGGGAACACTGCTTCCCTGTCTCGCCGTGGTTAGTGCCTTGGATGCACGACGTCGCTCACATGTATATGGATGGCGCTTATCACTCTGAGAAGTGCTATCTCGAACAAATTGATCAGGAACAAAGCTGATCAGTGTTTGTCCTTGGGCGAGGGGTGCTCCATGTAGTCCCCCCTTCCAGCCAAAATCGACACAGCCCTCTTATAGAAGTGCGTGTCAGTCTTATTAGCCGCCTCCAGGGCGGCTTTAATTTTGCGCCAATTCTCTAGCTCGTAGCTGTCCATAAAACTCAAGGCTTATGTGATGTATGGCCAAGACATTTCAATGTCCAGTTTCCACACGTCTGAATCAATATGATTCACCTTCACATAGTGCCTGAATTCTTCTTGCAGTGTTTTCAAGGGCATATCCAATCGCTCCGCCATTACAGCGACGTTGGACTGCCCCCTATAGAGAATCTGGAGCGCTTCTAGCAACCTCATGTTTGTTTCTCAGATAGGCGCGAACATCGACTCTGCGGAAAACGGCTTGGCTTCCACCTCTTCAGAAGACTTGAGGCAAAAGTCCGAGTCACAAGGCGCAGGACCTGCCTCAACGATGGTGCCACCGTCGTGTTTCTTGAGTGCCTCGTCGAAGTCTTCGGTCTTCCTCCTGCGCTTCACCTCAGCCATGAGTTCGAGGTAATCCTCTTTGTGGATTGGCTCGAAGGGCAGGCGGGGGAAAGTTTCGAGACTGTCAAAGCGAGCCAACAGCGCGGCGGAGATGTAACCCCTATCCATGTCGATCGTTTCAAAGATCAAACGGGCGAGGATGTCGATCTCTTCTTCGCGAAACTCCAGGGTCGCTGAGGTGTTGTGCGTTGTGTAGAACTTCTGAACCTGCATGTAGAAGTCGAACTGGGCCTCGACTGAGAACCGGCTGATGTCGATTTCGTCAGCGCCGGGAATGTTGGCCCAGCTCACCTCGGTGGGGATCTCTACCAGCCACTCAGTGCAGCGTTTGTCGAACGGATTGTCCAACAGACGACCATCCTCATCCTTATCGGACTGAGCAGGAATCACGCTGTAGCCGTAGTCCATGCAGGCCAGGGCCACCGGATCGTCTTTGCGGAAGGTGACGCGACGGATGAAGCGGGCTGCCTTGGGAGGGTGCCAGCCAGAGGATGCGCCAGTCAGCAGCGACTTTGTTCCGGCGGGCTGAACCGTTGTGTAGCGGTTGGGAACCTTGAGGTTGTGCTTTGTGCAGTATTCAGTGATCGTCTCTGCGACGACGCGCTTCCAACGAGACAGGTAGTCCGCTTCCAGCTTTTTGAAGACACGGCCCTTTGCACCCTCAGGGCGGCCATCAGACCACCACTGCAGCCACTCGGTGCCGAATGCGTGAACGCAGAAGTCAAAGAAACCAGTAAACGAGACACCCACGATCGGATCCAGCTCACGGGACCGCTGATAGCGGGGCTCTTTGAACTTGTGATGCAGCAAGGCCGCGACGGCCAGACCCGCAGCACGGAACGCTTTATCCAAACCTTCGTAATCGGTTGGATCGAGCATGTTCAGGTGAACTTCCGAAAGGTTGCAGTGGAAGTCCGCGCCAATGATTTCGCCACAGGGGTTGAGTCCGTAGCGATCCATGCGGTGATTCAGCTCCTCTTCGCTCAATTCCACGCCGTTGTGGCTAGCCAGCTCTTTGAGGTAGCGAGCTGCATCATCTCGGCCGAAGCGGTTGTAGGCGCACAAGAAATTTCTGCGGCTGGTTTCATCGCACAGCAGATCCACGTTGGCGCGGGCTACGGCTTCGGGGACGTATTGGATTGCGCCTTCACCCGAGTAGAACTGTTTGCGGACCGCGTCCTGAACAGTGTGGAAATCAGGCTGGCCGTGAAAAACCCGCGTGTGATTAGCCATGCGCAGGGCATCGCGTTTGGGGTCAATGCGCCAAGATCCATCCTCACCCTGCTGCCAGAGGTTGTCCTTGGCCCGTGCGGCTTCGTGGTCATTGCTGCCAAATTGGCGCATGCCAGCTGATCGGCGAATGTTGCCTGCCACCACAACGGCCGCGGCCTCGTCAATCAGCAGACAGATCTCAGTGCTGGTGAGTTTGCGGCCGTAAGCGTTGTTAAGGATGTCGGCCATCTTTGGAAAGATGCCAGGCAGCTTCACAGGGTTAGAGGTGCCACCAAAACCATTGAGTTTCTGCCCTGCAGGGCGAACACGGTTCAGGTCCACATAAACGCACACCGGACGGGTGTGATCAAAGTAGTTATCGGTCGAAAGATCGAGAAATGCCTCATAAGCCTCAACCCAGCCGGTCCGTGAATCGCCGCAGTCGATCGTGACGGTGTTACCACGAACCTCGACGTAGGTGTGCTCACGTCGATGATCTGGTGCGCTGCCACCCACATCGCCAACGTCTTTGAGCTTGATCCGATTTCGGATGACGGGAAGGTTTTCGATATGGCGATCTTCGATGACAGCGCCAGTACCGGAACCCATCATCGCTAGGTCCATCATCAGAGCCAGCGACTGCCAGTCAGTAACACGGGTGCTGGTGCAGTTGTAAGCACCACTGAAGTTCTTCTGCTTCTGCAGCCATTCGGTGCCACCAGTCCAGAGCCAGCGCCCAGAGGGGAGCACCTGCCGGTTTTCCTGCATTTCACGCAGCAGGGCAGTTTCCTGCTCAGTGAACCGGCCCAGTTCCTCAATGGCTTTTACTGTCCGATCGGTCACCTGCTGATAGCTCTCGCGTCCTTGTTCAGTCAGACGGCTATAGGTGCGATAGAAGATCGGAAGTGCGCAAGGCGCTGAGGCATCGAACGGATTCTTGGCAGACATTTCAAACGCGACGACAGTCGTTGTAGGGTATCCAAACCAGGACAGAACTCGACCAGATTCCGATCGGCTTAAGAATGGCCTTTAGACGCTGTAATACTTTCTCAGCTGGTTTTCGGTATGTGCAATCTGTAGCTGAAGCACGGCCCTGGCACCCGTGCTTAAATCAGGTCGTCTTGTCAGCTTAATGTAATTCAGAAGCTGACGAGTTAATTCTTCTTTTGTTTCGGAACCATCTCTAGACATAATGACAAGCAAATCTTGGTCTGTGCCTATCGATTCAGACGGTGTAGCTTCCTTTCCTGAAGATTTAGTGAAAGCTATGGAATGGGATGAAGGAACAGTCCTTTTGTGGGATATTCGAGACGATGGATCTATCAGCCTTAGGGCTGCGACCGATGCCGATCTAGGTAAAGCTTCGCCTGAGTAAGTGTCCGAAAGTAATGTCGGTTGTCGTCGATGAAGCAGAAGAACGCTGCATCACTTCCCACAGGAAAGCCTACTTCGTAGATACGGAACCCTTCATAGTCGTAATAGGTCCTCCCCATCCTTGTAGCCTGAAACTTGACTATCCTCAAAATACCTGCCCCGATAGGGGTGACGAGCATTTTCGGGATATTCAAAGAATGTAAGTTGTGCTATCCGCAAATTCGGGTAGAGCGGAATTGCACCGTAAGTAAGGATATTTTTTATCTCTAATGTGAGTCGTCCGTGATAGCCACAGTCCACAAGTCCAGCGAGACTGTGGTTCAAACCTTCACGGGCTCTGCTGCTAACAAGGTGCAGGTGTGCCTCAACGTTGTCAGGAAGCCTGATGTATTCCACTGTCTCACCCAGCATGAAAGCGCCAGGCTTTAGGAATAGAGGATTTTCCGGGCTATACCGCGACAGATCGACGTTTTTGAATCCGTCTTGTGTCTCGATCTTCGCGAGCCGTCCTAGATGCACGTCATAGGAACACGGCTGGACGGCCTGGAAAGAAAACGGACTGACCATGTCCGCATTCAGGCAGAGTTCTCGAATCCGACGATCAATCAAAGCGTCCGTACCCGTGTGGTTTTTCACCGCGATATTTGCGGCGTGATTGTTTCTTGGACTTGTGCCAAGCAATGAACTCCTCAGCGTCCAAAACAAGCCTGTGTAGTAAGCCCATGGGCATCTGTACTGCAAGCTCGTTAAGGCGAAGCAGAAGCTCATCTCGATTCAACGTAGCGGCCTAGTCCCGCTTTGGTTGTATCGGAAAACAAAAAGCTAGGTCGGCAGTTGGGGCTGAACTACTTGTCCGACCAGTCGGGACCGGCGTTGGGTTCTGCGACGATCGGCACTCTGGTTATACCCACCATGGGGGCTGCATCTTCCATACATTCCTTAAGCCAAGATTTGACTTCATCGACGCGATGGTGAGGGGCCTCCAGGACAAGTTCGTCATGGACACAAGCGACCATTTGCACCGTCGGATCGTCCTTGACGTACTGCTCCCAAAGCAAGGCTAGTGCAGCTTTCATACAGTCCGCACCAAGGCCTTGCACTGGTGTGTTCAGGTTGGTTGTGTAGTTGCTCTCTTTCTTTTTAGGCGGCTGCAGCAAACGACGACGACCAAATTGCGTGAAAACTTGTAGTGACTCCGAGTTACCTTGTCGCCTCTGCCACTTCAAAACTCCCGGATATGCGTCTTTCCATTGGTCTAGTTTCTCCTGCGCTTCTTGGACTGACCACAGAATCCCAAACATGGAGATCGCCTGTTGTCGCAGTATTTTTGCACCGCATCCGTACAACGCCCCAAAATTGACCGCCTTCGCAGCACTGCGTTCTTCCTTTGTGATTTCGTCAGCCTCTTTGCCTGTCATCAGCATGGCCGAGCCAGTGTGGACGTCTTCTCCGCGCTCGTAAATGTCGATCAGGTTCTCATCACCTGAAACCTCAGCGACCAGACGAATCTCCAGCTGCGAATAGTCACAGATGATCAGCATATTGCCGGGTTCAGCAATAAAGCCTTTGCGATACTTTTTCTCTCTAGGCTGCTGCTGAAGGTTGGGATCTACACAACTCATTCGTCCAGTCCTTGCGCCCATCTGGTTGTAACGAGCGTGTATGCGATGATTCTCGTCTTGTAGAGCGATGTCGATCATTTTCTCCACCATTGCGGTGCGAGTTGCTGCGTTCTTGTATTCCTTGTAAAGGCGCAAAACCTCAAAGTCGCTGAGGTAAAAGGCCAGAATGTTTTTGTCGCAGCTGTAGCTGGTCTTGCCGGTCTTGTCGTTGACCGTGGGTTTGAGCGGGACGCCCATCATCGCCAGGACGTAACCGAGTTGAGTGGGTGACGCCAGGTTAAATCCCTTCGTCTTGCCCTTCCCCTTGCCGGAATACTCAGGGTGAATCAGCAGCTTGCCAGTCAAAGGACATTTGTACTGCTCCAACACCCCATGGTTGTTGAGATACTCGATGACTTCAAGCTTTTTCTTTTCACGGAAATCTGATTCCTCTACCAGCAGTTCCTTGTAGTAATCGACGTTTAGCTTGAAACCATTGACGTACATTTGAATTAGCGCTGGCAGAGCCCTACATTCCAGCTGCCAAACGTGCAGTAAATCTTGTCCCGTGGTTTGAATTTTGAACGCCTCGTAAAGGTCAAAAACCAAATCCCCTACATCTTGCGCCGCGTATTCGAGCTGTTCTTCGGAGAACTCACCCTGATGCCCGACGAATGATTTCTGCAATTCGTCCTTGTTTTCTAACTCGACGTTCAGGGCACGTTTGACACAACCACCCAGACCATTTAGACCCTTAGTTTCGGGCAGTCCAGCCGTCAGTATTTTCGATGCCAGATAGGTGTCGCACAAAGGCCCACGAACCTTGAGCCCGTTGATCTCAAGGAAAGCACAGTCAAAAGCCAAGTTGTGGCCCAGCTTCCCAAATCGATCAGACGCCAGCAACGGTGCCAGATGTTTCTTGGCCACACCGATCTTTTGGAAGTCGATGACCAGGGTCTTGGTACGGGTGCCGAGCTGAATTAACAGGATCTCGTCTTGCCACGGATTCAACCCGGTTGTTTCAATGTCAAGTGCAATCAGTCGTCCACTGATCATCAGCTCGTTGAGCTGCCGAATCAGTTGTGAGCCGTTTGTCACATAAATCCAGCGCTTTTCGGAGGACTTTGATGTCACTGGGGCACATTTGCAGGTTGATACTTTCATCACCCGCCACAACAGTCAGCAGCACGTTTTCGCCACCTTGGTGGTTGATGCCAATGGCTATATGAACATTCTCAGCAAGCTCACCATGAGCACGGGAATCAGTCGCGGCTTTAGTGCGCATCTCGACTGCGAATTCTCCTGGTGCATCAGCGAGCACCGAAAGTTCGGTAGTAGTGGCTGAGATCGGTTCCAACAAACGACTGCGACAGGTCTGGGGGTGTTGACCTACAAAAGATAGTGAGTAAACAAGATGGCGCAAATTTCGGTTTGTTAAGCGGGACGAATCGGACGAGGCGCACAAAGCTAACCCGAAAGGGATGTATCCAAAAGGGTTATGCGCTTAAATACCTGTTTCTTAATGTTTGCTCAAGGTTTAGATCCACGTTTCCTCGGGTCGGTCTTCTAGGGAGTCTGGATCAATCAGTTGTTCCGCGTCCCCTATATGACCTTCAGAAGGTGACACACCGGTCACTTCCCTTGCAATAACTGGGTTTAACGGTGTGTCAGGTTCTGGGGTGACACACCGGTTTTTAGTCTCAGAAACGGTTTGATCGTTTGGCTCTGGTTCGGACCCCAAAACCGGTGTGTCACCTGTCTTTTTTCCGTCGTGACACACCGGGGTGACACACCGTGACTTCCCAGTCGTGGACAGGGTTTGTTGAATTTCGAGTTTTGGGGTGACACACCGTGACTCGTCAGTGATACCAACGGGTTTCAGAGAATTAGAAGAAGAAGTATTTTCTCTCTCCCCACGCGAGATAACGCCAGGCGTTGCCCCTTTGATCTGCTCGATCATTTCCAGGCCTTCTTTGGTGCAGGCAAACCAGAACAGCGGAGCCGACCCACCACGATCTGGCATGGGACCCTCGACGCATTCAATCAGCCCTCGCGTCCGTAAGCGCCTCAGAGACGTCTTAATCGCGTTTGGGGTGCCACGGGACCCAGCGGCCTTCGCAAGCTCTTCACGGGTCACAGAGCATCCTCTTTTGGTCATCTGGCGGATGTGGGAGTGAACCTGATCGATCACCGGGACTTTGTTGGAGAACTGCCGGGTGCGTTCAACCGGTGTGAAGTCCTCGATGTCCATCGAGAAGTCCTCTTGCATGCGAGTGACGAGCTTGTCCCCCTCGCGACCAATCCGGCTTTTGCCGATGGTGATGACCCGGCGCATTTCGGTCTCTTCCCCGTAGCGGTCTTCCTGGCACTCCTGCTCAGTTGGTTTGTCCAGACCCCAGGTCTCGGTCACCGCGTCACCGATGCCTGAATGGCCTCGCATGCCGTTTGATTTGTTGTTGTGGTGAATGATCAGGAAGACAGTCGATGGGAACTCCAGGCCGTTACTGACTTCGAGGTCATACAGCGGCTTACAGATCTCCTGTTTGTTGTTATCAACGCCAGGCATGCAGCCAGACAGTGAATCAATCACCACCAGCGCAGGCTGCATCTCTTTGATTTTCTTGTAGAGCCGACGTTGCCACTTCAGGCGGAACTTTGGCCAAGAACGGAAGTTCGGGTGATTGGCAATCCCGTGGCTTTCCAGCTGCGATTCAAAGATCTCAGGGTTCTGGTCGCCGTTGCACCAAAGAACGCCTCCCTGCTTTACGGGCATCTCTGCCCCACGAACTTTGAAGGGCTTTCCTTCGAGGATGTGTTTGGCCAGGGCCATGGCGGTCTGGCTCTTACCTGTTCCGTGAGTGCCGTGAAGGATCACGGTGCTGGGTGTCAGCAGAACGTCTGGAATGGCGAACTGCAGACCTTT
>CAACVD010000855.1_pt1 | contig 14775 bp, 4 predicted proteins | sample 2381771 | NCBI WGS metagenome assembly CAACVD01 (sample SAMEA5211965, study PRJEB30684) | marine metagenome | biome: Marine; feature: Epipelagic; material: Water | collected 2015-10-15 | depth 15 m | reverse complement strand
ACGATAATGTTTATCTAACTGAATATGGTAATGTTAAGGTTGGAACAGCATTTGCCGGTCTCGGAACAATTAGTGGTAGAAGAACATCTGATAATGTCACTGAAATAACATTTGTACCGAATGCAGGTATTGGAGTTTCAATTACAACATTCTTAAATTCATTAAGAGTTGAAGAAAACTCTGAGTTATTGCCATCCGGCGCAACAAGAGAGGTTGGTGGCGAGGCTGTTAAGGATCTACAAAATGCCTCAATGGAAAGTGGATTTGCAAACTATGAAGGAACAGAATCAGCAATCAAAACTAAGTTTACTTTAGAGCATAAAGAAGATCCAATATTCAAAAAACCATATGATGGATCAGAATCTGAAGTTGTTAATATTACTGCAAATACTATCACATTACCAAATCATTTCTTTGTAAGCGGTGAAGAGGTATCATATGCACATACAGATAGAAGAACTGGTATTTCATCTGCAATCGGTATAGCTTCAACTGAATTCCCTTCCCTTGGTATAACAACTACTTTAATGCCCTCATCACTCTTCATTATTAAGAAAGGAGAGAATAAAGTTCAATTAGCAAGAAGTGCTCAAGATGCTTTGAAAGAAGTGGCTGTTCCTCTTGATCTAACTCATGTTGGTATTGGAACATCTCATACGTTCACATCTAAAAATGCAAATACAAGAGTATTAGTTGCAATTGATAATTATCTTCAATCACCGATTGCAGGAACATCAGTCACAACAACTCTTGATAGATCGATTGACAAATCTCAAGATGTCATACATTTCTCAGGTATTACTTCATTCTTTGGTGCTGATAACGTCAGAGTAAGTAGTGGTAATACAAGCGAGGTAATGAAGATATTATCTGTTGGTATAGGCACAACAAACGGTATTAAAGTAAGAAGACAAAGATTAGGAACAACTATTGCAGGATTTCCAACTGGAGCATTAGTTGAAAAAATACGTGGTAATTATAATATTGTTGAAAGTGAAATAACTTTCGCAGAAGCACCTCCGGGAAAAAATCCAATAGGATCAGTAACAAATCCTCCAGATGAAAGAGACTTTGTTGGTATCACAACATCATCTAGTTTCCAAGGAAGAGTGTTTACTCGATCTGGTATTGTCAACGGAACTACAGAAACTTACTCTACTAATCATTTGTATGATGATTTGACATCAGACTTTAATGGTAAAAATAGACAGTATGCACTCACTGTAGATAAGGCTCAAAAAACAGGTATCGCTACTAATAATGCATTAATACTTATTAACGGTATATTACAAGCACCCGGATCGAATGGTGATTTTGAATTAACAACTGTTGGTTCAGGTACAACAATAACATGGACTGGTGCTGCGAGTTCTGTAGCAAGAGATGTAAACACTGCTGGAATACCAGTCGGTGGAATTATTGTGTCAGTTGCATCCACAAGTGGATTTGGATATCAACCATTAGTAAGTGCTGGAGGAACGGCAGTTGTATCATTAGCAGGTACTATTAATAGTGTAAGTATTGGTAATACAGGTTCTGGTTATAGATCAGGTATACAGACCGTATCTGTAGGTTTACAAACTGAGGGATTTGATCAATCTGGTATAACAACTATTGGTCTTGCTAATGTTACTGATGGTCATGTAACAAGTGTAAGTATTACTAACCCACAATTCTTCTATAAACCAAGAGATATCTACAATGTAGGTTACTCTTCAATCACTGGTATCACAACTATAACTACTGCATTTGCACATAACCTATCTGTTGGTAATGAAGTGGTTGTATCTGGTATTGCATTTACTTGTGACTACGCTCCAGCTGTCGGAGTTCAAAGTGCAAACTATGATAATACTACTGGTATCATGACGGTTACTACATCTGCTGCTCATGGTTTATCAGTAACTGGTAAGAGTAGTGATGTAATATTAACTGGTTTAGCATTTACATGCGGACTCGGTGCAACAGTCAATCACGTTTATCCAAGAAATAGAGATCGTTTCTTTGACACTGCGATATCAATTGCATCAACAACAGCAACTTCAATTACTTTAGATGTATCTAAGTCTCCAGTTGGTCAGCAATATACTCACAGATTTATAGGTGCTGCAAGTAGTGCTGTAATACAAGGTGGCGATTATTCTCACACATTCCGTTATGCTCTTGAGAACGCAGTCACAACCGGTGTTGGAACTCAATTTACACCAACAAACGCAACTTATAATGCGTCAACTGGTGTGTTTGTTATATCAATACCTGATCATGGTCTATCTACAAATGACACTGTTGGTATTGGCACAAGTTCAATCGTGTTCTCTTGTGAAATGGATAATTATGGAAGTGATCATCCATACCCAAGACCAACTGATCCGATAGCTGGTATTCAAACTGCGATTACTGCCGTTACTACAAACACTATTACACTGAATGTAGGTAAGTCTGAATTGAACTTCTATGACGTGTCTGATGCGACCTATGCTGCTGATACAGGTGTATTAGTGTTAACCATAGGTGCTCATACATTATTACCCGGAAGAAGTATTAAACTGAAAAAAGAATCTTTAAGATTTACTTGTTCTAAAAATAACTATGCTACTCAACACAAATATCCTAGAGAAGGAGATCCTTATTTTGACGGAACTCCAGTAGTAGGTGTTGCAAGTGCAACTCAATTTACAATTAATGTTGGTGTATCAACTGTTCCAACACAATATGTTTCTGGTGGATTTATTCAACCAGCAATTATTGCACCAAGAGCAAATAATAACTCAGCAAGTGGTCAAGATGTAGCATTTGATGGTGCATCAGTCATAAGAGTTTTAAGTGCAACAGAATTTGAAATTAATAGTGGTATATCAACAAGAGCTCACCTTTATGCAAGAGGTGGTAGAGTTGATCAATTAACTAAGATTGTCATTGATGATCCTTTATCATATAGTGATATGCAACTGATTCATAGTGCTACAAGTCCCGGATTTGCTGGATCTGAAGCAAGAGCAGATGTTGTTGTAAGTCAAGGATCTACTGTGATGGACTTTAAGATTACTAATACTGGATATGGATATGGTGTTGGCGAAATACTTACATTGTCATTAACAGGATCAGCTGGGATACCCACTACTTCAAGTTTTGTTGATACTCAAGAATTTAGAATTACAATAAATGATATATCAAGTGATAACTTCAGTGGATGGTCTGTTGGACAACTTCAAGTATTGGATACTTTCCAAAATTTATTTGATGGATCAAGAAGAACTTTTCCATTAAGTGTTGCTGGAGATTCATTATCAATTCAGGCAAAACCCGGATCACCGGTTACAGTTCAAGATACTCTGTTTGTATTTGTCAATGATATACTTCAAATACCCGGAGAGTCATATACGTTCTTAGGTGGTAGTAATATTACCTTTGATGAGGCACCTAAATTTGAAGATACCCTTAAAATATTATTCTATCGTGGAACAGGTGGTGCGGACGTTGTTGACAGAGATATTATTGAGACTGTTAAAGTAGGTGATGATTTAACTCTTGGTTATGCAAGATCTCTCAATCAAGAAAGTTTCTTACAAGAAGAATCAAGAAGTGTCGTTGAGATAACATCATCAAATTCAGTTGATACAAATACATACAATGGCCCCGGTGTATTTGAAGATACTAGAGTTTATAGACCAATTGTTTGGACTAAACAAACTGAAGATAAAATTGTTGAGGGTAAAATAGTTCATAAAGATAGAGACTTATATAAAGGTAACTTATTCCCAATTACAAACTTTATACAAACAGTTGGTGTTGGTACAACTGTTGCTTATGTAACTGGTGTAAGACCATTCTTTAATGCAAAGAATGAAAACTCAGTATCAACAGAGTTCCAGAAGAATATTGTCATTATCAATAATGTTGAAAGATTAGCAGCTGCAGCGACTGCAATTGTATCTGCTGCTGGAACAATATCATCAGTTGCAATTTCAACTGGTGGTAGAGGATATGATAGTGCGCCAACCGTGACAATTCAAAATCCTGTTGGACTCGGAACCACTACTCGTGCAGAGGCAGCTGCTTCAATCACAAATGGTGTTGTGACAAGTATTACTGTTTCAACTGCTGGAACAGAATATAGTGATGCAACTCCACCAGTTGTTCTTATTGGTGCTGATCCTGTTCTTGAAGAAGAGAATACAGTTATATCATATAATGGTGATCATGGTATTATTACTGGTATAGGAACTACATCCTTAGCTGGTGTTGCTGTTACTGGTATAGTATTTGATTTAGTGATTCCAGCCGACTCATTCTTGAGAAAATCTGAATTTACACAAGGGGCATCAGGTTCAGGTGCAAATAGTGGTATCGTCACATCAGGATTAAATGTAGGTGATTTCTTCATCATAAGTAATTCTAACGTAGGTCATGGATTAACATCACTAAATACAGATGGTAGTTCTGTGGGTGTTGGTACAACTTACATCGACAATGTTTATCGTGTTGCTCATCGAACACTTGGTGTTACAACTGATGCGATGGGATTTGGATCTACAGTCGTTACACAGGTTGTGGTCAGTGTCAATAGTCTTAACGGATTAACTGGTTTAGGTCATAGTATGTACTTTGGCGATTACAGTTATGGTAAGTTGATGCTTAATGATCGAAACACCGTTCGCTCATACCCTGTTGACACATCTAATGGAGTCACTGGTATATTAACCGGGCCAATCGTTAAGAGAAAACAATTCTTAAAAACTCAAAGTTATTCCACATAAATAAATAAAAAATCTCAAATGGCAGCTATAATTACTGATCAGATAAGAATATTAAATGCAAAGAATTTTGTTGCAGGGGTTTCAACGTCTACTAATTCATATTATTCATTCGTAGGTTTAACAGATCCAGCAGCAATACAATCAGATTGGGATGATGATCCCCCTTCTCCAATTGATAATTTTACAAATCATAATGATTTCTGGGATACTGCAATTGCTTTAAAGAAGATAAATGCAACTGATGTAAAACAAGTAGTTAAGAAGAACTCTTGGACTTCTGGAACAACTTATGATTATTACAGAGCTGACTATAGTATAACTAATCCACCAAAACATGCACAGGGAACATCATTATACTCCTCTAATTATTTTGTATTGAATAGTGATTTTAGAGTTTATATTTGTTTAAAGAACGGTACAAGTCCTGAACAACCAGACGGAAAACCATCATTAGATGAACCAACATTTACTGATCTTGAACCCAAATCTGCTGGCACAAGTGGCGATGGATATATCTGGAAATACCTTTATACAATCAAACCATCAGAGTTAGTTAAATTTGATTCTACAGAATATATGCCAGTTCCAAAAGACTGGGATACTGGATCAGATAACTCTGCTGTAAGAGATAACGCAGTTGATGGTGGTATTAAGGTCGTTGTTATACAAGATCGTGGTGTTGGATTAGGAACTGCAAATAGAACATACACAAGAGTCCCTATCAAAGGTGATGGTAGTGGTGCTGAGTGCACAGTTGTTGTAAATGCAGATCAACAAATCGGATCTGTTGATATCACAAATCAAGGATCTGGATATACATTTGGAACCGTTGATATTGTTGCTGGTGGTTTACCAAGACCAGATTCATATCCTCAACTTGATGTTGTTATACCACCAACTGGTGGTCATGGAAAAGATATCTATAAAGAGTTGGGTGCAACAAACGCACTGGTGTACTCTAGAATAGAAAATGATTCAGAAAATCCAGATTTTATAACCGGAAACCAAATTGCAAGAATTGGTATTCTCGAAAATCCAAAAGCATTTGGATCATCGTCAACACTTACATTAGATAAAGCCAGTGCAGCGTATGCAATGCGTCTTACTGGAACTGGATATAGTAGTGCTACATTTACCGCAGATGCTATTATTACTCAAACAACAGGGACAGGTGTTACTGCGATAGGTAAGGTAATTAGTTACGAACAAACTACTGGTGTTTTAAAATATTGGCAGGATCGGACTATGGCTGGATTTACAACTGTGGGTGCAGCAACAACTACTCCAATTTATGGATTTAATGCTGATAGATTTACTGCAGATATATCTACTGGTGGAAGTGTAAATATAACAGGAGGAAGTATTTCCCTTGGTATAAACACAAGTTTTGATGGTCTATCAACCTCAATAAATAATAAAACATACTACCTTGGTCAAACATTTACAAGTGGTTTATCAAATCCAGAAGTTAAAAAATATTCTGGGAACATGATTTATATTGATCATCGACCAGCTATCACCCGTTCTTCTAATCAAAAAGAAGATATCAAAGTTATATTGCAATTCTAATCACCAATGGCTCAAACTACCAATCTTAACGTATCGCCATATTTTGACGATTTTAATGCAGATGATAACTATTATAAGGTATTGTTTAAACCCGGTGTTCCGGTTCAAGCAAGAGAATTAACTGGTTTACAATCAATATTACAAAATCAAATTGCAAAGTTTGGTCAGCACTTTTTTAAAGAAGGATCGAAAGTAATACCCGGAAATACATCTTATATTGATAATTATGATTGTGTAGAAATAAACAATGAGTATCTTGGTGTTACAGTAGAGTCATATATTGATCAACTTTTAAATCGTAAAATAGTTGGTCTTACATCAGGTATTAGTGCAACAATAGTAAAAGTTTTAAGTTCGACTAATTCTGAAAGGGGTAATCTAACTCTCTATATTCAGTATGAATCATCAGGAGATATTAACACAGATCAAACCACATTTTCTGATGGTGAAAATTTAGCAGCAAATATTGATATCATATCTGGGCCTGAGAGTAGTGCGTTTATACCAACTGGAGAGTCTTTTGCAACAACAATATCAACAAATGCCACATCTACTGGTGCAGCATTTTCAATAGCAGATGGTGTTTATTTTGTAAGAGGAAATTTTGTAACTGTAAATGCAGAAACAATTATATTAAGTCAGTATTCAAATACTCCAACAGGTAGAGTTGGACTTAGAATTTTAGAAGAAACAATAAATTCTGATGAGGATGCGAACCTTACAGATAATTCAAAAGGTTTTAACAATTTTGCTGCACCGGGTGCTGATCGTTTAAAAATATCATGTTCTCTTTCTTTAAAAGGATCTGAGGATTTTAATGATAATGATTTTGTTGAATTAGCATCATTCCGAAATGGTGATGTCAAAGCAAAAACCACAACATCTCAATATAATTTTCTTGCAGATGAATTAGCAAGAAGAACTTTTGATGAGTCTGGAGATTATGTAACAAAACCATTCTCTATTAAAATAAGAGAATCATCAAATAATGGAATAGGTAATAATGGTGTATATGGGGAGGGTCAGATAACTGAAGGCGGTGAAGAGGCCTCTGAAGATTTGGGATTATATCAGATATCATCGGGAAAGGCATATGTAAAAGGATATGAAGTAAACAAAGTTGGAACCGAATATTTAGATTTTGATAAACCAAGAGATACTAAAACTCTTGAAAATCAAGCCATAACATATAACACTGGTGCATCTTTGAGATTGAATCGTGTGCTTGGATCTGCAGAAGTTGGTGTTGGTAACACATATATTGTAAGTCTTAGAGATACAAGAACAGGAACTCAAAGTGCAGCAAACATCATGTCTGCGCCCGGAGAGGAAATAGGTTTAGCAAGAGTATATGATTTTGCACTTGAATCTGGTGCATATAATACCTCAAACGCAAATATTAATGAATATGATGTATCATTGTATGATATACAAACATTTACAAAAATTACTTTAAATGCTAATCATACACTATCAACACCTACTTTTATTAAAGGAAAGTATAGTGGTGCTACAGGATTTTTAAGATCAGCAGTATCAGCATCCACATCTTTACAGGTTTATGAGACATCTGGTGATTTTATTCCAAATGAACCAATGATATTTAACGGAATTGAAGATTCCCGTGTGTCTGTTGCTGTTACAAGTTTTGGCGTACGAGATGTTAAATCACTATTTGGTGGGCCAGGATTAACAGATCAGAATAGTGGTGATGTTGGATTTGCAAGAACTTTTACTGGTGATGTTAAATTAAGAAATGAATTCATATTTGGTTCTGCAAATGTCACATCATCAACAGGAAGCGGTGGATCTGGAATTAGTACAATTACAAGTGGAAATGAACAGTTTCCCGAAAAAGTAAAAGTTGGTAATATTTTAAAATTTGGTGGACTTGGAAAAAATACTAAAACATTAGCAAGAGTAACTGCTGTAAGTAGTAGCAGTGTTGTCGTTGCTGGTGTAACCACAGTTGCGGGAGTAGCAGAGGGATTCTTACCTTTGGGCACAGCTGGTGGATCTGTTGAAGTTCCAGATTTAACATTAGTATCAAGTCCATTTGAAAAGTCAGATGATAATACTCTTTATACTCCACTGCCAAGGAGTGTGATATCTAATGTTGATTTAAGTGATGCAACTCTTGCGATAAGAAAAGTATTTAACGTAGCAATAAGTGCATCATCAGATGCATTAACTGGTGCAATTTCAGCTGGGGATAACGAAACATTTTTACCATTTGATGAAGAGAGATATAGTTTAATAAGAGCAGATGGAACAACTGAAGTTTTAACTGATGATAAATTTACATTTACAAGTGGTAATGGAACCCTTCAGATTAGTAATATTGGTGCAGATTTAACGGTGAATCAAGAGGCAACACTAATTGCTACTCTTAATAAAGTAAAACCAAAAGCTAAAGTCAAGAGAAAGAATGCAGTTAATTCTCTTGTTGTTGATAAATCAAATTTATCAGGATCAGGTATTGGTAGAACAACCTTAAACGATGGATTGACATTTGGAAGTTATCCGTTTGGAACTCGTGTTCAAGATGAAAAAATATCTTTAAATACTGCAGATGTATTCGATGTTTTAGGAGTATTTGAGTCCACCGACACAAGTGATCCCTCATCTCCAAAGATGACATTATCATCAATTAATACTGTTGATGGTGGCACAACCGATTTACTATTAGGTGAACAGATAACAGGTGCTTCATCTGGAGCGATTGCTATATTTACAGAACAGTTAACTGATGCTCAGATATCATACATCTCCACAAATGAAAGTGAGTTTGTAGAGGGAGAATCTGTTAAGTTTGAAAACTCAAATGTTCAAGCAATAGTTAATACAATTGATGTTCCATCAAGAAATGTATCAGCAGATTTTAATTTTAATACAGGTCAAAAATCCACCTTGTTTGATCATGGATTTATAACAAGAAAAGACGGTGTTGATGCTCCATCTAAAAAATTAAGAATATATTTTGCAAATGGATTCTTTGAAAGTGATGACACTGGTGATATAACTACAGCAAATTCTTATGATGACTTAGATTTCAAACGTGATGTACAAACAATAAATGAATATCGAAATACAGATTTAATTGATATAAGACCTAGAGTTTCTAATTACACAGTTGCTGAAAGTAATCGATCACCTCTTGAATTTTTAGGTAGATCATTAGATGGATCTGGTAACTCGGCACAAAATATTCTTGCATCTGATGAATCAATAACCACTGATTTTTCATTCTATCTTGGAAGAATAGATAAAATATATCTTACAAAATCTGGTATTCTTGATGTTCAAGAAGGAATATCAGCAGAAGAACCTGATCCACCTGTACCTACAGATGACTCTCTTGAATTGGCAACTATAAAGTTACCACCATATCTTTTTGATGTTTCAGAAGCCACCATGTCATTCTTGAAACATAAGAGATATAGAATGCAAGATATAAGAAGTCTTGAAACTAGAATAAAAAATTTAGAGTATTACACAACATTATCACTCTTAGAGACAACAACATCTAATTTATTTGTACCTGATGAAGATGGATTAAATAAATTTAAATCAGGGTTCTTTGTTGATAATTTTACTACTTTCCAACCACAGGAAACTGCAGTACCAATTAAAAATAGTATTGACCCAACAAATAAAGAATTAAGACCATCTCATTATACAAACTCAATTGATTTACAAGTTGGGCCAGTTGAGGGACAATCAAGTATTTACACTGGTGCAGACATAGAGGGTGTAGGTGTAAGAAAAACTGGCGATATTATAACTCTTGATTATGACGAAGTTGAATATTTTAATCAGCCATTTGGAACAAGATCTGAAAGCGTAACACCATTTTTACTTAACTTCTGGCAAGCAAGTCTTTCACTAACTCCAGCAAGTGATACGTGGGTCAATACTGTTAGATTAGAACCAAATGTATTTGAAACTGAAGGTAATTTTGAGGAAGTCACTCGTACTGCTGAAAGAAGATTTGGTGGATTTGATCCACAAACAGGTTTAACAAATACTGTTTGGGGAAGTTGGCAGACTGTTTGGACAGGAACAAGATCTGAGAGTAGAACAAGACGTAGGCAACAAGTTACAGGAAGAAGTAGAAGCAGACAAACCAGAGCAAGAAATTGGAGAGATGTAGAAAGAACATCTACAACTACATTCCAAGATACAATTACTGATAATTTTAGAACAGGAACATCAACAAGAGAAGGAACAAGACAGTTAATTACTGAACAGTTTGATCAAACATCTCTTGGCGATAGAACTGTAAGCACTGAAGTTTCACCAACGATTAGATCAAGAAACGTTGCTTTTGATGGTAGAGGATTTAAACCTCAAGCAAGAGTCTTTGCATTCTTTGATGGTGTTGATGTAACAAAATATTGTGTTCCTAAATTGATAGAAATATCAATGAAATCTGGATCTTTCCAAGTTGGTGAAACAATTACAGGTACAATTAAAACAGATCCAAATATAGCATCAGAACCTCCATATATTCAGTTTAGAGCTGCTGTTTCTAATCATAAAGAAGGCCCTCATGATACTCCAACAAGAACTTATGGTGCTAATCCATATACTGATACTCAGGTAGCAGATTTAGCATTAGCAACATTTGGAGGAGCAACAGGTCAAATACTTGCAAATAATAATGGAACAGCCGCTGTTTTACCAGATACATATTCATCAACATCAACTATATTAAATGTTGATACAGTAGCACTTGCGAATCAACCACAAGGTGATTTTTATGGTTACATTCAAACTGGAATGACATTGAAAGGTGGAACTTCAGGTGCGGAAGCAGAAATAACCAATTTAAGATTTGTTGCTGATTTTTCATCAACAATTCAAGGTAGTTTCTTCATACCTAATCCAAATGTCAATACAAATCCAACATTTACAACTGGACAAAGAACTTTTGTTCTAGCAGATAGTAGCACAAACGATCCTGAAGAGATCACAACTACTGCAGCTGACACATATGACGCAAGTGGATCTGTCAATACAGTTCAAGAAAATGTTGTTTCAGTAAGAAATGCAAGAGTACAAATAATTGGAACCACTGAAGATAGAGCTGTATCTGAACAAACAGGAACTGAAGTTGAAACTGATGTAGTTGGAGTTGATACAACTGAAAGAGTTTTAGCTAGTGGACAAATACCAACTAGAAGAAGAAGACGAAGTCCCGCTAGAAGAAGAAGACGAAATAGAAGAAGGAGAAGAAGAGGAAGGAGAGGTGGAAGAGATCCTTTGGCACAATCATTCTTTGTAAGTCAGGAGGGTGGAGTATTTGTAACAAGTTGTGATGTTTACTTTGAGAGTGTTGATGATAATAATATTCCAGTTACATTTCAAATCAGAACTATTAAAACTGGATTACCTACCACAGAAGTTCTTCCTTTCTCAGAGGTGAATATTGATCCTGATCAGATAACAACTTCATCAAACGGTAGTGTAGCAACTAAATTTACATTTGAATCTCCTGTTTACTTAGAAGGTGGAACAGAGTATGCATTAACATTACTCTCATCATCACTTAAATACAGAGTCTTTATATCAAGAATTGGTGAGAATGATTTAATAACAGATGAATTTGTTTCAAACCAACCCGTATTAGGATCGTTGTTCAAATCACAAAATGCTTCAACATGGGAACCAAGTCAGTGGGAAGATCTTAAGTTTGATTTGTTCAGAGCATCATTCGTTCCAGAAGGAACTGTTGAATTATATAATCCAATTTTATCAAGAGGAAATGCACAAGTTCCTAAGTTGATGCCTGATTCACTTAGACTTCATTCTAAGAAAGTCAGAGTTGGTTTATCATCTGGTTTTGCTGCTGGTATTCATCCAACATTGGGTAATACAATTTATCAACAAGGATCAAATGTAACTGGTAACTTAACTGGAACTGCTGGTATTGCAACGGGATCTTTGACAGTCACAAGAGCTGGTATTGGTTATACATCTGCAGCTGCATCTGTCGCATCTCGTGATAGTGATGGACACACTGTTGTTGGAGTTGCTTTGTCAACAATAACTGGTAGTGGTCAAAATGCGATAGCAACTATTGAATACAACGAAGGATCTGTTGTAAACGCAACAATTACTGGTGGTGGTCAAGGATATCAAGTTGGTGACGTATTAGGTATCACAACTGCATTGGGTATCAACGGAAGATTATCTGTGGTATCGATTGCTAGTACTAATGAACTAATAATAGACAATGTACAAGGTGCATTCTTAACTGGTGCTGGAACTACTTTAATGTATGGTACAGCAGATGGTGATGTTGGTTCAACTAAGGCTGGAGTTGGTAGTGCAATATGTGGTAATGGTGGTGGATCTGGTGCATTCATCCCAGATGATACTATAACAACTGTTTCTGATGGATTGCATGTCACAGTTAATCATAAGAATCATGGAATGTATCATGAACAAAACTTAGTAACTCTTTCAGATGTTGCAAGTGATATTATTCCGACTAAATTATCAGTACCTTATAATAATAGTTCAACTGATCCAATCACAGTTGATAGTGTGGGTATTCTTACGTCGTTTGAAAATGTCGCTGTTGCTGCAACAAACCCCGGATATATTAAGGTTAAGAATGAAATCATTAAGTACACTGGTGTATCAGCATTTTCAGGACAAGCAACATTAACAGGTGTAACAAGAGCACAAGATTCAACATCTGCTCAAAATTATGTTAAGGGTGATCTAATTCAAAAATATGAGTTAGGTGGAGTTTCATTACGTCGTATAAATCGAACTCATGATTTCAGAGAAGTAAGTGAAACTAATCCTATAACACTTGATTCTTATAAGATAAAAGTGGATATGGGTGAACAGGGTATCGGAAGAAGCACATCAACTGTTACAAGTTATCCGGCTTTATTCTTAAATCAAACCAAATCAACTGGTGGATTTGATATACATGCCACACAAAACATGCCATTTGAAGTTATAACACCAATGATTCAAAACATGACTGTTTCTGGTACAGCAGTTGATGCAAGTATTAGAACTGTTAGTGGAACAAGCATTAATGATGGATCTGGAGAGGGAACTGATGTTCCGTTTATTAATCAAGGTGATGAGAATATTGCTATTAATGAAATAAATTATCTCAATTCCCCAAGGGTTATTGCCTCAAGAGTTAATGAATTAAATACTTCAACTTTAACAGTTCTTCCCGGAGATCGTTCGTTCAATATGACATTGAATTTATCATCCTCTGACAATACTTTATCTCCCGTGATTGATAGTCAAAGAATGAATGCAATTCTTACAACAAATAGAATTGATAAAGTGGTTAGTGATGTAACTCAAGATAGTCGAGTTGATACTTTATTAGGAGATCCATCAGCTGCTACATATATTTCAAAAGAAAATACTCTTGAAACATCTGCTACTTCAATTAAAATTATAGTTGATGCTCATGTGAATAAATTTACTGATATTAGAGCATTCTATGCAGTTAGTGAGTCTGAAGGATTTGAACCAATATTTGTTCCATTCCCCGGATTTGATAATCTTGATGAAAATGGTAGAGTGAGAACTAGCGACAAGAGTAGTGGTAAATCTGATGCACTCGTACCCGTATCTGATCCTACTGGTTTTGTTCCAGAAGAGTTACAATATAGAGAGTATACATTTACTGCAAATGAATTACCATCATTCAAATCATTTAGAATTAAGTTTATGATGACATCTACCAATCAGGCACATGTTCCTAGATTAACCAGTTTAAAAGTGATCGCGACTGCCTAATGGATTATGTAAAAGTAAAAGACAATGAACATTTGGTTCGTAATTCCGAATCAAATTGTATTGTTAATACAAATAAAGCCGAGTATGAGGAATATCTCACTCGTCGTAAACTTAAAAAAAGTGAAAAAAATAAAGTTGACAATCTTGAAAGAGACATATCAACTCTTAGGGATGAAATTACTGAAATCAAAGATATGTTAAGGAGTTTGGTAAATGGCAACTAAAAAAATTACATTCGATCCGGAGGCAGGAGTCGCATATCCATGCGATTTAACTCTCAATGTTGGTGCAGATTTCACTGCAAATTTTGAAGTTGTTGATACGGCAAACACTGGATACAATTTTGGAACAACAAACTCTGTTGGTATTGCAACAACAACTGGTTGGACAGGATCTTCTCAGATGACAAAAAGTGCTGCGATTGGATCAACAGCCTTTCCAAATGCAACATTTACAGTCGGATTTACAAGTGCAACAAGCGGTAAATTTAAAATATCTTTAGGGTCAACAGATACAAGATCATTAAAAGATGGAAGATATGTTTATGATGTTTTAGTTGGATCTGGTGCAACAGTATATCGAATTGTGGACGGAAACATCCTTGTAAGAGGTGGTGTATCTTCTGCACCCTAAATATTGATAGAGGTATAGTATAAATGGCTCA
>CAACVD010000854.1_pt1 | contig 14775 bp, 16 predicted proteins | sample 2381771 | NCBI WGS metagenome assembly CAACVD01 (sample SAMEA5211965, study PRJEB30684) | marine metagenome | biome: Marine; feature: Epipelagic; material: Water | collected 2015-10-15 | depth 15 m | reverse complement strand
AAACATGAGTTCTTGTATGCTTACGGTCTTTTTCATCAAAACAAACAACAGATCGACCTTTTATAGACAAAAAATCTATTTCATTTATTTTTATTATCGGTTTTTTTAGCACGCTTTTTCCTTTCCCTTTCAGGGTTTTCTTCTCGATAAATGTCATATTCACGCTCTAGGTCATCCATAAATTGTGACCACATGACAATCGGGTTTTGCTCTCCCACAATAAAACCCCCTTGAATTTCATTATCTATAAATTCTAAAGCCTCATCCGGTGTCATGTTGTCTCTCGCTATGAGTATAGCAACAATCTTTTCTCCAGAATATACAAGACGATCTTCTTGCCTACCGGAAGAATCCCAAATGCAAGAACGACCAATAAGTGCTTTGTCCAAACCATCCATTGAAATAACTTTAGTCATTAAGAACTTCTCCTTAAATAAGACTTTGATATACGTTTAATACAATTGTCACAAGACCAACGCTTTACCCGACCTCGAAGAATAAATTTACCAACTTCAGGTTTTTTATATTGTTGGCACGATTGACACCACTTATCCATTTCTAACCTCTCCCTCCGCAATGAGTAGTTTGTACGCGTCTTCTTATTGAGCAGCTCGCACAAATCCATTCATTGTTAACACGACTTGAATTTTTCAAAACCTCTTTAAATTCATTGCATTTTTTACAAAAAAGTCTAGTAATAGTTTTATTTTTCAACGTGGCATACCGTCAAGGGTTTCCCAGTGAAGTCTCTCACACTCATATCTCATTTGTTCATCCGTTAACTGATATTGAAACCTAGCTAGGTTCTCCCCATCATCACGCCCAAGCTGATAAGCAAATTGAAAATGATCTCTAAGTTGCTTTGTGTTGACCTCAATAAAACAAAGAATTAAAAGGGCTCCGAACATGAATGATAAAATATGTGTCATTTTTTCTCGCTTTCTTCTAACAAAATAATTAATTTCTTTAAAAACCACAAAGCTTTTTTAGCATTAACAAGAGGACTACCTTTATGAAACATTCTTAAAATATATTTTATTATAGTTCCGTGACAATATGCTAGTTCTGGTTCAATTTTTTGATTTTTTAAAGTGTCAATAATTACATCAAAAGTCTCAAACTTTCCTTGATTATAATGTGGTGGCTTATCGACCAGTTTTGCCCAATCAATAATCTCTTCTTTACTTATTTTTTCCACAATTATTTCCTTTCAGCGTGTTGGCTTTCTTTATAGGCAACATCAAAAGCCTTATCGACCAAGACTTTTATTTGCTCACCCATAGCAATTCCGTTATAGGAAGCCAACTCCTTGATCTTCGCGTAAGACTCAGGCAACACAGCTAAAGTCTTCCAAGGCTTTTTGCGTTTGGAGGGGGAAGGGGGTTTAGTTTTCATAAGTTCTCCTTTTCGTATGGTTTAACTAGATATTTAAGATTCTTCTTGTATATTTTTTTTTGAGTTTTAGAACCTAAAAAATAAATATATCTATGCTTTCGTGGTCTGTTTATTAAATAAAATATGTCGGGTTTATCTTTACGTTCTTTTAAAGAATATCTCTCACAAATGGTCTTTGAGTGCAAATCAGAGTTCTTCATACGCCACTCTGTTCGTTTATCGGACAACCCTGTATATATAAAATTTGTCGCTTGATAAACTATCCCACTGTGTTTCTGTGAAGTATCAGCGTAGCTCACAATAATAAGGGGCTTGGGCAAGAGTTTTAAAGATTGTGCGATTAAAAAAGAACACTCATTTTTTAAGTTATCTTTTAAAACCAATCTATTTAATTCCAAAACCTGATCTTTAAACTCAGACCCACAAACACCTTTACAAAGCGAGGGACTAGGTGGGCTACCATAACTAACCATTCCAACCAAACTTTCTTCACTAAACAAATCTAACTGAGTTGTTTTTAAACCTACCCCATCTTTTTTAAACAAACCAAATTTAAAAGTAAGTGAGGGCATACGCTTTGCGTAATGAATTTCTAAAATAAAAGGTTTTGTTTCCTCAAAAGAAATAGGTCTAACCATATAGTTTTTCACTATTTACTTTTCATATGGTGTTAGAACCCTATTTTCTTTCCATTTAGCTGTTATTTTTTCAAAAAGATTGGTTAAAAAAATACACCTTTCCTTACTTTTTTTACAAGCTTCTGGATCCCATTTTTTTCTTCTCATAAGTTTGCTGTACCATTTACTTTCCTCTAACCATTCGTGTTGTAACAAAACGTATAATTCTTCAACTTCTTTTTTAGCCTTTGCGTCTTGTACTGCTTTTTCTAATAAATCAGCCAGAAATACTCCTAATAATTCTGTATTTTTATCTAACATTTAATTTTCCTTTTCAACTAACTGAACCTGTCTTTGATTAGCAAAAGGTAACAGACAAAAGTGACCACTTTCTTTTTCCTCAGAAATCTCACCAGTAACTAAATCCATAGAAAACTCTTTTTCTATGATTTTTTTAATTCTTGTAACCAAAGATTCTGGTACGTAAAACAAACCTGATTGTATGTCAGCAACTAGATTAGCAACACCTCTGTACTCAAGATCATACAAAATGTCTAAATCTGTTGCTTTTTTTAAATTTTTACTCATTTCTCTCTTTCTAAGTTAATTTCAATAAAATAAGTGTATCAAACAGCGTATCTAATGTCAAACCTACAAAAAAAGGCTTGTCTAAATATAGACAAGCCCAATATGGAGACTTCAGAAAAAATGACCGCAAAGTTATTCTTCCTGATGTCATCATAACATTGTTTTTAAATTACTTACAACTCCCCCAAGTCTCACCTATTTCCACATCAACCTTTGACGGAACCGTGAGCCGTGAAGCCTCACACATGACCTTAGATGCCTCCATCGCCTCCTCTTTGTTTTTAACGGACAAAGCAACCTCATCATGTATCTGCAATAAAATATTAAAGCCAGCTTCATTTAAAGCAACCATAGCAGCTTTGGTTTGATCCGCAGCAGAACCCTGAATCAACCTGTTTAAGCCCTTATAAGTATAGGCTCGTTTAATACGAGGTCCGTACTCAGCTAAAGCTTTATCATGTGGCAAAGCCTTATGAACTCCCCACTCAATGGGCTCCCAAAAGGTAAACCGACACTTTCTGCCCAAAAAGGTTCTGATAGATCCGTAAGACTGTGGGTGCTCAATTCTTCTCATCACAGCCTCGATAGTGCTTCGTAAAAATGGAACCTTTTGATGAAAACTACCAATCAATTCTTTTGCCTCATCTAACTCCAACCCAAGCTCCAAACCAAGCTTTTGTTGACCCATCCCGTACATCAACCCAAGACCGATAGTTTTTGCGACTTTGCGACTAATTAATTCATTTTCAGAACTTGCCATGTCTGCAACCATTTGATGAAAGTCTGTGTTGGGATCTTTTATGTAAGCCTCTGCCATTGTGTCAGCACCCCGAAGTCCTAAAAGATTGGCATAGTGAACCAATAAACGAGGCTCCTGGCTTGAAAAATCACAGCTTGCCCAAAGCTCACCTTCTTCAGGTAAAAATAAATCTCTCACCATAGGACCTATCCTTTTGTGTCTGGAAGGTACTTGTTGAAGATTCGGGTTTGACATAGATAGCCTACCTGTCACAGTGCCACCCTCATCTGATCGAATTTGGTTAATGTGCGAATGTATGCGTCCATCCTTATCTGAAAAATTCAAATATGGCTGTAAAAAAGTCGAGTGAGTTTTATTAATTTCGCGACAAGTTACAACGTGGTTAGCAAGCTCATGCAAATGGTTTTCCAAAAAACTTTTAGTAAAAGAAGGTAAACCTGTTTTACTCTTTGGATAATTAATCTTTAACTTATCAAAAGACCTTGCAATTGACTGAGCTGCCCAAATGTCCACATCCAAACCAGAAAGGGATTTCATCTTTTTATGTAAATCAACTTCTTCTGCCTTTAACTTTTCAATCAATTTAAAAGTCTTGTCCCGATTAAACCTAACACCACGCTTAGTCATACCAATTATTATTGGTAACAGCTTTGTCTCTAAATTAAAAATAGACTCGACCTCTTCTTTTTTGAGCATGACCTTAAAGTAGTGCCACAGCTTTAGTGTTAAAGATGCGTCTTGCTCCGCATACTGCCCAACAAACATTGATGGCAACTTATATAATTCTTTTTTTGGATTGATACCAAAAGAATCAGCAGCTTCTTTCAAGTTTTTCTCATTCTTAGTTTCACTCAAATAATCAAAGCCCAAAGCATTTAAACTAAATGAAAACCTGTTTTCATCAATTAGGGGAGCAGCGATCATTGTGTCAACAATTCTTCCCTTAACCTCAAAACCTTGAGCCATGAGCCATCCAACATCATAGGCTGCGTTGTGAAAAACCTTTGTGTTGTTTAGCTCAAGTGTTTTCTTCACAAAACGTTCAACGGCTTTTTTATCCAAATTACCACCGCCCTCGTGTGCCACGGGAAAGTAACCTTGCCAACCGTCAACAGCAAAAGCATATCCAACCACTTCACCATCTTTGCGAGCCCAGCCAGGTCCCATACTATTTAAGTTTGGATCTTTGGTTTCAAGATCAATTGCAATCTCCTTTGCACTAGATAGGTCAGGAAAACTAGCTGGAGGAACCCACTCAGAGGCAGGTGGAAAAAGAGTTGTTAACATAGAAGCTCCATAAGTGATTTATTATGATTTTCGGGTAAAATAAGGTGCAGTTTCTTTTTTGTACGAGTAACACCGACATATAAAAGCCTTCGCATATTATCTTTTCTTCTGACGAGTTCTTCAGTAAACCTTGTAGACAAATCAGTTAACAAAACAACATTGTCTGATTCTGTCCCTTTAGAGCCGTGAATCGTGGAGAGTCGAACATTAGCCGTATCTTTTAGTTTAACTTTACGTCTGAGCAAGGCAACAATATAGCTTCGCTTTTCCTGAGAAATTTTAGTCAAAGCCTCGTGCCATATTTTCTCAGTCAAAAGACCATGATTCTCTTTTAAATCTTTAAGACTATATAAGATAGATTTATCTGCCTCTTTAAGAGACTTGTGACCACGTTTAACGAAAGAACTATCTAAGTATTTATAAATATTTTTTAAGGTTTCAAAATTAACCTTCTTACCCGATCTTAAACTTTCCCACCCAAGCACAGAGTTTAGTATTACGGAAGGGATGCTACTTTGACCATTTCGCTCAAATAATATTCCCTGAGATTTAAGCCAATCGTGTAATGGGTTTAAAAGATGATTGGTGCTTGCTAAAAACAACCAATCGTTTTTAGCTAAATTCAAATTCAAATAATCATTAAGTATTTCAACCTCACCTTTTTCTTCTTTTGGTGACCACTCCTTTTCTTGTCGTTTTTCAACTCGTGTAATTATCTTATTTGCCAAAGTATGAACACTCTGCGGAACCCGATACGATTGACTTAAAACCTTAACATCACCAGAAAGATCTAAGAAAGAGTTAACATCTGCACCAGCCCAAACATAAATCGCTTGGTCATCATCACCAGCTATATAAGTAGTCTTTGCTTTATCAGCTAACAACTTAACAATGTTCCATTGCAACCGTGATAAGTCCTGTGCTTCGTCAACAATCACGGTTTCTAAGCTAGGTATTAGTTCTGGGTTCTTTGCAACTTCCTCTAAAATATCTGTGAAGTCATATATGTTTTTCTCTTCTTTAAAGTTTCTGTACGCTCGTTCAATATATTCAAAAAAGTGCCACTCAACATTGATATCGCTTTGATTGTAATGCTGTCGTAAATCAGAGTTACGAATACGTGCTAAGTTTATCTCATTTAAAACTATGTTATCTGTTTTAACTAAAAAATCATCTTCAGTTTTTTCATCAGAAATTTTAATTCCAACGCGAACAGAAAACTCTTTGTAGTCTTGTTGACTGATTATTTGATTACTGTTAAGTGATAAACATTTATAAGCCAAGCTGTGTAGAGTTCTAAACCAGTTTAAATCTTGGTCAGAAAAACCAAACTTTAAACAAGCCCTATCTTTTGCCTCAGTAGAAGCTCTTCTGGTAAAAGCAAAGTATCCTATCCGACTTGGTGTAACACCTCTATTAATTTCTTCCTCAATTGTTTTTAAAAGAAAGGTTGTCTTACCAGAGCCAGGAGGACCAAATATCTTTTTAATCAAAACGGAATACTCGTATCAGTTTTTGCAACGTCAAACGGAGCATCTTGTTTAACAAACTTAGGAACCCTCCAACACCTTGTGGCTCTGCCTTTCAAACTTAAACTAATTGGTTCTCCATGTAATTCTCTCAATCTTTGTGCCATGCGAGGGGCAGTTAGCCCAGTAAAATTGCTACGCTTTAAATGAGTCTCTAAATCTTTAACACGAAAATAAACCTTACCGTCATCGTCATGATAGGGTCTACCCATCAAAATCTCCTCTCGCTCCAAAGCTTGTTGTAGATGCGTAGTAAATTCTTCTAACAAATCAACAAATCTACCCGTAAGAGACATATCTTCTGTTGCCTCTACAATTTGACCAGTGTCCACCATTTCTTTTAAAAGCTCATTAATCATACCCTCCCAATCCCCTTTTTTTAATGAAGGAGGTAAAACGGAGAGTTGCTCGATACAAGCCTTTTGAAAAAGGTTTTGGTTATAAAGTTGGTCAGTGTCTAACTCAACACGTTTCCCATTTACGTCCAAGAAAAATAGTGGTGGCTCAGAAGCATATTTTGAAAGACATTGAAGCTGTGGTGCGTCTGGAGCATTTGCTCCAACACCAAACTTTTTGGTACGACAAAGCGAAGCGTTACAGAAGCTTTTTAAAGGAAGATCTTTGCACTTATAAAAGTATTCTTTTTTCTGCAACTGCTTTAAAACTGTTTGTAATTCATTCATCCCTAATGGAGGATTAAAAAACTTGTGGTTATATTCAAGCAACTTATCCTCCCACTTTTCAAATCTTTTCTTCAAATACACACCAATGGCAAATAAGCCATTGTTTCTTGTTCCTTCAGGAAAACCCTGTTGGCAAAGAATCTTTAAGCAAGGAGGTCCGTCCTTTATAGGCTCTTCAACTGCTTGAGGAGCTTGCGGTAATTTAAGTGGTACGTCTTGCACGTTTTGTTTATAAATTTCGTAAAACTCTTCTAAACTTGCAGAGTCCCCATTTTCCAAAAACGCATAGCGAGTAGTGTTGTCACCACCAAAGTAAGGTAAGTTTAAAAAATTACCAATATCTCCTCGATCCACTAAAATTTCAGACTGCTTTGGAAAGATCTCTCTACCAGCTTCCCCTAAAAAAGAAGCAGATGCTTTGAGGTAGTTTTGCATTTCAATGGCAGGTATTGGTTCTTTTACAAACAAAAAACAATGTGCACCGCCAGACTTTGATCGGCAAACGACCAAAGGTAGATCAAGTTGTTTAATTTTTTTTACCAAAGCAGAATGGTCAAGTGGATATTGGTCTATGTCTATACAACCCCACACACAAGAATTATCTGAACGAATCGGAATAATACCTAACGAGGGCTCAACTCCTTGAAGATGTTTGTCCCAAAGCTCATCAATAGGCGGTTTCCTGATGACAACCGCCTTGCCTGATTTTTTACCCTCGTCAGTATTATTGGACTCTATCTTGTAAGTGCCGTAGGCTACTTCAAGACCTTTAAAAATGTCCTTGAACATTTAAAACGGCACTGGCTCTTCGGTATTTGCGTTTGGTGATACTTCATCGTCCTTAACACTGACCTCACCAGACATTACACTTTCCCTAAAAGCCTTGGCTTGAGAATACAAAGAGGCTTCTTTTTCGGTCAAAGAACCTATGTGACTAATATCATAATTCCAGTAACTTCCCATTTTGCCCTCTTCCAAAAAAGTCGATAGCTTATATTTTTGAGAAAAAATTACTGGGTTAAATGTGTCACCATTTTCTTTTTTAATTTGAACTTGCATCATCACACTATTCCACCTTCTTGCTTTTTTCAAAGCAGATCCTGTCATAGATAGATAAGCTGGACTTACAAAGCCTTTTTCGTCTTGGACTAAAACGTAGTAATTCATCGTTGTTGCGATGTAGTTATTGTTTGGTAAAACGTCACGATTAGAAGCATCTTTTTTAGTCTTAGTCAAAATATCTGACGAAGAGCTATAAGTTTGAACAGGTGCTTTAGACTCACCCGAATAAGGCTCCCACTCCAAATACTCACGCTTATACGCACAAACAATCACTGTTACACCTTTAGCACCATCAAACAAATCCTCGGTGACAGTATTAAATAACATACCTGCCTTTGCACCATCTACCGTTTTTAATGCCTTGGATTTATCTTGTAACACTCGTAATATGGGTAACTGTAAATCATCGCGATTCATGTCAGAACCATGTTTTTTTGCATCAGCTTCAAAATCCATAACTGCTGTTTGTAACTGATTACCCTTTGTTTCTTTTATCTTACTCATTTGTTTCCTTTCACTTTTTTAATTTAACTTTTTGTCCAGAGTACACAGAAAAGAGTTCTTCAGAAATATCAAAACCTTTTTCTAAACGTCTTTTAAGTAAAGCCTTCAAAGTCTGTGGCTCCACCTTAAAACTCTGGTTATAAACAAAACCTTGGCTTAGTAACAACTGCTTTAACTTCTCACATTGCTCACCATCACCTCGACCAAATCTTACAGAAACATCATTTTTAATTACGTCATCTTCCCCCCATTCTCGTAGTTTTTCAAAAGCTTCATTTTTGTTTGCCGTGGAAATTGAAGCATAGATAAAAGGCTCAAGCGTGACTGAAGAACCGTCTTCTAAAACAAAAGCCTTAACACCAAGCTCTTGTAACCTTGCTGGGAAAACTTCTTCTGTCAGTTTTTTCTGCTCTTCCTTTTTTTTCTTTAACGCTTTTTCCAAAAGGTCAATTTCAAATTGGTTAGATTTAACAGATTGCCCCAACTCAGAAATTGAGGACAAAGCATTATCATCTAACTTATCAAGATCTTTCTCAAAATCCATTTTTCTTCCTTTCTAAAAACCAATAGTAAAACTTAACTTAGCTCTAAGTCAACAGCAATTGGTATATATGTTTTCTCTAAACGATCCCACTTTAACATTTTAAACTTTCCGTTTGTCTTTTCAGACGCTGCGGCACAAGCTATCCCAATACAACTTGGATCCCCAATACAAAGCAAATAATCATCTGGTTTAAAAGACTCCAACGCTCTCATAATTCTTCGCGTTGTTGGGATTGGCGAGAAAGCTATTTGAGAGTTTGGCGGTAAAATAGTTACAATTTCACCAAACTTCATAGCACCCGTAATATTATGAGTAGTCTCACTCGGCACAAATACTTTTGACATAAATTTCTCCATTTCTTATTAACTATGCTAACATAGTTTTTTTAGAAAGAAGAAAAAATATTATGACTATTGAAAAATATCGGTTTAAGAATAAACCCTATGTGCACCAAGAAGCCTATTTACAAAAGCATTGCTTTGAAAAGTATGTAGCTCTTTTTGCGGACATGGGTACGGGCAAAACATTTATGTTGATAAATAACTCTGCGATTTTGTACGACCAAGGCAAAATCAATGCAGTGCTTGTGGTAGCACCAAAAGGTGTCTACAGAAACTGGTCTGAAATTGAGATCCCAAAGCATATGCCTGACCACGTTATTTATCGCTTCGCTGATTGGAGCCCAAGTCCCAAGAAAGCAGAAAAAATAAAATTGGACAGCTTGTTTGATGTCACCGAAGACTTAAAAATTCTTTGCATGAACATTGAAGCGTTGAGCACTAAGAAAGGAACGGAGTTTGCTAAAAGATTTGTTAATGCTCACGATACTCTGATGATCGTTGATGAGAGCACTACGATTAAATCACCCAAAGCAAGTCGTTCTAAAAACAGTGTTGTGGTGGGTACTTTGGCAAAATACAAAAGAATTGCTACTGGTTCTCCAATCACAAAAAGTCCACTTGACGTTTACCAACAATGTGAGTTTTTATCACCAACACTTTTGAATGTTGCAAGCTATTATAGCTTTCAAGCTCGCTATGCAAATGTAATTGAAAGGTCAGTTGCCACGCATAGTTTTAAAATGATTACGGGTTACAGAAACCTAGATGAACTGCAAACAAAACTTTCTAAGTTCTCGTATAGGGTTACAAAAGACGAGTGTTTGGATTTACCAGAAAAAATCTATACAACAAGAAATGTAGAATTAACACCTGAACAAACAAAAGCCTACAATGAAATGAAACAAATGGCACTCTCTATTTTTGCCCAAGGAGTTACAACTACAGTAAATGCTTTAACTCAGCTAATGCGACTACATCAAATTGTTTGTGGTCACATCAAATTAGACGATGGACAATTAATACAACTACCTAATAACAGAATTAAAGAACTTTTAAATGTAATTGAAGAGACATCAGGCAAAGTAATTATTTGGGCAACTTATCGCAATGACATAAAAAATATTGCTGAAGCTTTGAAAAAAGAACACGGTATGGATTCTGTTGGGACCTACTTTGGTGATACACCAACTGATGAGAGACAGGAGGTATTACAAAAGTTTCAAGATGAAAAAGATCCTATGCGATTTTTTGTGGGCAACCCTCGAACAGGTGGATTTGGAGTGACACTCACACAAGCTAGTGTTGTTGTTTACTTTTCAAACAGTTTTGATTTGGAAGTTAGACTGCAATCAGAGGATCGAGCTCACAGAATTGGTCAGACTCAAAATGTTGTCTACGTTGATTTGATTGCACCAAACACTGTTGACGAAAAAATTGTTAAGTCTTTAAAAAATAAAATTAATATTGCCAGTGAAGTTTTAGGGGAGGAAGTGAAAAAATGGATTATGTAAAAATGAAAAAGGTTCAACAAAAACTATGCCCAAAATTTAGTTATCCAACTTTGCGAAGAAATAGAAAGGGTTTATATGCTTACGGTGGTCATAAGCTTCCGTCAGTTACTATTATTTTAAATGCTACTAAAGACACTTCCTTTTTAAAAACTTGGATAGAAAGAGTTGGTGTTGAGCAAGCTGAAAAAATTAAAAACGATAGTGCAACCGTGGGTAACAGCCTTCATAAAACCTGTGAGTTTTTCTTAAAAAATAAAATGTTGCACTCTCCAAAAAATAGCCTCGAATCTAAGGGCTATGAAATGGGTTACAAATTAATTAATACTTTTTTTAAAAACATTAACGAGGTGTGGGGTAGCGAAGTTTCAATTTATTATCCAGAGATTTATGCTGGCACTATTGACATGGTTGGTGTTTATGATGGAGAGCCAACTGTAATAGATTTTAAGCAAGCTAATAAACCAAAAAAAGAGGAATGGGTTGATGATTACTTTCACCAACTGGCAGCTTACGCAATGGCACATGATAAATTGTTTAAGACAGAAATAACTACAGGCAGAGTTTTAATGGCAGTACAAGATGGAAGTATTCAAGAGTTTGTTTTAAAAGGTTCCGATCTGGAAAACTACAAACTAAAGTTTTTACAACGTGTAAAAAAAAGCCAAGAGTATTTAACTAATTGTTGAGTCCATTGGAAATAATCTACGTAACATATTTCTTGCTGATTGATTAGGTTTCGGTTTTGAAAGAGAAGACGTTGATCCTCTCAAACGAGTCGGTGGTGCTGGAGGAAGTTCTCTCTCTTCTTTCTCTGGTGTCACCGCCTCACCAAATGTACGACCTGTTTGCACCGCTCCACCTGTTACCTCTCTTGGTGATAAACCTACACCTCTAAAATTAAATAACTCATCTTGCTCCGAAGCAGATATTTTAGTTTGCTCAATAAATCTCCTAAAAGGGTTTGAATTTCTTAACTGACGTAATGCCTCCACCTCTTCTCTGGTTCCAATTTTTGACAAAGCGTTTGAAAAAGAATTTGATTTTAGTAAACCCGTAATTGAATCCTTGACCCCTGTTTCTTTTAAATTTGTTTTACCTTTAATTGTTTGGTAAATAGACCCTAACACACTTGTTGTTGGAGAGATTAAGTAACCAACCAACGGAACATTGTTTATAAAGTTTTGCATGAACTGTCCAACCAAAGCATCCTTGTTTTTTAAATCTTTTTCTACAGTGGTTATGCGTCCTGTTGGGATCTTTCCTTTTATTGAAGCAGAGATGCTATTAGATATTTTAAACAAATCATCTAATACTTTATTCGTACCTTGGGGTAAATTATCTAAAAAGAATTTTTTCGCTTTAGGGTTTAAGGATAAACTCTTATAAAAGTTAGTAAAGTTATTAAAATCAACAATCATGTCTGCCTTTTGTTTGGGGTTAAGAACTACTGACAAAGCTGTTTCCATGACATCTTTTTTTAAATTTTCAGGAACCCTGTTTAATATCTTTTGTAATTCAGAGATATCTCCTTTTGCAACTTTACCAACAGCACCTTGTAGTTTAAGTAAGCTATTAATGCCTACGGCAGCATCTTTACCAAACAAAGAAATTAAATCATCTTCAGTAGCTTTTCTCAACTTAACTTGAGACTGTGCTTCAAGTAATTTATTTGCTAAAGATGGATCAACCGCATTTAAGTTTTCAACCTGATCTTTACTTAGAAGCTCGTACATTTTCTTTTTCAAACCCACGTTAGCATCTTTAAAAGCAGGTTTGCCAGAATTTTTTAACCCATCACCAACATCCCTTCTTAAATCATCTAATATTCCGTAGGTAGGAAGCTCTGTAACCTCTGTTCCGTCATTTAGTTTTCTTTTTCTAGGACTTAAAGCACTTAATATTTTTCTCTCCATGTCCGACAAATCTTTAACACTTCTAATTCTTTCACCATTTGGGTTTACAAGTCTTCCTTTAATATAATTTAAAAGATTAGTTGCATTTATTGGTAGAGCCTCATTAACATTTTCTCGTATAAAAGCATAATTAGAATCAACTAATTCATCTAATTCCTTTTGAACTTTAAATAATTGACTAGCAACAGCATCAGAGGTTTCTCCTATACCTCTTTGTAAAGACAACAAGTTTTCTATTTTTTTTCCTAAAAGTTCAAACCCTTCTTTTTCATCTCTTTTTGCAGAAGAGCCAGGAAAACTTTTAATACCTTGCATTAATTCTTTAAATACTAAATTACTAGATAAATGATCGGGCTGTAAAAAATTAATAATTCCTAACCTGTTAGCAGCGTCAATTAATTCTTGGCTAGGAGCAGCTTCCTCTGCTAAAGTTTTTATTTGAGAAGGTTGTCCTTGAGTAGCCTTAATCAAGATTTCTATAACTTCGTCCTCTGTTAATTCAAGAGTTTGTGGAGGTTTTTTAAACGCTTTAACTGCTCCACCAAATATTTTTGCAAAAGTGTCTGCAACTGGGGAAAAAGCTCCAGCCATTGCAACATCGCTCACATCAAAACGTCCCCCCGTAGCTCTTTGTGAACCTTGAATCACTGACTCAACACCCATAGCTCGAAGTACATTACCAAGCACAGTTTTTCCAATTCCACCAAAAGTGTACATTCCTAAAGTTGCTATAGCCCTTGGTATATCCCCAATTGTGAATCCAGGAGGAATTGCATACTCTTCACCATCTTTTGATTTTAAAATAAAATTCCCTAAAGAGTCTTGTCTAGCTGTAACACTTGGAAATTGTTCTTGAACAACCTCAACTATTTCTTTCGGTCCCGAAGCTGTTGATCCAAAAGCTGCTAAAAAACTTTCTAAAGAAAATTCATTCATTTCTGGCATAGAAGACCACTCAGGTAAGGAAGCTACAGTTTGTGTTCTTCTTCCAGTTCCTGTAATTGCCTCTTGTACGTTTCCAAAAAAACCTAAATCAATTGTCTTGCCTGTTTCTTTTAAGTCTTTATAGTTTTTTAAAACTTTTTGAAATTCTACACTATCACGTTTATCAGGATTTGAACGCAACCAATCTTCTCTAGCTCTAAGTTTTTCTTTTAGCTCATCGTAAGCGTTCATGTTTTGTCTTTACCCTCAAGAATTAAATCAACCTCATCTGTTTCTCTACCAAAGCTAGATTCTTTTGAACTAGTTTTAGGGACATCTAAACTCTCTAAAAATTTATTTTGAGTTTTTGAATTTATTTCAATAACTTTATTAGCCATATCTAATGGATTTATATTCCTATCCGACAATATTTTTAACTGCCCTATTTTAAAATCTAATCCTGTTTTTAAAGACAGCCTTAACCTTCCTAACTCAGATAAAACTTGTTCAGGGCTTAAAGCTCTGTTAAAACTTGCTTTTATAATTCTTTCACCTTCACGCTCTGTAAACTGAGCACCTAATAAAGCTTTCATACTTCTATTAATAACACTTAAAATGTTGTTTTGAAGAGCAATTGCCTCTCTACCACGAGTGCTTCCACCAAATTTATCTTCAGCAAGTAATGCTAAATCTTGCATACCCTGACCAAAATACGGAATCATTCCTATGATAGCCTGACCATCTCCTACTAAATCAGGGTTGTCTTTTAAAACTCCTATACTTTCATCTAATCTTGACAAATCAGATTGTATCGTTTGAACCTCTTGTAACAAATCAGGAACCTCTTTAATCACTTGCTCTTGAAGTTTTGTTTCGCCTCCTCCAATAACAGTAGAAGGAGGAGCAATAATCGGTTTAATTTCTCCAGTTAATTTATTTCTCTGTAATCCAAATTTAACAACACTAGGGTGGAAGCTTTTATATACTGGATCTGTTTCTGGAATTAGTTCAAATTTTTCTATTGTTGCAAGTTTTGTAAGTAAATCAGACATACCTTTTCTCTTTGCCAAAGCAGAAGAATAAGCAAGCTCACCTAGTTTTTGTTCCCTAGCTGCGT
>CAACVD010000853.1_pt1 | contig 14785 bp, 15 predicted proteins | sample 2381771 | NCBI WGS metagenome assembly CAACVD01 (sample SAMEA5211965, study PRJEB30684) | marine metagenome | biome: Marine; feature: Epipelagic; material: Water | collected 2015-10-15 | depth 15 m | reverse complement strand
TCTCTTATATTATTATCTTGTTTCAGTTTATTAATTTTACTTTCAAAATAAACTGTGATTAAGGCTGATGTAAAAGCAAGTAATGAGACTAAAATTGCTACATTTATTATTAATACTAAATAAGTTTTGTTGAGATTATTTGTTAAAAATTTAGTAAGAAAATTTAATCTTAATATTTGCATAAGCTTAATAATTTTATATTTTATTTAACAATGACATTATTAATTACACTAATTCCTTCCTTATTAATATTACTCTATTTCTTTTTTTCAGATAAATTTAAAGAACCTAAAAGAATAGTTATTGAGGTATTTTTACTCGGTGTTGTTATCACTATTCCTGCTGGATATTTAAATAGCTTGATCATAAGTACTTTTTCTACTGGGGACATAATTAACGATAGACTGCTAAGAGGTTTCTTTGCGGGCGGTCTAGTTGAAGAAGTATTGAAATTTCTTGTTCTTTATTACTTTGTATTAAGAAAATTTGATTTTAATGAGCCAATGGATGGAATTGTATACGGAGTTGCTGTATCTCTAGGTTTTGCGACCTTAGAAAACCTTCACTATGTTTATAATTATTCTGTACACTGGGGAATTGAGAGTATTGATGTAGCTGCAAGAAGAGCTTGGACTGCTGTTCCAATGCATGGACTTAATGGGTGTGTAATGGGTTTTTATTTTGGATTATTTGCATTCCTAGGAAAGAAAAAATACTTAGGATACGCATTAGTTATTCCATATATCTTACACGGTGCATATAACTTCTTAATTGGATTGGAAAAATTATATGGACTTGGAATTTTAATTATTTTAATTATTTTGGCTTTAAACCTACATAAACAGCTGAAGAATTTACAAAAAAATAAATTAAGAGAACACGAAGATAAAAAAATTTAATTAAAATCCCCTTATCATTCTTAGAACTGAACTAATGATACCTAAAACAATACATACTTGTGCAGTTGTACCCCAGCCAGTACCTTGTTTCTTTTTCTGCTTTTCAATCTTGTATTTATTTGCACTCCTCCATGTACCTATGATTGCGAAGATTCTAAAAGGTAACAATACAATCAATGCGTAATAACCAGCCAATGCCTCATTATTTTTTTGTATAGCAAAAAACACAAATCCAACAATTAGCCCAACAAAAAAGTATACACCCCAGAAAGATGTGGTCAAATCAATATCTCCATTAAAAAACTTTTTTATAGCACCAGGTCGTTGAGATATTTTTTTCACTGTTTTTTTTCTTTTAGGCAAGTCTTTGGTTGTATTCATATAAACAAAAAATACTACAACTGCTATTAAAACTACAACCCACCAATATTGTTTGAAATGAATTGAGTTAACATATTTTTTGTTTTTTTTTGGTTTACTGGTTTGAAATTTAGAAGTAACAATTTGCTTTCCAAGAAGCTTTTCTACATCTTTTTTAACTTGAATAGCGTTATTGAAATGTTTTTTTGATTCTTTAATTAATTTTTTAATTTCTGTTTTTGATAATCCAGTATCTGAAATATAAGTTTTTCTCCCATCGGACAATGCAATCCATTTCTTGGTTTTTTGATTTTTAACACCATAAAATATTTTCTTGTCACCAATCCAACCTCCGTTCATTATAATTTTATTATCCTGATTTTTTCTAAATCCTTTAAATGCAATTTCTCCCCCCTTCGCATCTTTGAAATATACATATCTTAAATAGTCATTGGTGGTATATGGTAAATCATTTTTGAGAAATTCTTTTGAAAAAGAAAATCTAGTTGAACTCTCACATAAGTAATAATAATATTTTTTTGAATAAAACGAAGTACAATCTCTTTTTTCTCCAGATATACTTTTATAATCGCTTGAAGTACTTTTTTTATAATATTCTCCATTAAAAAAAACTTTTGTATTTGAGTTGGGAGTAATTGTTTTATCATTTTTATAATTAGTATTTATTGGCCAAACTTTAATATAATTTGACTGAGTAAAAGGACCCCACTTAGTTCCTCTTTTGTCAGTAAAATTCTTTATTTGATAAGAAATTAAATTTCCTTCCAAGATTAAGGTAGCGCTAGTTTCTGCAGTGTAATTTGGATTATTCGTACTATATACTAAAGTTTTGACAATAAACAAATTTGGACTTGCAGTTTTTCTAATGCTGTCTTTATATTTTGAGAAACCATTATATTCTGGCCTATTATGACTAATAGTCCATTTTCTGAATGTGGAACTATCATTTTTAGTTATTGCATAATATGCATTTTCACTTTGCTGGTACCAAATACCCTCTATTTTACTTAATTGTCTGTTTTGAAAAAATCTTTCTTTTGCTTCCTCTAAAGTTTTCGGACCATCATACCTTTCGGAAGCAACTGAAGGAGTTAAAGTTTTAAATAAAAATGAAAGAAAGATAATATAAATGATTTTCACAACTTAAAGGTTAAAATATTTTTTCATTTTTGACAACCTCAAAGTTAATTCTACTGGTTGGTTAATATTTGATTTAGTTATTAACGTTAGCCACAAAAATGAATAACTAAACAAATCTTTAAAAAATAATCTTCAAAAATTAAAAGGGAAAGAGGAAGGCCTAACTATAAATATAAGGAGAACAATATGTTCATACCTACAAAGAGTCCCTGGTTCAAATTTTTTCCAAGAGATTTTCTTTACGAAACCAAAGATATGTCTTCCAATGAGATAGGCATTTACCTCCAATTATCTAGCCACTATTGGATAGATGATTGTAAACCTCTAACATACGAGGAAATGAGAAAATGCCTCAAAGGAAGATGTAGGCCAAATCAACTTGATAAATTTATTAATAAGTATGCTCATTTATTTGAGAATGGCTGTTTTAAGTATATCAACCTTGATTTTAGTTGGGCAGAGGCAAAGCAAAGATCTGAAAAATCACGTAAAGCTAATGATGCTAAGCGATTGAAAAAATTGGATAAAGTTTTCCAAGCGGAGACGCATTCAGAGTCAGAACCAGATTCAGATTCTAATCCAGAGTCAAAATTATATTCAGATCAAGAGTCAAAAACAGAACTAGATACTGATACAAAACCAGAATCTTCTAGTACTGCTATTGATAGACTTAATAAAACTTTAGAAAGAAATAAAAATTATAAAAAGGACTAATTTATTTATTAAGCTTAGCAAGGGGGGTTAATGACTCAAAAGTTAATCCCCTTTTGCTTATTTGCCAAGCCTATCAATATTTATTTCACTTAAAGGTTTCAATTTTGAGAAAGTTAAAATTTTAAAATATTGATTTTTTCATTAAAAGTATTTATTTTTTAGATAGCATTTTTATGGACGTAATAATTAACTTTTTCAAAGAATATCCAATGTATATTGTTATTATTGTTATTGTTATTAACGCTATATTTTTCAATCCAACAATTAGAAGATATGAAAAAGAACGAAGAGAGAGAGTTAAGAAAATGCTAGATAAACAAAAAGAGAATAATAAAAAACCTTTCTAATTAAATGATATACTCTTTTCAATTAAACATAGCCTTTAATCTACTAGATCAAATTTTATCCTATACTTCATAAATTTGATATTGGGCGTAACAGTTAATGCATCTTGTAAATTTCTATCATCTTCTAATGCAATAATTAAACCATTAACCTTTTGATTTTCTTTTGCTAAATTATTTCTAACATGACCCATGTATCTTTGGATTTGGCCTAGCACTTCATCACTTGCTCTACCTTTCTTAAGCTCAATCACTAAAAATTCATTTTTATCCTTACTAATGGCCAATATATCTAATGGGCCAGATCTAGTATTATATTGAACTGCAATTTTATTATTTTCTTTAAAAATATCATAACCCTCATTTAACCTAGTTGTGTTCCAATTTTTGATTATAAAATCCTCAAGGTGTTTTTCTAATGCAAAGGATGAAGGGCTATCTAAATTTTTTTTATTTAAACTCTCCTCTGTAATATTTGTTCTGTTTTTTATTGGAATTATTGCATCTGAGTCTTCTATTATTAATTGAAATTCTATTGTTTCAACTTCATTTTTTTTTCCATCTAGACAAGGAACGCCGTCTTTAAAACTTATTATTTTTCCAATTCCCAAAAAAGTAAACATTGGATCTTTGTTATCCCACCTTGCAAAAAAATGTGGCTGTAACTCTGAATTTAAAAGTTTTTGCATTATAGGTTGTTGGGAATGAGATCTAGGTTTTCCATACCAGGTAATAGTTTTTTTGCTATCATCATAAAAATTATTAAAATCATGCTCTGTAGTCCCAGGAACTCCAATATTCATGAATATAATCAATTTATCTTCCACCCTTACATATCCAGTATCCCAATCTCCGCCTGCAGGCCTTCCTGTTTCGGGCAGTAAAATCCATCCAATATCTTTTCTTGAATATTGAGATCCTTTTTTAAAAAGCATGAAGAAATTATTTTAGAATCTTGTTAGTGTTCATAATATCGTGAGTTTAGATCAAGAATTTGAAACTATCAAACAATTTAATAATGATAATATTAATACGTTATTTAACCACTTGGATAACTCTAATATTTTAGATTATAGAAAAAATAAGAATTACGAATATGGATCTGACGATCACTTTGAATTTTTAAAAAAAAAATTCATCAATGGTAGAAACATCAAGATTGAAAAGGGGCAACTATCTGAGCCTGATCCTGCATTATATTTTGCAATAAAAACTAAATTAAAAATTGAAAATGATGATGAGTTAAAAACTATTCAGGAAAATCATAATTTATGTATGGAAATGGAAAATATTATTGGAGCAATACTTGAAGAATATATTTATAGTATTTGCAAAGATCAAAAATGGATATGGTGCTCTGGAGATATTGTTAAAGCAATTGACTTCATTAAAAAAAATGAAGACGGAACGTGGGAAATGCTTCAAGTAAAAAATAGTGATAATTCTGAAAACAGCTCCTCAAAAAAAGTTAGAAAAGGCACATCAATCAAAATGTGGTTTAGACGATACTCAAAAAGGAAAGAGTTTAATTGGGAAGAGCTAAATAGAATAATGAAGTCCAATACATTTTCAGAAGATAATTTTTTAACTTTTTTAGCAAATAAACTAAAAGCTTAATCTTAACTGCTTATTCTCCTTTGACCAAGCTTGATCACTAGTATTGAGATAGCGAGAGTATTTAAAACCATTAATAATTTTAATTTTCTGCTTCAAGTAGTGTCTCAAGATTAGTTTTCCAATTGCATAACCTAAACTTACAGGTATCGCATTTCCAATTTGCTTATATTGCTGTCTTACATTTCCTACGATTTCCCAATCATCGGGAAACTCTTGAATTCTTTTGTACTCCTCAACTGATAACGGCCTATCTAATTCTGGATGTGCTAAATCAGTTGCTGGCATTGTTGGATCGGTTACTAATGTTGGTGATGGTTTATCCCAAGCAAGTCTTCTAAGAAAACCTGTTTTGCCACCACCTAAGTAGTATGAATTACCCATTGCTTCTTTTTGAAGTTTAATTGGTAGGTTTCTCCAATTCTGGCCAGCTTTTAATAACTTGTAATATTTTAATCTTTTATCAGGAAATTTCACGTGATGATGTTTGATGTTGTGTAAACCTTTGCAAGCTTCTTTAAATGTTTTCCAAGGCTTTAATTTAAAATCTTCATTATCTGAATGAGTTGGAGTTAAGTATGGTAGCTTACTTTTTTTATTCCCCATTATAACTACTCTTTCTCTAATCTGAGGTGAACCGAAATTTGCTGAATTATATAATTCAAAACTAACCTTATAACCACAATCATTTAAATACTTAACAATATATTTAAAAGTTCCACCTTTAACCTTTTTTCCAGACTGGTTAATTGGAACTGAAAGCAATCCTCTTACATTTTCAATTACGAAATATTTTGGGCTTAAATCTTTTATTATTTCCAAAAATTTTAAAAACACCTGCCCTCTACTCTCTTTTATTGATAATCTTTTTCCAGCTGTGCTAAATGCTTGGCATGGTGGGCCACCAACTATTAAATCTGGTTTTTCATTCTTTTTTAAACCCGAAAGCTTTCTAATCTCATCGGAAGAGTATTTTTTTATGTCTTCAAGTACTTTTAATTTAGGCTTATTTAATTTTATTGTTTCTCTGATAAACTTTTCACTCTCACATGCCAATATGACTTCAATACCAGCTTTTTCCAAACCGATATCCATTCCCATTGCTCCAGAAAAGAAGCTTAAAGCTTTTAGTTTTTTCATTATGATCTTTTAACCTATATTTTATTACATAGATTCACTTAATTTTTGAGTCATAATGACTCAGTAAATAATTTAAAACGTTAATTAGTATTGATTATTGATGGGTATAACTTTTGATTTATCTAAATAAGTACCATTGAAAATTTTAAGGTCATCCATAGAGATATCAAGTTTTTGTTTAGAACCAAACTGATCAACATAACAAACGCTCTTTTCCTCGCTAATATAAGGGAAAAAAACATATAAATGTCCCGAACCATTGATTAAAGGATACTTGGTAATATATGGAACCTGAATTGATTTTAAATATCTTCTTAATCTTTGAAAACAATCATTCGGATAAAGCTGACCCCATTTAATCATCAAATTTACAAAAGGTGTTCTGATTGAAGATGGAAAATTTTTAAAATCTACAATAATTTTTGCATAAAGAGTCTTATTATTTTTAGTTTGAAAAGTTGTTGAATATTCAAAATTTTTTGGTTTATTATTTAACTTAATTAACTGACCCACTCTTTAGGTTGTAATATTTAAAAAAGGCATTTTTATGATTAAACTATTTGCTTAACCAATATTTAACTAGATCATACATTGCATAGGTATCTTTCGCGCAATACTCTAATAAAAGTTTTTTTTCTTTTTCTTTTTCTTCATTGGATATTTCAGGATCCATACATTTGAACCATGCAAGTTGCGCCTCGCTTCCACCGGCAATAGCTCCTTCTTCTTCATAACTAACACTGGATGGGATAGATTTAATAATTTGTTTAAGTCCATATTTTCCCTTCATCTTTGTATTGTAAAAATAGTCTTTAGCTAATTTGTAAGTATCTTCAATTCTTAAAATAACATCGGTAATTTGATCTTTAAATTTTTTACAATTATCTTTTGCTAATAGCCTTTTTAAAACCGTTATTTCAGTTGTGGCATTATGAGCAAATATTGTTCCTTTATTTTTTAAAACTTTAAGAAGACTTTCAATAAATTTAACTTCTATATCATCAGAGGAAAAATCCAAAAAATTATATCCATCTTTAATTTCAACTTTGCTATCAATATTGCTCCATTCATGAACAGACCATTGAAAAGGTATAGATTCATGTGACTTAGTATTTTTTATAATTGGAACAAATTGCTGAACGAATTCAAAATCCATAAAATAAAATGGCCATTCATATTTTTTTAAAATTTTTTTTAATTCAGGGTTTAGGTATTCTTGTCCTGTTAAATGTGAATTCAGAACAATTTTTTGTTGAGGGTTTAATAAATTCATAGGAATATCTTGAATATTAGTTGTAATATTTTCTTCATCTATATACTCCTTGAGAGCCTTTTTTCTTATATTTGGCAACACTGTGTAATCTATTAGATTTTTATCTTTGTTCTCAGACTCGCAAGTGAATTTGTAAATACATGGATAAGGATCTTTGCAATGCTCTCCAATAGATATATCCGGACAATCTACTGATGAACTTGATAATTTTTTAAAATCTTTAATATACTGAGGAACATCTTTACTTTGTTTTTTAACTTCTTCAGTAACATCAAAAGATTTAATTAAATTTTTATAATTATTATCTCCAAGATAAACAAATTTATCATCAACACACACAAGTTTAGTCTTGGTGATATTGATCCCACATGAACTCACAACATAATATTGAATTGCTATATCTTTGATGTGACTATCTTTAATTTCTTCATCTTTAACTTTAACAGCCTTAGCCTCCCATAATTCCCAACCGTCTTTGCTCCTCTTTAAAACATCCGGTCTAATTAATGTATCATCAAAAATAAATACTCCCTCGTAAATCATTTTACATTCGTTTGATTTGATGGCTTCTTTTGTTGCTTCTAAGGCATCTTCGTATTTTAGATCTGATAAATCTACTCCTGAATTGTCAAGTTCTCGTAATTTCTTTCCAAAAATATTACCAACATAAATAGCAGTATTAACATCTTCTTTTTTTGGTTCATTAAAATCAAGCCATAATTTTTTTTTACATTGAAGACCGCTTTTAATTAAAGTTTTAGTTAAAATATAATCGCTTAATTTTGAGCTACTCATTGATATTTATAGTTTTGAGATTTCTAAAATTTTCTCTCTGATTTCTTTTACGCTTTTTTTAAAAATATTTGCTAATGCAGACTCGGGTAGATTTTTCTTATACAGCATTATTAATTTCTTTGTTTGAGCTTCTGTCCATTCGTCTTTTTCTATTTTATCAGGCATAACTTGGCTTACATCTTCATCATAGGGTAAACTAGATTCAAATTCTACATTACTTTCAAGCTCTATTTCTTCACTATCATCTTTAATGTATTTACCCTCAAGTTCTAGACCAGAAAAATCAAATACTTTTTTGTCATAAATTAAATCAGTATCTTTTATTTTCCTAATTAATGTAATTCCTTCAATTGATTTAGCTCTACTTAAAGCAACATAAGTTTGTCCGTGGGTAAAAGATCCTTTATCTAAATCTATGGCAACTTTATCAAATGTTTGGCCCTGTGATTTATGAATTGTTGCAGCCCAAGCTAATTTTAATGGGTACTGTATAAAGCTTCCGACGGCTTTTTTAGTTATAGAGCCACCTGCTACTTTAAAAGATATCTCTTCCCATCTGTTTTTTCCCAATGAATAAATATCATCCCTAATCTTAATTTTAATTTCGTTTGTATCTAGGCTATGAATTGTAGCTAAAGTACCATTAGACCATCTTCTAGGATCTTTATCTACATCATTCTTAGTAAGCATAACTTGAGCTCCAACCTTTAATTTTAAATTCTTTGGTGAGAGACAATTTTTTTCCTTATAATCTCCTTTTATAATACCTTCGTATTCAAAGAGCTTTGTTTTTAATTTTGATAACCTGGAGTTATTTACATGATCAACTTTAGCATTAGTGGTAGATAAGAGTATTACTCCATCTGGAACTTCATAATTATCTCCTAAATATCTTTTATTAATTTTATCTAAGTCTTCATTACTGGCCGTTCCAATCCTAAACTTATTAAGAAGTTCAATAAAAGACTTGTCAGATTGTCTAAAAATTTTTGTTAATTCTTTAATTTTAAATTTAGCTTTTGGATAAACTTTTGAATTAAAAAAATAACTACCATCTGGATAGACAGACTCAACTACGCTTCCCTCTGTATTTTGATTGGTGACTGGAGATAATTGCATTAAATCACCAAATATGATCACCTGTACTCCACCAAAGATTTTATTAATACCTCTATTTTTCCTTAACGATTCATCTATTGCATCCATAATATCTGCACGCATCATGGAACATTCATCAATTAACAATGTTTCCATTTTTCTTAAAACTTCTTTATCTCGTAAAAACCTAACATCCTCTTTTCTGATAAAGGTTGGTTGAAATTTAAAGAGCCGATGAATTGTTGAACCTTTAGCCTTGATAGCTGTTAAGCCAGTTGGAGCTACAATGGCATGTTGTTTTTTTGTATTTTGTCTAAAGTACTCAAGTAAAGTAGATTTTCCACAACCGGCTTTTCCAGTAATGAAAAGATTAGATTTAGTTTTTTCAATTTCTTCAAAAAGTTTCTTAAATTCATCGGTTAATATAAATGAATAAGGTAATTCAGTTCCTTCATCTAATTCTATTTTTTTAGGCATTATTTAGTACGATTATTTTTGTCCATTAATGTATCTTCTTTTTAAAATTGATTTCAGAATTATTGAAAACCTTGGCATAAGATAGTCTCATCAAATTCAATACATGAAGAAAATCTTTAACTTTCTTCTTTCCTGAATTTAACCAAGGAATATCTGTTTCATCAATGCCTAAATCACGAATTATAAATTCATCAATCATATTAAGGATTTTGTTCCTATCTTCAGGGCTAAGCCTAGAAAACATTATATTTATTACATTTGCGGCATCTTCTGTTGTGACTACATGTTTGGTTTGTTTTTGTTCTTTCGTGCTCATAAGTTTCTCCTTTTTTAAAGTTAAAACTTGTACGAAATGATTTAGTAATAGGTAGGTTTGTTTTCCTAGTATTATTAAACATGACATTACAAGGTTATGTTTAATTAAACTGCAATAACAATAGTTCGTTTAACTAATTAAATAAGAATAACATACCTTTTTTTTTATTCAATAAATAATTATAATTAAATAATGAAACCAAAACTTATTAATAAGGATATTTCTTCACATGAGGTTTTTTTAACATTTGATTGTGGAGATTTATTTAAGAGATCTAAAGTCTCCAAGTGTGATGATATTAGAAAATGCATAAGACATATTGATAAATTTTTACCTAAATTAGAAAAGACATCAAGTGGGACTATAAAAGCTATGATGATTACTTTACGATACACCCTACCCAATCAAAAGCAGCTTGAGTGTGATGGCAAAAAATACAAAGCAAAGGATGAAAATTTACACTCAATAGATATTGTTACATTTATAAACAATACGCTCATATTAGATCAGCACTTATTAATGCTTTATGAGAGACAAATTTTGGCGCTTGCAAATATTTGTCAAAATCTAAAAAAGTTATTATTTATAAATTGTTATTTGGCTGACGGGCTTCTAGATCAATTTTCAAATGAGAAAAAAGAAGAATATATTAGAAATAAGCTTGGGCAGAAGGAATGGTTTGATATTGGTATGGAAATTGAGAGTAAATATAGAAACAAAGGGAAATACAAAAACGATATTGATTCCTTAATATATTTAAGAAAGCATATTAATCCAAAAATAAAATTTAAGTTTTCTGCTGACAAAAATGAAACTAAAATACTTAAAAAGCACAATTTAATTTAACAATTTTCTTGCCACACACCAGTCACACAAAGGTTGTGATTTTTTGCAAATTTGTTTAGGCTTTAAATAAATTAGGCTGATAAAGTAAGGATTTGTGGAGTTTAGTTTGCCGACCCCGGGCTTATGAGTCCCGTGCTCTAACCAACTGAGCTATCCCGCCAATTATGAATTAACTACAACATAAAATCCTGCTTGTCACGCCTGTGTCACACGGAAGGAAAAAAATTATGGCAAGTATTAGAAGGCGAAAAGACAAATACCAAGCGCAGGTGAGATTAAATGGAGTAAAAGTTTGTAAAACATTTAACAATTTAAAGGATGCTAAAAAATGGTCTACACACCAAGAGAACAAAATTAACCTAGGTAATGAACTAGAAACTTTAGATAAATCATTATCACTTTCTGATTTGTTAAATAAATACTTAAAAGAAATAACCCCTGGGAAGAAAGGCTTTGAACGAGAGTCTCAAAGAATTCTAAGATTACTAAAAGAACCACTAGTAAAAAAGAAAGTTTACTTATTAAAAACTAACGATTTTGTAGAATATAAAAACTACAGAATAAAAGCTGGTAATAGAACGTGTAGATATGATTTAGCCTTACTACATCACCTTTACAATGTTGCAATCAAGCAATGGAGCTATCCTATTAACTACAATCCAGTAAGCAATGTTCCAAAGCCTAAATGTAATCCTCCAAGAGAAAGAAGGTTGTCTGACATTGAATTAAAGTACATTTTCAATGAACCTTTTAAAAACCCTCACATCATTAATATTATTAAGCTTGCCATTGAAACTGGCATGAGGAGAGGTGAAATCTTAAGAATAACTCCTGATAGTATTCAACAAGACATCATCTACCTTCCTGACACTAAAAATGGATATCCCAGAAAGATTCCACTTACACTCAAAGCAAAAGGCATATTAAACAAATGTACTCTTCCCTTTCCAGTGACAGCAAATGCACTAAAGCTTTGTTGGAATAGAATGTTAAAAAGAGGTGGAATTAAAAATCTACACTTTCACGACTTAAGACACGAAGCTATTTCCAGATTTTTTGAGAGAGGATTATCTATACCTGAAGTAAGTATGATCTCAGGGCATAAAGATATTAGACAATTAATGAGATATACCCATTTAAAAATTAAAAATATATTAAAAATTCTTTAATAAATTTTTATAATGTTTTAATGACGAGTTAGTTTGTACTCTTTCAGAGTTATTTTCAGTTATCTTGCTTAACGCTTTCTCAGTGTAAATAATGAGCGTTTCCAGATCTTTCTTTTTTTTACTTTTATAGAAAATATTTTGATAAACGTAAGAAATTTCTAATAAAGAATTATAATCATCATGTTTTTGATTATATTCAATTAACCAATTAATAAATTCTTTTTGACTGGCAGGTGTTCTTTTTTTATCCAAAAGAATTGATAGCAAAACTATATTTTCTGATCCTGAATAAATGAAATCTTTTTTTAAATACTCTAGAGCTTTAAAATAATTTGGCTCTACTTGTTTACTATAAACATAATATCTAGCTAAATTTCCAACATTAAAATCATTAAAATCAGCGTCTAAAGCTTGATTGAACAATTCAAAAGCTTTTTTTGGATCATAACTAACTGCAATTCCTTCTGAATACAAAACTCCAAGATTATTTAATGCGACACTTCTAATTTCATCAAATTTTGAAGATTTTGAGATATCGTTTAATAGTTCAAATGACTTTTTAAAGTCATAAAATATAGGATCAGTATAATACATCCAGCCTAAATTTACTTTTGTAGCATCTATGTAATATCTTATCTGATTTTCTGTATTAGTCAGATCAACAGTTGAATTATTATTTTTATAATTATCAATCCCTTCTTTAATAATTTCTTTTCTATAGTTTAATGCCTTTTTTTTATAATCTAATGATGCTTCTATATTCCTAAAAACTGTAGCATTAAATTCAAATTTTGTATAAATTTCTAAAGGTTTTGGGTTCTTAAAAAATTTTTTATTTTCTTTTAAAGATATTATTTCTAATGCCTCCTCCAAAGCATTGATCTGACAATTAAAATTATTTTTAGGGCACGTTTCATACTTATCAATTAAAAAAAAGTAATAATTTCTCATATTATCTTTTGAAAAACTTTGAGCTGTTAAAAATAATAAGATAAAAATAACAATTATTAATTTCATATCATGCCCTTTATAAAAATTCTAAAAACAAATAACAAAAATATTAAACCAGCAATTTGAGATAAAATACTAATTAAAATGTATAGGCTTGTCTTACTTTCAATTTCAGAAAAATCTCGTGTATGATTATAAAAATTTATAATTTCAAGAGCATAGTTTTGCTTAACTGCAGATCTCAAATCACGATAATCCCATCTAAGATCTAATAATCCGTAAAGCTTATTTTTAAAAATAACATAAATTTCAAAATTATTATATTTTTTTTCTTTAGTATCAATTATTTGATTATTAAAATCGTTTATTATTTTCTTATCAATATAAAGTTTAGAAATTTTTTTATCAATTTTTTCTTTATTGAAATTTTCTTTTATATTCTTATTATTTATTATTTTTAAAAATTTAGAATTTGTTTTAAAGTTTGATTTTATTTGATCCAATTTTGAATTGAAATCTAATAATCCAACTTGCAATTCATTTGAGAAATATTTGTTGAGATAGTTAATATCATCCTTGGAGTGGAACTTTGTTACATTGTTATCACCTGTTAACTTAAACTCATCTTGAATATTGAAAACTAAAGGATCAAAAATCACATTTGATTTAAAAACTAGTGTAAATCTTTTATCTAAAAAATTATAAGCCTGCGTTAAAGATGAAATTTCTGATTCCAGGAAATTTTTAAAAAAAATCAAATTAATTACTTTATTTTGAGAGTTATTCATCTGAGTTAAGATGCTTCTTTTCTTGCTTTCAGACTGAACTGCCATCTGATCAAAAACGAAGGACATTAAATTAAAAATGCCAGCAAGTATTATAAATGCTAAAAATATTTTTTTATTATTAATTTTTCTTCTCATCTCTCTCTAAAAAAACCTCAAAGTACTGAACAATTAAAAAGACTAAAATTTGAATTAAAAAGGATATAAAAATTAAATTAGATAATTGTTTTGATAATTTTTTTATTGCTCTATTATTTTCTAAAATAGATTGTTGTTCCATATTTCTATTTTTAATAAAAAAATTAATTAATTGAGATTGAATAAGTTTTTTTTGTAAATCAATAACTTCTAAAGTTTCATTTTTAAATTTTTGAAACTTTTCATAATATAAATTTTTGTTTGAATCTTTTTCATTCCAGGAATCTAATTCAACTAATGTTTGTTGATGTTTTATAGAGCGAGATTTTGCATTTATTTTTTCTTTTAATTTAATAATATTTTTAATTTCATTCAATTGATTAGGGTTCGTTGTTATAACTAAAGCATCTTCAATTGCCTCATTAATAAATATTACATTATTATTAATAACTTGCTTATGCTCAAAAAAAGGTTCGTAGTTTTTTTCTCTATGATTTACTAAATTTTTTGAAAGTTCTTTTGAATATTGGATTCTAAATAGTATTTCTTGATAATTTAACCTTAATTTTCTTGAATTTAAAAAATCAGATATTTCATTAACCTTATTTGGTGTCTTTGAAATCCAATTAATATAAATCCTAGAATTCGCTTCTCTTATATTATTATCTTGTTTCAGTTTATTAATTTTACTTTCAAAATAAACTG
>CAACVD010000852.1_pt1 | contig 14790 bp, 14 predicted proteins | sample 2381771 | NCBI WGS metagenome assembly CAACVD01 (sample SAMEA5211965, study PRJEB30684) | marine metagenome | biome: Marine; feature: Epipelagic; material: Water | collected 2015-10-15 | depth 15 m | reverse complement strand
TAGGTATTCGTTTCATTATTGTTGGAAAAAAGGTTCATTGAACATCGCATCAGATTGTTTTTCTACTTGAGAAAATTCTTCCTCAGTTATAGGACTTGCGTTTTTATTTTGAATTCTAATAGTTTTGTTTGGGTCATAAATCATTTGACCACTATCATCTCTAAAAAAATCACTGTCCGGGCTCATTAGTCCTTCTCCTCCACTAGCAGCGCTTTCAACCTGTCTCATTAAACTAGGAACTTCGATATTCGTAAATGGAATATTATAGCTTTGTGGATATACAAAGCTGTTGCCTGTATTTGTCGTCGGTTGTTTGGAAGCAATAATACCATCATACATTTTGTCTGCTTCTCTAATTTCCTTTAAAAACTCTCTCTGTTCTGGAGACGCAACTTTAAATCCAGGAGGTCGTTGAGGCATTTCATATTGTGTTTGAGGCAATAAAGAACTCATTGGTTGCACATCAACCTCTCCGGGCAAAGCTGGTCCACCGAACTCAGAGTAATCTCCAAATAAATTTCTGTTAGCTGCAATTATACCTGCGTTTCTTTCTACGTTAGCTGCTAGTTTTGCATCATTTTCTAACTGCGTTATTCCTTGTAGTTTAGGTTTGTTAGATACAAAATTATATTTGTCTTTATTTTTCAAAATTTCTAAATCAACATTTGATAGCTTATCTACCCCTGATTTCAAAGCGCCACTTGCTTTATTATATAAATCTTTTGCTATTCCAAGTAATCCAAAATTACCTGACATAACTCTATCTGATACTCCCCCAACGATACTTCCTAATCCTCTAGCAAAATCCCCTGCTAGTTCTCTAGGTGTTGGGCCATAAATATTAGCTAGTCTCTCTCTTTCAGCTGTTAAACTGCGAGGAGCATCTTGTGTCATTTGCACCAGACCAGAAACTGTGGATCCTGAATCTGTCAGTACAGGTCTTGTAAATTGTCCCTTAAATGCAGCTTCCTTGTCGGCCTGTGTTTGTCTTCTTAATGCTCTATCATCAGATACATTAGGATTATTACCAAAGAACTCTTTTTTTGCTCTGGCAATATCTAGGTCTCTGCCTATTGCATCTCTGCTTGGTGCAAATCTTACATTACGTGGTGGTGCCATTAGTCAAGTTTTCCTATTTGTCTATTCAAAGGATCGGTAATCGTTCCCCTTCTAAATCTATCATCAACACCTACCGTTGTCGATACCCCTTGTCCGGTGACCGTGGTCGGTTGGGCCGTGGTCTGTTGTGGGGTAACAGGAGTGTTAGAATCAAATATAGATAGCCCAAAGAAATCTGTAACCTCTGGTGCAGTGAAACTAAAGTCAGGGCTATCTGATAAACTCTTACCTGTATTGGCCTGTAAGTATGCACCTATAGGAGAGAAAGCTTTTTGAAAATTGTTTTGAAATGGTTTTCCAGTTTCTCTAACAAGGTCTAATTCGTTTTGATAAAACAACATTTTAACTTTATCTGATGGTTCATAAGGTATGTATTTGTTTGTTAGAAGAGCAGTTCTGGTTTTTTTAGGAACTCTGTCTAACTGAGTTAATAAATCTTTTCTTTTTATACCTAGTCTTTCCGCTGCTTTAATATCTCTTTGAAAGTCTTGAAAAGCTTTGAACCTTTGATTTTCTGCTCCGTAGTATTGTTGTAATATTTCATCTGGAGTTAAACTACCTCCTCTTAAAACATCTCCCAAGAATGTGGCTCTAGCAGAAGAAACTCTTTTATTAAAATCAGAAACCATAAATTTAAAACTATCTCCAACATCTAACTCAACATTTCTAAATCCAAATATTCCAGGCAACTCGTCTCGTAAATCATAAACTCTTCCGTATTTATCTGGTTTTGTAAGTATAGCGTCCCTGATTCTTCCCGTTTGTTTAATAGAGCCTGGAGCAAAAGTTTCTAGTATATGCATGGTGCCTTTGTATAGCTTTTCCCCAACAGGATCTTCAGCTCTAAATACAGGGCTACCATCTCTTGCTCTTCCCCCTCTTATAACTAAGTCTGTAAAAGCCTCTGTGTAAATAGCCTCTTGTAAAAATGGTTTTACTAATTCTTTCATACTAATAATACCACCATCCAGTAATCTTTTTGTCATCACCTCATCAGTTGATTCTCCCTCTTGAATTTGATTAAACATGGTTACAGCCGGTTTAAGAAGTGATTCGTAGGGATAGATATAAGATAAATCTAAATATTGTAGATTACCTGTTTCTTCATCAGTGCCAGTAGGAACAAGTAGTCCATTAGTTGACCACGAAGGCACAAACCTTCTAAGTGCTTCCATATCCTCTGCTGCAAACCCTGATAGTTGTTTTCCTAGTTCTACTGCACCGACAGGTAGAGCGGCCCCTGTGCCAATAACTCCTGTTAATCTTTTTAGTCCTTGTGCTCTTGTCTCTGACATAGATAAAAGTCTCATGGAACTTTGAAGAGTGTTGAATCCTGTTCTTAATATTTCAGCAGGGAAAGATACAAAAGTTCCAAGTGGTAGTTTTCTTAAAGTTTTTATAGCCTCACCAACATACTCATAGTTAGGTATGTTATTTCTGGTAGAGTCTGCTGCTAGATTTTTTGTTAAAGCTCCCAAAGAATCCTCTTCGATAGAAACCTTTGCGTTTGTTGGATCTATATCTTTACCAGCAAAATAAATGGGGTCATTAATATTTGTCTTTCTATTTATAATTTTTCCTACTTTTGCATTTAGTCTGTCGAATATTTCTTGATCTCCACTATCTTTCAATTCTTTTAATAATTTAGTTTTGGTTTCTCCTGCATCTAAGTTTTCAGCTTTTCTAACTTTTTTAATTATTTCACTTAATCTACTATCGGCAACATCCTCACCTCTCAAAAAATTTTTAATAAATCCATCTCTAAAGTTACCTTGTTCAAATTTGTAATTGTATATTTTCCAAAAGTCATCCTCTGCTAAATAAGTGTTAACGGTAAAGTCTTTTATTTTTTTTAATCTTTCTCCTAATTTATTAATAGCTCCACCAGTTAAATTCTCTACCTTCTGTCCTAGATTTAGAGTGGATACATCTTGACCTAAATCAGCTAACTCTCCTATGATAGGGTTGGTGCCCACAACTCCTCTTCTTTGAAAATCTAAATATTCTTTTAAAGCTTCATTATTAAATCTTTTATTTTTACCAAATCCTCGTTGACCTTTTCTAAATGCTTCTAGTGCACCAGAAAAAGCATCTATTGTTTTTTTAGGGTTTATTATAGATATGTTGCCGTTCATCGTGGTAAAAGCTGCAGCACTAATAATATTTCTTAAATGCGTAAAGGGAGAGAAAAGAGTTTTGGCTGATTGTGAAAAAGATTTAGGAGCAAGAATAAAATATTTATATAAGTCACTATTTAAAACTCCTGAAGCGGCGGCGGTTTGTTCTGCAAATGCTGCAGCCATTTCTCTTGTTGTATAGGCCCCATCTAAAGCTGTGGGTAAATTTAATTTACCTACTTTAAAAGCCTCTTCCCCAATACTAACCACTTCGCTAGTTCCAAATGCTCTTTGTGCTGCGGCTTTACCAGATATTTTATCTCCGTTTTTTGCAACATCATCAAAGAAAAATATTTTATCTTTCCCGAGTTTAGCTAAATTAGTCAGCATAGATAATTCTGTTATCAGTGATCCTTGTTTTGCAATAGTAGAAGCTAATACATAATTAGGATCTGTTACTTCTCCTAATAAAGACTTAATTTCCTGTGGTATTTTTTGTTTAGTTTTTAAAATACCTGTGTCTACTTCAAGACCTAATTTTTGTAAAACTGCTCTTGTGTTATCGTTATCTAGTTGTTTGACATTACCGTCTAAAATATTCTCTACTATTTGTCTTGCTTGAATATCTGCATCAACAGTTTTTAGTCCTGTTGCTTCAGCATCTAATATCTCTCGTTTTATAAACTGGAAAGCATTTTCTATTGACTCTGCGGACGGTTGATATTTTGCAAAACCTGCACCTATTTTAGAATTTTTTTCTATGAGCTTATATGTGGTGGTTAAATATTCTCCTAAATTTGCCTCTATTGTATCTCTCAAAGCCGCTGCACTTTCAGGGACTAAATCTCTTATTTGACCAGATAAGTTCTCTACAAAATCTCTACCTTGATTTACCACTTTAAAAACTTCATCTTGTTTTGTAGCGTTCACTCCTAACTCATTTAACACACCTTTAAGTTCGTTTTTCTGTTCGCTTTTTAAACCTTGTAAAATAGCATTGGATAATTTTGATTTTTGTTCTGGTTTTAGTTGTTGAGCAACACTGCCTGTTTCATCTAGTATATCTTCGAATACTCTTTGTAAATTAGCTCCCATGGCCTTTGCTTGAAATCCAAATTTTTCTGACTCTCTATTAAATTGTCTTACTAATTCTTCCGCTTCCTTTGGCTTAACGCCTTGAGCTGTAAGCTTCGCTAATAATCTTTTTGATGTATCTGCTAGGGGATCTCCAGTAAATTTGTATTTAACAGAGTCTGCTCCTTTTTTTAAAACAGTAAACGCACTGCCTATACCTGCTGTTAATAAAGCTCCCTCTCCTGCAAACTTTAATCTATTAGATATTTCTCGTAATGCTTCTGACCTACCTTCTCTTTCATCTTCGTCTCTTTGTGTGGGGCCAAATCCTATGGCATCTCCTATTGTTCCAATTTCTTCATCAGCAAAAACAAAGTCAGCTAACGCTGAACCGCCAAGTCCTCCACCAAATAAATAAGATTTATCTGCCAAAGATCTTTTTAATCTGTCTCCTTTGTTTAATATCTCTTTTTTGCCTTTATTAAGAGCTTGTTTTTTTTGAGAGAAAGTTAAGTTTTTAAACTTTCTAGCTTGATCTTGACCTATACTTGCATATCTATTTGCTCTTTTTGCTTTTAGTCCTTGCCTTGCTAATTGAGTTCCTATTTTAAAACCTGCAGTGGACGGCACACCTAAACTAACTATTGTTTCTGTTAACTTACCAACTAAAGTTTCTTCCGCTAGTTCATCGAAAGGATTAATATTGTCAAAGAATACTTCTACATCTGCTGCTGTATCTGTCCCTGCACCAAGGTCATAAAGAGATGCGCCAAGAGAAAAAAATCCTTCTGGTATTTTTATAAGACCAGAACCAACACCAGCTACAAAACTTTTAGCTCCTTGATATTTTTCTTCTTTCTCATTAGCTAATCCTGATGGATCAGGACGATCAATCAAATTAGGAACAACGATAGCCATGTTAGAAACTAAATACTTCTACATCTTTTAGAATAATAAAGTCATCAATTCCTAATGTTTTTTTCTTTTTATCTCTTAGCGCTGAATCCTTTGGTATGCCCATGAAAATGTTACCAGTTTCACTGTCTTGAAATTTAAATGCTTCACCAAGACTATATTGTTCTGTTATTAATTTTTTATCAAAGTTTCCGTCCTCTGCTACAAAATTATTTAAGTCCAATAGCAAACTTTGTGGAATTGCTCCAGAAGATCTTGCTGCCTGGGTATTATTAGGAATAGTTTGAGAATCTTGCGCACTTATAAATCTATCAAAGCTCGTTAATTTTTTGTCATCATTTAGTAAAGCTTCATATGATGCATATGCTTCATTTATAGGTATGCCTTTAATCCTAGCAATATCTCTTACTGATTTACCTATGGTAGATAAGTCCCCTTGATTATCTATTTCTTTTAAAATTTGTGCTTCACCAGATTCTATTGCTGCTAGTTCAATCGCTCTTTCATCCTTCGCTGCATCTCTAGCTAAAGCTGCAAAAGTTTGCAATGGATCTTTCGCTGAAGTTGCAATTTTCTCTGCAAGATTACCACCACGAGCGGATGCTAAATTTAAACCAAACTGCGCTAATTGTAAAAATCCTTGTTGTTTTAACTGTTCGTTAGGGTTTCCTAATAATTCTTTATATAGAGCAGATCTCTCTTTTATAATATCTTGTAGTCTCCCCATTTCTGATCTCTCATCGCTAACACCTCTGTCTCCTTGAAAAGTATCAGTTGTATCTCCTGTGTTGGTAGTATTATCTTTTTTGGTTAGATCAGCAAATCTAGTTTTAGGATCTGGACCGCTACCTTGTTGTGTCCCTTGACCCGCTGTTTCTTCTTCTAATTTTTTTTGTTTTTTTTCTTCTGCTTTTTGATCACGAGGTTTTTTATCCACATCCTCTGCCCCTAAATCTTCTATAACTTCACTAAAAGTTTTAGGATCTTCTTCTCTTTTTTCTTTTCTGTCTTTAGTTGCGCTACCTGCTTTTTTTAAATCTGATTGTTCTTTGATTATGTCTAAACTTTCGGCTACGCTTTTTTCCATGCCCTCTGCGATGCCTCTAGTATCTAAACCAGCGTATGCTTTTAAGACCTCTTCTGGAGACATACTTTCATATTCTTCTAAAGTTAAACCTTTGAACATGTTAAAAGGTGGTTTGTTAGATATTGCACCTGATTCGTCATAACCTAAATCAATACCAAAAGGATTAGAACTTTGAACAACACCACCGTTAGCAAATGCAGGTATGCCGTACTGACGTAATAAATTTTTGTTTATTCTTTTTTTAAAAAGAGGTCTGTCTAAAATAGCCATTAGCTACCTCCAAAAAGAGAACTAACGCCACCACCAAGTCCTCCAAGAGAACCATATGCCCCAAGTCCTGCAATACCCAAACCTGCAACTTGTTGTAATATAGAGGGAGATGGAGATTGAGTGTAAGTTATTTGTGAAGAAGGGACTCCTCGCAAAATATCAGATGCAAAAGCTACTCTTTCAAAAGGTTCTTTTTGTTCTGCTAAAGTTGTTGCTCTTGCAGCCTCTATCTGTGCTTGACCAGGGACAAAAGCTTGAGAGTTAGGATCTACAAAACCAAATTGTTGTGTCAGTTGTCCGAGGCCCAGTAGCCTATCAACATCTCTAGATCCTAATTGAGACCCAAGCTGTCCTAAACCTGCTTGCGCTTGTGCTCCTTGTAAAGTTCGAGCACCAATGTTTCCGAGCTGTTGAGCAGTTCTAGCTTGAGCTTGTTGTGCTTGTAAAAAGTTTCGTGATAAGTCTTCAAAAATTCTTTGTGATTTTACCTGTGCTAAGTTTCTAGCTTCTTCTGCTTCACGAACACCAAATCGTGAACCACCAAAAGCTCCTGCTGCTACAGCTTCGGCTGATGTTCTTTGTCCTTGTATTTCAGACTGTCTATCTAATTCTGCTAATGCTTGTTGTGTAACTTGTTGTTGATAAGGATCCATAAAAGTAGAGGCTTGAGAGGGATCTAATGTTTGTTGAGCAGCAGATAATGCTCCAAGTCCAGTGCCAATCGTCGTGCCAGCAGCATCTAAGAAAGGTTGATATGCTCCGAGTCCCTGCTGTGCTCTTTGAATAGCAGCTTGTTGTTGAGGAGATAGACCTGCAACTTCAAAAGCAGGTATGGTTGTTGGTCTTGCAGCAAGACCTTGATTTCCAAAAACCGATTCTAATAATTTTTCTGCTCTCTCTTCAATAAAAGGAGCTTGTCTTTGAAACTGAACTACTTCTTGAACCATTACGCTACTCTCTTTTCAAATTTATCCATCATGTCATACATCATTTTAGCGCCTTTACGACGTTGCTCCAACTTATCATCTTTATCTGCACCATTCAATGCACCTAATCCTCTAACTGCAGCGGCAGTCATGACAAACTCACCATCACTTAACATGGCAGGGATGTCATCAGATTTTTCTGTTCCTGGCCCATCGATTTGCCCTGTTTTACGAGGAAAGCCACCATCAGCGACTCTTGCTATTGGTTGTAATGTTGGAGAGGCTGCTCCGTATTGCCCTGTTGCTGTATCATAAAAAACTGCGTTAGGCGCGGAAACATTTAACATACCTTGACTACCCGGCTTTATGTTATCAGGAGTAGAAACTCCTTTTTCTTCTTCAAAAGCTCCTAGACCTTGAAGCGCCCCTAGACCTAATGCACCTGTTAATAGTTTATTATTTTTTGCAAAATTTAATGCTTGTGAAGCTAATCCTTTTTTCGCTGTCTCTCTTACAACGGCGTCTTTTGCAGCTTGACCTAAAGCTGGTCTAGAAAGAGCAGAAGATCCTCCGACTGCTGTGCTAGGAGCCTGAAATCCAAGACCTGCAGTTCCTTTTAAACTAGAACCAAACTTACTTAGGCCTGCTCCTCCTTGAAGACCTACGCTAGCACCAAAACTTCCAAGCCCATACCCCATCAAAGCAGATGTTGCGATGTTTGCAGGATTGTCACCTCTAACTGCTGATCCTATCCCTGCACCAATAGAGGCGCCTACTGGCCCTGCAACTGCAAAACCTATTGCTCCTGTGATCGCTGGTAGAATTTTTTTAAACATTTACTCTTCCTTGTTGGTTGCACCCATACCGAGTCTAGGCGCGAATATTGTTACATCTCTTTGAATATCTTCTTCTGTAGTATCTGTACTAGGATCGGCAACATCTGCAGAAGCTGCCTCTTCTGTGTCATAATTAGCTCCAGTTTTCTTATGAGTGAGCACGGTTTCTGTTTTGCAACTGTATATAGGTACCTGTTGGCCATTGATGTCTTTGTATCCAATTATCTTTGGTTCTTCTGTGATTACACTCATATTATCCTCTATTTGTACTATTGTTGTTGTTTAATTTCAAGCAATGATACTGTGACCATCGCCTTGTTTGCAGCGTTAGCTGTAACTTTTAATACGTCTCCTGCCTCAAATACCTTTACATCTTGTCTTGTTGTTGTGTCTGTAGCACTCACATCTACCTCATCTACCTCAAAGTCTGCGGTGCCATTATTATGTGTAATACTGACTGTTACTGTATCAGAAGCGTGATAATTATGAACTGACAAGCTTTTGACCACAAAAGTAGATACAGGCACTGGAGGTGTAGCAGATACATCCGCCTGTGGCACAGTAAATACGGTGGTCAAATTAGTGGTGGTTAAGTTTGATATAAATCTTTTAAATACGTCTGCCATTACCCAAAGAAAAACGCCCTTCTCGTTTGTTCATCTGCATTATCTTGTTGATATGAAAAGTTTAATTGTAGTATTACCTGCTCCAATTGTCTAATTAGCTCAGCAAAAGATCTTGCATCATAGTTATCTGGTGGATCAGGAAATCTTGTTTGTGCTATTTTTGCCATTATCTTTCACCATCAGGGTCAACATCTATGTGATAAGTTCCTACTTTAAAATTACCACCTAGAACATTACTTTCAATTTTAAAATTAGTTTGCCTGCCTCTACCTCTCATGTCTTTTTTTGTATCGGTGTTTGCAACTGTTAAGGCTGTCTGGCTAACAACATTACCATAAGGATAATCTTTAAAACTAAATGTTACAGTTAAATTACCAGATTGATCTCTAAAATCAGGTACAAATCTAGAAATTCTCATTGGTGCCTCTCCAGTTGAATCAATTGTAAAATCTCCTGTTTGTATAAACGATTGCATAGCAGCACCATCATTATCTGTTCCAAACTCTTGTCGATAGTATTTCGACACACCATTAGATAAACCTATGACTGTAGGTGTAGCGTTGGCTGTAGTATCTGTTTTGTATTCTGTAGCAAGAGGGTTTGAGAACACACCTCTGTCTACCCAACTTGTTCTACTCAATGTACCAACTGCCCATGACTGTTCTAAGTAATTATAAACAACACATTTGTTTATTTGTGGACTTGTTATATTGTCAGGGTTAGTGACATAAAACCAAATAATCTCTGCAAACTCTGTGTTAACACCAGCAAAAATTTGATCTGTTTGTGTTAAATCGATATTCTCAAAAACAAAATCATCAACAGTGCAAGGTAATTTTTTAACTGTACCATCAAATACAAAGAATGCATTCTGACCCATCCAATAAGATACGTCTCTTACTACTACACCTGCATGCTGACCAAGCAGTCCACAGTTACGACCCAATTGTGTTAATCCAAAAGTAAATGGTGGACCAATGAATTGTAGTCCGTGAAGCGAGGTATCTGTCCAAACTAATATTTGACCACGTGCTTTATCTGCACCAACAATTGTAGAACCATCTTGTATACGCAGTGATCCTGCTGTGTTCGTGGCCCGTGGTTCGTAGGTATTAATATCTTCTTGTGATGAGAATCTTAGTAGTAAAGGGTCCTGTGATCCTCCTGAACCAATTGTTTTTTCTGTACCAAATAATATTAAGTGTCTGTCTGGTGTTGACACTAAAGAAAACTTACTAGCTGTCGGTGCATTTGTTACAGCACTTGCTTTGCCTGCCAACCCGTCTGAGGTAGGAGACCATTGAAACGTAGATCCGTCTAGTGCGGTTGCTATCATCAGCTCACCAAAATTATCAATAGACCAATCACGACCATTCAATGTTACAGAAGAAGAAGATCTTGCAGTGTTCCAAGCCTCTGTATTCCATGTTGATGTACCCCAACCATAACCAAAAGTTGATGATGCGGGTGCTGAGTTAATATCAAACGTTGCTGTGGCTGTGCCAGTCGTCACAGATCCTGTGCTTTCATTTGCATCCTGCTGTATAACAAAAGCATTCGTGCCTGATACTGATTGTACTTCAAAACTTCTGTCAAAATTTGCAGCACTAAAACTTGTTCCTGATAAACTTGTGGTGCCAGAAAAGGTTACTACGTCACCAGGTATTGCTCCGTGTCCGTTAACATTTACTGTTACATTCGGTGATCCGTTGGTAGTGGTAAATATGTTACTAACAGCACTGTTTGCTTGTCTTGTGGGGGTGATGTCATATAGAACATCGTTAGCGTATATGTATAATTTTTTATCTGTGCCAAGAGCGGCTAGTCTTGTGCCGTCTAAAGCTACCCAATGGTGTGCATCTCTGACAACACCAATTAATGTATTTGTTGTAGTTTTTGACCATCCACCAATTTTTTCTGGTAGTCCATATCTAAACCTAATGTTGTCACAGTCTACATATCCTCCAGCAGCACCTAAACTACTTGTCTGCTTCTGTATCCCCGGTTTGAGTTCTATCTTTGTTAGTGCCATGAGCTATACTAAATATTGTTCCTACGTGTCCTTTAAAATGCATATTTCCTTGATGTGTTAAAGGAGAAGCTACATCTGCATATATTTTACCACCTATCTTAGACCATAATCTACTAAAATAATAGTCCTCACTTAAATATCGTTCTCCTTCATCCCAATCAAGTTTACCAACACCAAACAAATCATAACAATTATCAGATCTCCAAGCGCCACCGTTTACAATTTGATCAGATTTGTATTTACGCTCAGGATACTCCTTTTGCATTTTAATAAACACATCTCTTTTAATCAACATCATGCCTGTAGCGGCTTCCATAACTTCTGTAAAACCTCCTTGTAACCTAATGTTTTTGGGGTCCTCAAAGTTAAGATTATATCCTAAAGCTTTATAAGAAATTTCTTCCTCTGATATATCAGGTTTTCTTTTTATAGCGTCAATAACTTGATTCCAATGAATGCATTTACGAGGATAAATGCCACAAACTATATCCTTATCCGCTCTTATTAATCTTTCAATATTTTCTGGTTGAAATCCTATGTCTGCATCTATGAATAGTAAGTGTGTGCCTACGTAGTCTTGATCGTCTAAGAACATCGATACTATCGTATTTCTAGCTCTTGTTATTAAGGACTCATTGCCCATTGTTTGTAACTTCATTCCTACACCTTCTTGTTGTGTCCAGGACTGAAGACCTAAAACTCCGTGTAATGTATTCTCTCCCAACATACCTCCATACATTGGCATACCTAAGTACAGTCTAATATTATGATCCTTGAGATTTCCTTTTAACATTGTTGTCCTTTCTATTTAAATGGTGGTCCTACACTCCATATTACAAGTGAGTACCTAGTCCCTTTTGTTACTGGTGTTACTCTGTGCCAAACAAAAGACGGAAAAACTATTATAGATCCTTTGTCTCTTGCTTGTTCTGCTGATAAGATTACAGATTTACTATCTTCTCTATTACGTAAATCAAACTCTAAATTACCACCTTCATATGCATTACCATCTTCTAGTGATACCGTAACAGATAACTTTCTTATATTACCGTCAATCATTTTGTTATGAGAGTCTTGGTGCCAATCATAGTATTGATTTTCTTTATAAATTGTAAATTGACATTTTTCAGATCCCACCCAATCAAAGTTCCAACCTGCTTGCTTGTTTGCCTCTTGTATAAAAGGTTCAATGTTTTGATAGAGCCATTCTTCTTCCATCCAAGCTATTGATGAGTTTCTTGATTTAAGACTTTCATCAACTATCTTTGCTTTTTCTACTATCTTAGATTTACCTGTCTCAATAATTTTGTCACAAAACTCAGGAGTTAAAGCTTTTTGAAAGTAATAATAATAATTGTCTAGAAACATAAATTAGGTTACACGTAAAAACCTGTAAATAATTTCTCCTGTGCCACCCGCTCCACCAGCACTTTGTGGCTGTGCTCCACCACCACCACCGCCTGAACCTGTTGTGCCTGAACCTCCTGTGCTACCAAAATTACCAGCACCACCTGATACCGCTCCATTATAAGAGGCAGCACCGTTAGAGCCTGATTGATTACAATTGTCCCCTGAACAGTTTACACCAATTGTTCCTGCCACGCCCGATCCTGATTGATTATAAGATGTAATAACCCCGCCTACTAAACTTGATGCAGAGGGTATGGAAACAGTAGATCCATCAGTTTCTTTAAAAGATCCTGAGGTAAGTGCAGTTGCTAAATTTGATACCGCTCCTCCTGATGAAGCAGAGTTTGTTCTAACACTTCCATTAGGTGATGATCCACCTGAGGAACCACCTCCACCTCCGCCAGCCAATGTAAATAATGTTCCTGTAGATGAGCCTGCCAATTGAGTGGTGCTACCACCCTCAGCATTATAATTTGGATAGGAGCCTTGTTGACTGTTTGTGCCACCTGCACCTATTGTCAATGTAATTGTTTCACCTTCTGCAACAGTAAAAACTTTATTAGCGACATAGGCACCAGATCCACCACCTGTGCCTCCTGACTCACCGCCTGACTTGTCATATTCCGCACCACTGACACCTGCGGCTCCACCACCAACAGCTTGTCGAACGTGTATGGCATTAGCTCCAGTGGGAACTGTTACTGTTGTTGATGATGATTGTGTTACAAAGGCAGTAGCTACAAAGGCTTGATAGAATTGTTTCCAAGCACCTGATACTTTAATGTAACCCTCTTGTACTTCTTTCCAAGATCCTGATACTTTTACAAAAGCTTCGTTGACTTCTTTAAAAGCACCACTGACTTTTACAAACCATTGACTAGCCATTACGCATCATGGATAAGATAGAAATCTCCATCGGCTCCAGTGCCACTGCTTGGTGCTGAAGTGCTAGTTGTAGTAATAAGATTTCTAGCTGTTATGTTACCTATGTTTGTTGCAGCCACAGTAGTTGAGACGGTCAACGCACCTGTTACCGTCGCGCCTGCAGAAGTTGTTTCGAATTTTTTTACATTGTCGTGAAAAATATCAACACCATTATTTACATCCATAGTCAGAAATGTTTCAGTAGCAGCATCAGATCTTATAGTTATGTTGTCACCTTGTATGTTTAGTTCCCCTGTATTGTTTTCTATAATACTGTCAGTGCCATTATGATAAATTTGTAAGTCAGAACTTGTGCCAATGTTTATAAAATTATTATCTGTAATAGATACATTGCCTGTCATATTTAAAAGCTTTGCAGATATAGTTCCCATAGAACCAAAGACATTGACAACATTAAAATCACTTGAACCATCACAGTATACTTTTGCGTGACCGCCTTGTGTAATGGCAACGCCGTTGGCCGTGTGCCCTGTTGCGGCAACCGTCACTGTGTGGCTACCTGCTGTATTGTTAAAGAATACATAGTTGTTTTCTTTAGCAGGTATAAAAACTGTTATATTACCAGTCAGTGTGCCTGTAAGCTCAATGACTTTGTTTGAAGACTCTGCTGTGTCAGAAGCATTAGCTGTTGTTAGTGTAACATCAGAAGATCCTGCAACAGACTTGGATATATATCCAGCAGCAAAAGCATCTAAAACCTCAAGATTATTATTGGTTTTATCACCCCAAGAACCTGCGTTTTCGCCTGATCCTTGTAGTTCTAGTTTAAGTCTATCTGAATATGTTGATGCCATGATTACGATCCATTATCTATTATTGTGCCACCGTTTGCAACCCACTCAAGGATCTTCTGATACTCTATATTATTGTCGTTGTGAGGAACGCAAGTAATTCTATCATCATCTGAATATGTAATTACATAACATTGAAATCTTCCATCAAAGTTGTATTTTTTTTCTACTGTTGCAATGATCATAGCTCTGCTGAAACCTCCATTTTATTTGTACTACCGTAAGTCATCTCTACTTGTACACAATGATTTCCTACATTACCTGACAAAGTTCCAGATACATATAGAATCCTAAAATCAGCATCACTCGTAGCCTCAGACTGATTGAATATAGACATACTACTAAATGTATTAGCACTACCAATAACCACACCATTAAAACTACCCGCCGAAGGAATAGTTACACTCGGAGTGTCCCTCATCGGAACTGGTAAAAAATGTAATCCTGCAGTTTGATTTCTATTATTTGGATTAGTTATGCTTGTTGAAACTCTTTTATAAGTATTGTTTACACCACCTAAAAAATAATAATACCTTTGACACTTTCTTAAATTATTTTCGTGACTCTCAAAAGGAAAACTAGGTATAGATGTAGAATCAAACTCACCGACTTCTAATTGTACTCCTGTTAAATGCCACGTTG
>CAACVD010000850.1_pt1 | contig 14813 bp, 32 predicted proteins | sample 2381771 | NCBI WGS metagenome assembly CAACVD01 (sample SAMEA5211965, study PRJEB30684) | marine metagenome | biome: Marine; feature: Epipelagic; material: Water | collected 2015-10-15 | depth 15 m | reverse complement strand
CAGCAATTACAGGATTTCAAATAAGATCAGGATCAGGAAATATTGATAGAGGTAATTTTTCACTCTTTGGTGTGGTTAATAGTTAGGAGATAATTATGGCAAGATATAAATTAGTTAATGGCGAAAGAATAAGATTTACAACAGCAGAAGAAACTGCAAGAGACGCAGAAGAATTGGCTTGGGCTAATGGTGCATTTGATAGAGCAATTTTTGATTTAAGAAATAAAAGAAATAATCTTTTAAAAGAAACTGACTACTATGCTTTATCAGATAATACAATGTCTGATGAAATAAAAAAATATAGAAAAGATTTAAGAGACATCACAAACGATCTAACAACAGAAGCAGAAGTAAAGGCAGTACAATTTCCAACTAATCCAAAGGAGTAATCAAATGCCAAAACAAATAAATCCATTGATGCCAATGGATAACCACTTATTAAATATTTTAAGTGAAGATGAGGTTAAAGACTTCAAAGCCATGAAAGCAGAATTGCAAGACACATGGGTTAAAAAACAAATGTTTAGAACTGAAACAGAAATGAGAATATCTGTTTTAAATGATCTTAAACATCCAACACCAGCTGCTAAATACTGGCAAGCTGTTAGAGAGCAAAACGTATTTTTTGAACAAATGGTTTTTTTATCTTTTGACTACAGAAGAAATGAAGTTGAGATTAAAAAACTACACAAAAAAATAGCTGAAGAAAAAGACGAACTAGAAAAAGAAAGTTTACAAATAGACCTAGAACAAAAAACTTTTGATAAAGCTGGTATGGAACTTACAGCTAAAGATAGAATGAGAGAGTTAAGATTATGGTCAGAGCTTAAAGATGAGCTTGTAAAACAAGATCCTGATTTTGATAAACAGAATGTTAATACGCATCAGCAAGAAAGCTTACCAAAAAGATTAATGAAAACATTTCAATTTTTTGACAAAGCTAATGATGCTGATGGAGCTAAAAATATAGCTGCTCAAATTATGACAGCGCAAAGATTAGAAAAAGAAGGAACGCTTAAAATCAACACAAACGGTAAAGGTACAACCAATGATAAAAGCAATCCAAAACTTTCTCAATAGTGAAGAATTAAAATTAGCACAGGATTATTGGAAGATCAGAGAGCCTGGTTTAAAGCCATGTACTCAATCGCCAAACTCTGTTGCTGTATATTCTGATTTTTTAAGTGAAACATTTTTAAGCACAAAAAAATCTTTAGTAGAAAAATTTGTAGGCGAGAAACTTACACCAACTTACACATACTCAAGAATGTATCATAAAGGTGGTGAGCTAGTTAAACATAATGATAGACCGTCATGTGAAGTATCTATCAGTTTAAATATCTTTGCAGATAAAGATTGGTCTATTTGGTTTCATAAATTAAAAGAAGGAACAACAAAAGTTAATCCTAATGCTAAACCAACTTCATATTTAACAAAGCCAGGTGATGCTATTGTTTATGAAGGTTGTAACTATTCTCATTGGCGAGATCCTTACAATGGCGAAAAATGTATGCAAGTTTTTTTACATTATATTAGAGCTAATGGTAATTATAAATCATTTGCATTAGACGGAAGAAAATATCTTGGTCAAGGTAAAGACGAAGCTATGAAAGAAGTTTGGCAATAATGATTTTAGAACCTAGATGGAAATCATATATTGTAGCAACTAACGAAGCTATCTTTACACCTGAACAATGCGATCATATTATTAGAATTGGTCAAAGTGAAGATCAAGCTGCTGCTAAAATTGGAACAGCTACACAAACTGAAAAAAATTTAGATCCAACAAAAATAAAAGATACTGGAGTTAATGATAGTAAAAAAAGAATAACTACTATTTCATGGCTGCCGTTTAATAGACCTGATACTATACTTATGTACAAAAAAATTGATACATTAGTTAGAAATATAAACTGTAATCATTTTGGTTTTGATGGCATTCAAATAACAGAACAAGCACAATATACTGAATATCCAACAGGAGCTTTCTATGAATGGCATACTGATAATGACACAGATATGAGGTTACAGCCGCCTGTAAGAAAAATATCAATGACACTTTTATTATCTGATGAAAAAGATTTTGAAGGTGGCGATTTAGAAATGATAGATGATGCAAAAAGACCAAAGATGAAAAGAGGTCATGCAATCTTCTTTGCAAGTTTTGTAAGACACAGAGTTACACCTGTTACAAAAGGAAATCGTAAGTCATTGGTTATGTGGTTTGGAGGACCACCTTTTAAATAATGAAAAAAATAATTACAAAAATAAAAAAGTTTTGGAAAGATTTAATTTCTAAATTGGAAAAATAACCATGCAAGAAACAGATCAACTTGTCCAAAAGCTAGATAAAGAAGTAGCGATCATAAACGAAAAACTTGATACGTTAGAAAACAATCATTTAGCACATATAAAAAAAGACATTGATCGAATTTTATATGTACTCGGTGCTGTAGGTTTAGCCGTACTAGGTGAACTATTTTTATTATTAAATAAAATTCTTTAGTGAAATATTACAATCGTGGGATTGTTGCTCATCTAACAGCTGCAATAGATCTGTTGGATGACGATCATCTTCTATTTGAAAATATACAAGGTCAAGGACCAATAGATATAGTTCGTATAAATATCAAGACAGGTGAGGTGGAACTATACGATGTCAAATGTGATGATGATAAACGTCACCGCAAAAGATACTCATCAGAAATTCAAAAAAAATTAGGAGTAAAAAATTATTATGTCAACTTACATAAAAGAACAAAGCGAGTGGAAGGAAAGGTGGAAAAACTTTAAGCTTGATGAGTTTAAATGTAAATGCGGTTGTGCCGCTGTAAAAGTAAATGCAGAGATCTTAGATCTTTTGCAAGACGCTAGAGATCAACTAGGATCTTTATCTATTACAAGCGCTTACAGGTGCAGCTCACATAACTCAAGTGTGTCTAGCACTGGAGCAAACGGACCTCACACAACAGGTCATGCTTTAGATATTTCAGTCAAAGATAGTAAACACAGAAAACAACTCATTGATTACTTTACAGCTAAAGTTACAGGCTTAGGTGTAGCAAAATCATTTATCCATATTGACAACCTAACAGCAGCTGAAGGCTTCGACATGAGACCTAATGCTTGGAAATATTAATGATATTTAATTTACTAGGAAAAACATTATTAGAAAATTCTATTGGCGCACTAAAGCATCATCTTAAGAAAAAAGAAGTGCAGCGTAATACAGAGATCGAGTGCCAAAAAGAAATTCAAATTGCTAAAATTAAAGAGAGCGGTGGTAGTTTTAAAGATGAACTCATACTAGCTTGGTTTTTAATTATTATGTCGTTACCTTTAATTGGTGAGACAGAGAGGTTTTTAAATTGGGCTAAAGTCTTATCGGCTATGCCAGCAGAGATCTTCTATATCTTTGGTGCAATCGTAGCAGCAAGCTTCGGTATTAAAATTTCAAATATCTTTAAGAAGTAATGGCAAAGAAAAAAGGTCTGTTTGGAATTTCAAACTACGTCAAAACTAAACCAAGAAAAAGACCAGGAAGAATAAGAAAAAAAGTAGGACCAGGTAAACAAAGACCTAAGAAATATAGAGGACAAGGTAGATGAAAGATCAAATTTCTGTAAGCGACAAAACAAAATTAAATATTCCTATTGCAAACTTTATCGTTATTGTAACCTTTATTATTTCGGCAGTTCTCGGCTTCAGCAATCTTCAGAATAGGATTACCAGTCTTGAGACGCAAGATCAATTAATGTCATCTGATCTTTTAAAGAAAGCTGAACAGACACCTAAGAATTTAGAGATCTATATGCTTATAGAACATAACGCAAAGATCATAGCTAAACACCAGGAGCTGCTAGACAAAAACATTCACTCACAGGTTATGATTAATAACATAGAGAAGTCTTTAGAGAAGGCGCAAGAGAACATCGAATATTTAAAAAATCTAACAAGAAAATTAAATGGAAATAGTAATTAGTCTTTTATTATTCTTAGGCGATCCACCAATTTTAAAAGAACACTTACTCATGAAAAATTTAGGTGAATGCTTAGAGCGTAAACGTATAGCAATGAGATCTACAAACAATGCTGAATTTAGATGTATGCAAGTTAAAGCAGTAGTTAAAGACGGCAAAATATTAAGCATATCTAATTTAGACTAATGGCAACATATCGTGGAAAAAAAGTTACTCTTAATAAACCAGTAAGAGGCGGATCTAAAAAATCTTATGTCTATGTAAAAGATGGAAGTAAGGTAAAGAAAGTTTCTTTTGGAAGTAAGACAATGAGTATTAAAAAAAATCAGCCAGGCAGAAAGAAATCTTTTTTAGCGAGACATCGTTGTTCAACTCCTGGTCCTAAGACAAAGGCAAGGTATTGGAGCTGTCGAGCTTGGCGTTAAATTAATTTGGCGGAGTTGACGAGACTTGAACTCGCAACCTTCCGATCGACAATCGGATGCTCTGACCAATTGAGCTACAACTCCACATAATAGTGCAGCTGTAAGGATTGAATAATGCTGTCACCATTATTGTGAAAACAATTACCATAAATGAACAAAAGAAAAAAGCGTAAAATAATTATCGCACCTAAATGCGATTACTGCGGTCAGAATAATGAAAGCTTTATTATAACTGCAACTCAACACACATTCTGTATGGAACAAACACCAGGTTATCCAGCTACTAAGGATTGCCACACAGACTGGCTCAACCATAAGGACACTAATGTACAAGAAGAAAAAGAAAAAGGCTTACAGCCACAAAAAGAAAAGCAATCTCAAGAAAAAGAAAAAGTAATCACTTCAGAAGAGAGAGCTGCCATCGTGGCAAAACTTAATAATTATAAAACAGAAATGAAACAAAGGAGGTTTCGTGAAAAAAGGTTATCATAAAACTAAAAGCGGTAAGACAGCAAGAAAAGGTTTGTACTACAACATTAACAAACGTAAGAAAGCTGGCAAGTCTCGAACTAAAAAGAAAAGCACAATCAGTGCTAAGGCTTATACAAATATGTTAAAAGGTTTTAATTAGTTCTTTGAATAAGATCTAAAGTCTTTTTAATCTCTTCCTTTAAATAAGGTATTCTCTCATCTACTTGCTTAGGCAGTACGACAAATATATCTCTTCCAGTTAAACGACACAGACTATCAAGCACTTCCTCAAGTTTTTGCTGTGTTCTCGCCTGATTAAATTCTTTCATTAATAATAATATAATCCTATTTTGGTGTAAAAAAAGATTCATTTTACTGGTGTAAATGAGGTCTTTTATTTTCTTATAAAGTATATATAAAGAGTGTAACAAGCATCTTGTAGAAGAAGTTTGAAGTGGTGACAGCGCTTAGAGTTGCACCACGTTTGCACCAAGTTTTGCAAAAAGTTAAGTGGGGGTGTAGCTCAGTTGGTTAGAGCGCCTGCCTGTCACGCCTTACTTCATCTTCTACTTCAAGTTTTACTTGGATAAACAATGATGAAGGAAATATTGAACAACTTATTTTCGCATAAAATCCTACCTGATACTCAAGGTAGAAAAATCTTTGCACCATTCTTACACCAAGATTTGACCTGTTTTAGACAGTCTCATTTCATGGTTGTAAAATATAAGAGCGGTTGCTTTGCATCGATCGAGTGCTTGCATAATAAGGTACTTTCAATATTAAATTAGTATGTACTATATAAATAAAAAAAGAGGTGGCTTTGTTGTTCTAAGAAAGTCAGACCGTAAACAGATCCATAAAGGATTGTTTAAAAACAAGACGCAAGCAAGAGAGTATGCAGCTACTAAAGCTCAAGACCAGGCAATACTCAATCCTTGTAAAGATCACTTCGTTGATGCTTATGAAGCATTTGTTTTGCAAAGACAAGAAATAGCTAGCAATCCAAATACTGCATTAACTAAGAGCGGTTTATCAGGTCATGTTTCTGATTTGAATAATCGAATAAAACCATACATGCAGAATGTTTTGTTATCTGAATTTAAACACCAGGTAATGAAGCAGTTTTTAATTAAGTGTTCAGAAGAAGGACATAAATTTAAAAGGCTGCAAAGATGCGTAAAGCACATCAAAGCTTTTCTTAATGTTATGAAAGCAGAAGGTAAAAATCCATGCTTAGATATGTTGAAGTTTGACATCAACACTTTGTATGAAATTATTCCATCTGACTATGAGGAAAGATTTGAAAAACAAACTGAGGTTATCGATGAGAAAGAAGTACAAAAAATTCTTGTCGAATTAAATCAAGATAAAGATACTAATTATAAATCTGCATTAAGTTTTGCAATGATTGTAGTTTTGTTTTTATTTGGTTTAAGAAGATCTGAACTTAAAGGTCTTAAGCCATCACACGTTGATTTAGAAAATGGGGTACTTAATATTAAAGGTATCTATATTGCTAAAGAAGGTGGTTACTTAAGAAGAACTAAGAACAGAGGTAGCTTTAGACAAATCGATATTGACGATAATGGTATTAAGTTTTTTACTTGGTACTTAGGTTGGTTAGAAACTAACTTACCTCATCATACTTGGTTGTTTCCATCTACAAGAGGAGGCAATCCAATTAGTGATAAAGCTTTATCAAACATGATGTGGCGTATCTATGAACGAATGGGTTTAGCTAAGCTTGAATGGAAGAAGGATCACTGCGTTGTTATCTCTTCACCGTTTAAAGGTTCACCTACAAAAACATTTAGACATAGACTAGCTACTGCTTTGATTGATGCCATGAACTCTGAAGCTGGTTTAACTGCTAACTATGTAAAGTCAGTTGTTGGTCATACAAGATTTACAACTACTCAAGATAGGTACGGTAATCACAACGGCAAAATAGTAAGATCTAAAACTTTGGCAAAAGCTAGAGCAATCGGATCTGTTAAATTAATTTCGTAATTTCTAGAAACTGTAGAGGCGGACCAATCTTCCGCCTTTACATTACCACTTCAACATAGCAACGATAACATGAGAGCCAGGCACTCCAACTATGCTGTGTGGATTTTTTAGAAAGAGAGGAGGCTGGCATTCGGTATAAATCATTTTAAAGCTTGTAATTTTTTTTGTATTTTTATTGCAGTAAGAAACTTACCTTTTTCTCTACACTTCATAATTAAACATTTCATTCTTAATATTAACTTAGTCCTACAATTCATTCTTATTTTTTGCTTTGAGTAAAGTTTCAAAGTTATCTCGTTCTTCAGATAATCTACTAACTTCTTTTTTTAACTGCTCAACTTCTAACTTGTAATCAGATACATCTTTATCTAATTGCGTGTTATCTTTAGCCAACGTATCTCTCTCTTCAGTAATGACTTTTAATTCATCCTCCTTCATAGCCAGGTTATGTGCTAGCATTGGCTTGCTTATATCTTTTAAGCTTTCTTCTGTTGGCATATTTTGTTTTATTACTTTATTAATCCAGCCTTCTTCCATTATTGTACTTCCTCCAGTTTGTCGTTTTCAGTGATGTCGTAGTTGGTTGCTGGATCTTCTATTAAAGCTATTTCTTTTTTTGTTTCTTTAATGATTTCTTTGCAGTGATCCTTAGCTTGTTCTAAGACTGTTGTTAGATTAGGAAAATTAGAAGGATATACTCCGTATATATAAAGATCATTTATAGCAGCAGCTACTCTTGATAATCCTTGATACCTTCTTTTTAATCTTTGTGTTCTATTGTCGTAAGGTAGATTGTAATCTACGTCTGTTTTATTCGCCATATTTTTTCCATTTAGTGTTTTCAATTTTGTATTCCAAAATATTTACTTTAGTATCTTCAACGGTAGATCCATCAGATACTGCTGCAGCTTCTTCATCAGGATAAATCTCTGTAACAACTAAGCTTGCAGTCGCCATAGTTTCCTTAACAATTTTTGCCATACTTCATTTCATCCTGGATCTTAGCTTGGTCCATCATTTCAGCTGCATCTTCTAAAGCTGTATAGACATCTAAAAATTCTCTTGGTTTGTTAAAGCCTTTATTAAAAAATTTATCTGAGTACACATCGTGCATTTTCTTAATATAGTTAGGATCAAAGAAAGCATTGAATGGAGCTTCAAAGAGCTGCGCTAGCTGCGTAAGTCTATAAGCGCTCAATCCATTAGATCCTTTTTCATATTTTTGTATTTGTTGAAATGCTACATTGCAGTGATCGGCAACACGCTGCAAAGTCATTCCTTTTACTGTTCTCATAAATCTTATATTTTGTCCTACAACTATATCCATTTGGATATGAGCTGGATCTCTATTGCTTTTCTTGTTCACAAAACCTCCTTAAGTTTGCTTTAATCATTTCTGTTGGAAATTCTTTTGATCTTCTCATCGTTAAATTAAAACAAGCTTTAGTTACTTGATCGAATTTACATGGTGAAGTTTGTTTGTAGATCTTAACTTTGTTATCTTTTTTTCTAGCGAACCAGCTGCTACCTAGCTTTACTGTTTTGCCATCATTAAATTGAGATACTTCAAGTGCTTGAGTTCTTTTTCTATAATTCATATTCCTCATTTTGTTTTTTTAATATTGATGCTGCGAGTACAGATGCTAGTCTGCTTGCAACTGTTGGTGTGAACTTCATTGTTTCACCGAAATTTGCTAGAGCTTGTAATTCTAAGTCGCTCAAATCTAATATATCCCAGCATGGCATATTCATTTTGCCATCTATTTGAACAAGCATTACAGCCAATCTTTTTTTCTGCTTTGCAAGCTCTCTGTTTTCTTTTCCTGGAAATTGGAAAACGTTAGTTGTTATTTTTGATATGCTCATAAGCTTTTATGTATGCTTTAAAAAATTTATTTGTTTGTCTGCCGTAAGTCTCGAAACCATTAAACTCCATAGCTAATTGAAATTCTGTTTTATTCATCGGCTTCATTTGTTTTTTGAAAGTAACTATCGACCAGCGGTGACACATCTTCTCTGTGAATTTCATCTGCCTCCAATAAGTAATTAATGCCATCAACGTAGCTGTCGTATTTGTATTCTTTTTTGCATCTGATAAGTTTTGCAGCTGCATACATTAGACAAACTTCATGAGGTCTTATTTTTTTTCCAACAAGTACGGTCCATACATCAGCAATCTTTTGCATCGATGTCTGAAACGAGCCGTACTCGTCAGTTTTTTTATTTCGGATTTCTTTAAGCTCTTTTGCTAATTTGTTTATTTGCATTTTGCTTAAATTCCTCATGACCTTTTTGTATGAAAAACTCTACGGTCTTCGACATACTGATAGGCAGCTCAAATTTACTCTCGGCTAAATCTTGTAGCTGTTTGTAAGTTTTAATGTTGATAGCAACTGATTTAAACTTATTCGGATCCATTATGCCTCCAACGATGCTGGATCAAATCCAGTAGATTGAGGCTCCATAGCTTCTACTCTGTGAAAGTAATAGTATGTTGAACCAGCTTGAAGTTTACCACCTTCTTTAGCTGTGGATTTGTAGGCTCCAAATCTGTACGACTTGCCTTCGATCATTATAGATCCTTTTAAGTCATAAGAACTTTCTTTAGCCTTATTAGTAACTGGTATTGCTAGACCCAGTTGTGGTCTTTTTGCTTTTTCTTCTGCCATTAGATTAATACTCCTTTAGATTTAAGTTGGCTTTTAACGTCAGTGAATTTCTCAACAAACTTGTTGTAGCTCAGCGGATTTTTATCTTTAAGATCTGCTAAGAAAGTTTTGTTTTTAGTAAGCCATTCCTGATAGTTACCAGCATGCGATACAGTTTTTAATGTTGTAATAGCTTCCTGGATTTTTTTGTCTTGCTGCTCTATTGCAGTAGATACTTCTTCAGCACTTGCGATGTTATCATTTGTAATACCGCACATTGCTAATGCTCTTCCAACAGCTGATGTCTCAGCGTTTTCTAAAGCACTTGTTTGATTGATCCTGGAAGCAGCTCTTTTTTCCTCAGCCATTCCAGTTGCAACTATTGAATTGTCGATTGATATAATTGCTTTAACAACTACTACATCTTTATTTATATCTAAGATGTGTGTTTCAATTCTTCCTCTTGCTCCTAAATTTCTTCTAAAGATTGCAAGTCTGTGAGCAACGGTAGCATAATCTTTTCCATGAATATTTATCATCTGACCGCCTGATGTTTGTTTAAAATCAGTGATCGTTTGTATTAAATCATCAGGAACTATTTTTGTGCCATTGCTATTATTACGATTAGCCATAATATAAATACTCCTATTAATGTTTTTGTTAATATTTTGTTTTTGTTTTTTAGCTTTGCTGCTACAGCTCTTTGCTGTTGTAATTTTAATAAAGTTTGTAGTGTTTTAAATTTCATCATATTTGATCCCACAGTTCGTGAGCTTCAATTAATAATTCTCTTGGTAAGCTGGACCAAGCATAAGGATGATCAAAGTTAGGATCTATGACTTGAGCTGCTGCTTTAATGATTTGGTTTTTATTACCTAGTTCTTCAAAGGTACCTAAGATTTTTTCTCTTCTTCTAAATGTATTACATAGAACTTTAAAACATCTTTGTAAGCCAGCTACTGTAAGATCAACACAGTTGTTACTATCATAAATTTTGTATTCATCTTTGTTTAAGTAAACTAAATAAACTGGAACTTTAAAATCATACTTAGCTGCATACGTTGCACATTGTACTAAGTGATTGAATGATGGTTTTGCTGGGATCTTAGATCTAATAAAACTTCTCTCACCATCTACTTTAAGTTTACCAGCTTTACTCCAAGTAGTTTTAAGTTCAACAATACCAGTCGTGGAAGAAAGGAAACTAGAAAGAGAACCACTTCCAGCATTGCCGAACCTAAAATCAGTTCGACCTACGATAGGAAGCAATAGATTGGATTGCGACTGGTCAATACTGATTTGTTCTTCGCTCACGACTTTATGGGAACTAAACAAACCATCCATCGCTGCGAAACCGTTTACAATTACACTGTTAATTTCATCAAGATATTTTTCTTTTTTCTGTCTATCTTTTTCATCAACAGGTTCGTAATTTTTAAATTCTATTATTTCGTCATTTATTAAATCTAATTTATTTTTTTCTTTTGTATTGAATGAAGGTTGTAATTTTCTGTGAGGACCAAACTTCCAAATCACATCTGAATAATAATTTTGCAGAACATTGTTTACTGCTACACCAGCTTTCATTTGACTGCTGCCTAACAACAAAGCTCGTCTATCTTCTTGAGACATGTAACAATACTTAAACATCCAGGCACCATCGCTAATTGCGAATTGAGTTGGTGAGTGGTGATTAGTACCAAGCTTAGTTGCGAATAATGGTAAAGCTTTCTCGCTTAAAGGATCTTCTAAAACTACATCTGTTTTTATCATGTAGTGATAGATAACGAGTTATAATTATATTACAATGATTATTGTACAAATGTACAACGATTAGCTTACTTAATTGATTTAACTAATTTAACCGATTTAACCGATTTCTTTTTTTTGTTCTTATTGATTTGTCTTTGATGCCAAAGTTCAAATTGATCTGTAGGATAATGTGGTCTGTTCATTACTGGATACCACGAAGGAGTATCACCAGCATTAGCTTGAGAATTATCTCGCATGTATTTTAAAGTGGAAACTTTATAACCGTATTCTTTAACTATTTTATCTACTGTTAATACTTTACTCATTACGCTCGCTTTTTAATAAAATCAGGTACTTCAATATCATCGTCAAATAATTTTAATTTTTTCTTTAATTCTTTTTTATCTGCTTCAATGCTAGCTCTAGTCATTTTATGTAACATATCTTCAGACTTAGCCATGCTGTCTCTTAATTTCATCATGCTTAATTCTAATTGCTGTCTTTGTTTCTCATGTATAGCAAAAAACTCTTTAGCTTTAGCATTCATTTCGTAATATTCTTGAGATCTTTTTGTTAAAGCGTTCTCACTCATTACAGAGATAACTTCTGCAACAAATGTAAATGGTCCTTTTACTGCTTTTTCTGTTTTTGCAAAACGATCAGGATTATAAATTGTTTGAACTCCACCTTTTGCAATATCGTAAATACCAAACCAATAAGACGTAGGCTCATAACCAAATTCTTCTAATCTTGGATCTTCTTTACCAACAACTACTAATTTGCCGTTCATAGAACTTTTTGCTACATCAGTTTTTCTATAAAAAGCATAATGCCTATCCATGTGAGATCCTTCACAGCTAATTCTGATTGCTTTAATGTTTGGTGTGTAAATATCTCTTGGAACTACAACTGATCCAATATTATTAGTGACGTTAGCTGCTGGATAAATTTGGCAAGGATTAAAAGTTTCATCGCCAAGTTCATTAGAATTATAAAGATCAACATAACCCCATACATCGCATCTAGTTTTTTCAAATAATAATTCAACTGGATCACAGTCTAAAGCTTTTGCATAATCTAAAGCTTGTTGTAATGAAAACTGTTTTTGACCTTTTAATTCTCTAAATAAATTTGAGTAATCTTTATCTAATTTTTCTGCAAATCTTTTAGGTGTCATTCCATGTTCAGTAACTTTCTCAAGTAATTTTTCGTTTGTTTTAGCTTGAGGAAATGGAACTCCAATCATTGCCTTATATTTTCTATTTTTTGCTATATTCCATGATGATATAAATAGATCTCTTGCAGCATTAATCTTATCTAAAACAAAAGCATAAACTTCACCTGATTTACCATATATTTTTTGAGTACAATTAATCTCTGTTCTTGGATGTATTTTTTTTAAATAATTATTAACTAAAACTCCTGTCTTTGCATCAGGAAATGGCGCTGGTTTAAATGTGTATCTAATATAAACCGTTGCATGCTCTTCTTTTAATCCTGATAAAAGAGTAGGTAATTGGAAATCAATTTGGAAATCTTCTAATTTTTTTACAACTCCAGTAGGCTCATTTTTAGAGCTAAAGCCTTTTAGATATTCTACACTCCATGAAACTTCTAGTTTTTTCATATTTTGTAGTCCTATACTAAATTGTACAAAAGTACAACGATTATTGTTGACAAATAAGCTTAAAATAATATCTGATTTGTATGCCAAGAAATAAGATATTTGATGTTCAAAACTCGCCATTTTCCAGCTGGCACCGATCGCAACATGACGGCATATCTTACTGTGATTTAGACGTTTTAGGCATATGTCCAGCATGCGCTAAAATCCTCTTTATTGCTGATACTATCTACAATATTGACGGTAAATATCGAGGTAAATCTAGGTGGCTCAGATCACCATATCAGCAGATAGCTAGTAGCCTGGAAGTGCCATATTTTGAGATCTTTTATACTGTCGATGAGAATACAGAAAATAGACAAGTAACCGAATTTGCCATCAGAAGGTTATATCCAACACCAAAGGATATTCAGATCTTATCCACTGATCAGATGCTTAAATACCTGGAGTACAAAGCCATCGTAGAACATGGACCTGATTGCGCATCTAAAGATTACTTAAAACAACGTGTTAGTGAAAACAAATCAAGACATCCATTCGCTAGGAAATATATGTATGAGCAAATTTTATCTCAGTGATCCATTAGTTCTAACTGAGAACGCCATAGAACCATTGGATTTTAGGATCTACGAATATTGTAGCAAGAACTACGATGTTAAAAAATTCAAACCTTTTATAAGATTAGTAAACATAGCTGGTTGTTTTCAGATCTCATTGGAGCAAGTCCAGGCAGCATTACAACGATTAACCAAGATTAGAGTTAATAATTTGCCGTTAATTAAAATATCAGACAACGGTAAATATCTTACATTCGATATGCCAAGACATACAGAGTTTGTAAAATCATTAGGCTTTCAAAGATTTAATTCAAGTAGAGCCTGGAAGTTATTAAAAGAGCATACAGCTCAAGAAATAAAAACAGATTATCTTTATAAGGATCTCGATCAATACGAGCTATTCGATAAGCTTTGTAGTTTGCCGAAAGAGCAGCTGCTTAGTATTTCTGAAGATAAACTTATGTACAGATGGGTATTAAAAAATGTCAAGAAACATAGAAACTATAGTTAACGAACAATTAAAGATTGAGAAACACATTGTTGACATCTTGGATGATGCTGCATTTGCTGAGAGATTTCTTGCTAAACCTAATAACAATAGATGTCCGAGTATGTATCAATTGCTTGAAACACATTACGATAAGAACGACTGGGGTTATCATTTAAGACCAAAGCTATCTTTACGAGCAACACCAAGACAAATGACCAGGTATGACTTAGCAATAGATATTATTTGTGAAATAGATTTAGATATATCAGATGATCCTAGAGTAGATCGTAAACTATTGTGGATGCGTGCTAATCGTTTTAAATGGACCAAGCTTGGAAAGTTTTTTGGTTTACATCGTACAACAGTTAAAAAAAGATATGAGAGTGTCTTAGATAAATTATCTAATAAGTTAAAAAAAAGCTTTGACAACTTCGACAAAATCTTTACTAAATAAATATATCCTTACAAATAAATCTTTTCACATCGTATAGGAAAAAATAATAATAGACGGATAAGAAATCAGCAGTATAATTAAACTGTAGTGATGAAAACAGTTTGTTAAAGATTAATTTTTTTTTACTCTTTTTTTTTATTCCAACAGATTAAGCCAACGAATGAAATTAAAACCTGATCGTTGCGAAAGCAATACAAGATCAAGCAACTACACTGTCCGTTGCAAAGCCAAAGGATTTTATTGCAGAAGTTCTAAAAAATTTAGATGTAAAAATCACGGTGGATTAAGTACAGGTCCACGAACTAAGCAAGGTAAATTAAAAGTTCTCAAAAATTTAAAACAGTTTAAAGATGTCTCAGAAATTACAACTGACAGACCAAGTGTCAGAAAATATATGGT
>CAACVD010000848.1_pt1 | contig 14830 bp, 19 predicted proteins | sample 2381771 | NCBI WGS metagenome assembly CAACVD01 (sample SAMEA5211965, study PRJEB30684) | marine metagenome | biome: Marine; feature: Epipelagic; material: Water | collected 2015-10-15 | depth 15 m | reverse complement strand
CTCATAAGGACGGTAAGATCGCTGGTTTTGAGCCTGAGGGGAAGAATCGTGGGCGGCGAGAGAAGTCCCGACTGAAGAAAAATAAATAAGTTATATTTGCAGGTATGAAAGCAAAGAAATACCAAGGTGGAGGAAAGATGAAGGAGATGAAGAAAAAAGCTCCTTCAAGAATTCACACATCTAAAGCCTCTAAAGACAGAGAGTCGTACAAGAGAGACGTTCGTGAAGGCTACGCTCCCCTTCCTTTTGCTGGTGGGCTACCAAAAAGAATGACTGACGCTGAGGATAGAGCAGCCACCAAGAAAGAAAGAGAGGCAGGCAAGAAGATCAAGAAGATGAAGAAGGGTGGTCGCATGGGTGCGCCGAAAGATATTTCAGGCATGGGTAAGTTTAAGCAGAAGATGGAGAAGATCACTCCTATCGGTCCTAAGAAGATCGACAGCGGTGTATCCATGGACAAAACGCTCAAGAAGAGTGCTGTTGAGGTAGACAACAAAAAGAAGCGAAGAAAGAAGCGTCGTAGAAAGCTTGAGAACGGCGGTAAGGTCAAAAGAACTGCCAACGTAAACCTGAGAGGAGAGGGTAAGAAGAAAAAGCCAGTAAAGATGTATGTTGGCCCAGGAAAAGCTAAAAAGGACATGCCTTTTGTTAGAGGAAGGTCTGAAGGTTTTGGAGGCAATGTAGTTATGACCGAAGAAGGTAACTTAAGAAGAGGTTCAGTTGGTCCAGACTACGGAGATTACGTAAACCAAGAAAAAGCATCTAAAGATCGTTTGCGTAAAGCAGAAAAAATCAAACCAAAGGGTCCAGACGTTATTGGTTTGGCTAAGAAGGTAAAGCCAGGTACTATCAAGAAGTCATCGGCTAAGATCCCTGTACCAGCTAAGAAGAAGCGCAGACTAAGACGTAAGTAATGGGAGTACTAACAGTCTCTATTAAAGAAGAGCTTACGCTCAATGGCGCTCAACAGGGGGGTGTAAACACCGTCTCTATCGCTTCTATTAGCCAAGCCTTCAAGAGGATCGTCACGTTGCCTGCTGACGGGGGTAGCACAGCTACTCAAACTACGATAGCCAACTTCAGAACTGACGTTACTGTAGCGGATAGCGCTTTAGATGACGACGATGTGAAGTATGTGAGAGTAACAAACCTAGAGAGTACGAACTCTGTGACTCTTTCTCTACAGCTTGCAGCAAACGGTGGTGCTGCCGCTAGTACTCAAGCGACAGTATTGTTAGAAGCTGGTAAAAGCTTTATGTTGGGTAAGGCTGTAGGGATCGCAGCGGTGGATGATGACGCTGAAGATGCTACTGCGATAGGTAGCTTGGTAGATCTTGAGAGCATCATCGCTATTAACGATGAGAATGCTACAGCACAACTAGAAGTATTTATAGCTAGCTAATATGAAGACAAAGAAGAAAACAGTATACGGCTCCATGAAAAAAGGCGGCAAGCTTTACAAGATGGGGGGAGTCAACAACGATCCAACTAGAAAGTCTCAGCGCCGAAAGGCCCTCATGAATCAGCTGAGAATTGCTAACGACCCCAAGACAAACTACGGGTCGGAAGAAGCAAGAGCAAAAGATGTAGCTACTATCCAAGCCAGAATTAAGGCTCTTGGGAAGTAAGAACTACTTCAACCCTAAATTAAAACGAATCAACCCTGCTTGGGTAGCGAACAAAAATGCAGCTAAGCAAAAACCTATCACTGAAAGAGGCCGTAAAGTCAAACACGGCCAGCCGCCTTGGGATCGATAACACCCCCGAAGACTGGGAGATCGAAAACCTCAAGGCTGTAGCAGATAATGTATTCCAACCTATCCGCGATCACTTCGGTGTACCTATCGCCGTGAGCTCTGGATATAGAGGAAAGGAGCTGAACAAAGCCATCGGAGGTAGCAAGTACTCGCAGCACATGGTTGGGGAGGCGCTCGACCTGGATGCCGACGTATACGGACGCATCACGAATGCAGATATCTTCAACTTCGTAAAAGACAACTTGGTGTGGGACCAGATGATCTGGGAGTTTGGGGATGATGAGGAACCCAACTGGGTACACATCTCGTACAAGTCTGTAGGGCAAAACCGTAAACAGATTAAAAGAGCTCGTAGAGACGAGAAGAATAAAGTTTATTACACTGTAGAGAATGCCTAAGAACGTAAGCAACTTCTCCCCTGAAGAACACAAAGTAAGCCGCCCAGGGGTACACGCTAAGACGAAGACGTCGAGCAATAAGAACAGCAAGAACTACAAGAAATCGTATCGCGGACAAGGAAGATAAATTTGTCTATATTCGCGCTCCTAAAATTTTTTATCATGCGCGAAAAAGAAGAAGACTTCAACGTAGATTTCCTAGATCCAGAACGAGTAAAAGCGACCGAAGAGAAGGTCAAGAGTGGCAAGATCGTGTGTGACATTCATGCACCAGAGGGCTGCGAAAACTGTAGCGGTTAAAGTGAGTTGTAGAAACGCTGTACCGCTAGTCTACCTTTCTGCGACAGCGCATAGCGAACTCTGTAGTTATACTTGGTCTCATCACGGAACAAGTGATCCTCTAGACTCTGAGAAGGAGTAAGCTTGTCGAAATGCTTGTACAGGTAACCTGCAAGAACCAGCGGATACACCATCCTGTCCGCCAAGTTCTTTCTGTTCATCCCGTAGTTCTCTGCTAGCCACGAGATAGTAAAGAACTCTAGGTCGTATATAAATAAGAGCAGGTGCAGATACGACTTCGTGAGCTCTGGGTTGACTTCTAGGAACTCGTTTGTAGCGCTTCGCAAGTTCTTCAAGTGGTTGTGCTTGACAAACCTGGATGGCATCTTAGAGAAGTCTCTAAACATGCGCGTTTTTTTCACTGTCGATTTTGGCATCTCAATTATGTTGTATCTTTGATACAAACAAATTTACATCATGAGCCCTAGCGACACCCTCTTCTTTGCCGAAATGTACTCCCTCGTCAAGAAGATGGAGGAGACGATAGATGAGTTCGACATGAAAGAACGGGTATTGGCATCTATCATTGTAGGGGTCTTGGACCTAGACGAAATCGAAGCTGGAGCGACAGAGACGGAAATGAAAACCATGTACAGCTTCAACTTGCAAGACAGGGCGGAACTGCAAACCGTAAAGGACGTCATGGACAATGCGTACAAGGATTCCAATAACGACCTTGACGATCTCCTCGGTGAGCTGGGCATATCGCTGAACTAATGGAAGGACTTATTAGAAAGATTATAGTTGGGAAGGATCCCAAGAACGGCATGGCTTATTATGTGGGCATGCGAGCAGGAACGGGAGAAGTTTCCGCTATCGTGGAAGATGATTATCATCTCCATAAATTTGGCAAGAAAAGATATCTTATCTATATTGAGAACGAAGACGGAACTATGCTTTGGAAAAGCGTTGACGAAATGTCTTGCGTCTTAGAATATGACTTAAACTTCTGATGGCTACAGAAAACCTATACACAGACGGATCTGAGTTCAAACTCCCCAACGGGAGAAGATACAGAGGGTACTACCATGTTCATCCAAAGCGCGGAGCTATGGTTGGTGCTGTCCATGTAGATAGGAGCCACCCTGTTTTAACCCCTGTAAACAAGTCTGTTTCTCAATCTTTGTCGGTTCAGCAATCACAAAATCAACAGTCACCTCAACAAAGGAGAATCCCAGTCGTCATAGCACCCGTAGAATCTCCGACACAATCAATTCAATTCAACCCAGGACCCTCAGGATCTGGTTATTAAAATTTAATTAATGAAAACGTTTGACTTGTTTATCGTAGAGTTAGACAAAGCGATAAACGACACAATCACAACCGATAGCGGACTAGAGCTATACATAGACACAAGATTCAATGAGTTTGAAAACAGAGTTACAGAGGGCCCTGTCGTGGCTGTCCCGTTCAAGTACGAAACTGGTGTCAAGCCTGGCGACACGCTTTACTTCCATCACCTCGTGGTTATCAACGAAGGCCAACCACTTACTGGTAATGACAATCACTACCTTGTCAGGTACGATCAAGACCACGCTGTCAATAATCAAGCTATTGCTTTTAAAGACAGCGACACTGGCGCTATCCACCCTCTTGCGGGTTGGAGCCTTCTTGAACCCGCCGAAGAAGAGGAAGTTCAAGAATCGGACATTATCGAAGTTGTCAAGCTTAAGCAAAAACCAACAACGAGAGGTAGAGTCGCATTTACGTCTCCTGGGGTTGAAGAAATAGGTCTTGAGGTAGGCGATGTAGTTGGGTTCAAAAAGAACATGGACTACCGTATCAAGATAGACGGAAAGGAGTACTACCGCACTCGTGTCGAAGACTTAATGTACAAAGAGCTCTGACATGTGGAGTAAAGAAGAAACCTGGCAGCTCCTAGAAGACGAGGAGTGTTTAACCGCTGATGGATTCGACGATGCCGTTATAGGAATCGTTTATGGGGTTCAGCCCAAGGCTGTCTACAGCGTAAGGAAAATAGTTGACATCCTTATGAAAGATATGAGCTACGAAGACGCTGTTGAGCATTTTGAATATAACATAGCTGGCTCATACGTAGGAGAGAAAACACCACTGTACATTTACGATATCCAAGAAGATGTCTAAGTTTACTACGATTAGCGCATCCAAGAGGTTGATGGAAAGCATGGAGGTTGCTATCAATAATATGATTGAAGAAGTGAAGAAACCTGTAGACCCAGAGGCTGGAGGGTCCGCAAGAAAAGCAGAATTACAATCCATTAAACAAACAGCTATTGACTGTAAGGAGTTGCTGATAGAGCGTCAGCGTTTAGAACAAATGGTTAAAGAGCTACAAGACAATGGATCAATCGAAAAAGAAAAAGACTACTCAGGAGGATTCGCAGAACGATTCTCAAAATAACCCAAGTGGTTTGATATACTGGGACGACTATGACTTTGATAATCAAGACAATACGGCTGGTTACTTAAAGATAAATATATGCACCCGTAGCTCAGCTGGATAGAGCATCTGCCTTCTAAGCAGACGGTCACAGGTTCGAGTCCTGTCGGGTGTACCAATTAAATTAAATGTCCGTACTAGTAGACATAGAAGGTTATGAGACTAAAGGGATTAAGATCGACCCTAACGGTACAGAGGGAGAGCATGTTGAGCTCCATGGGCTATTCGTTGTTCTTCCAAAGAAACCGAAGCGATCTGAGATACTCTTCCATGACAAACCAAAGGAGTTGCAGATGTGGCAACGCATTCCTTTGCCCGAAGAACTGCAAAGGGTTCGCAGTATGGATGAGTGGTTCGAGAAGCCTGCCGAGTTTCGAAACAAGTTTCGTTCTTACGTCGAGAAAGAGTTTCAGCGTAGGCGCGACGGTGTGTGGTTTTACAACAATGGGGTCCCTACGTATATTACAGGGAGACAGTATATGTTTCTACAATGGTCTAAAATTGATATCGGATACCCATCATACCTCGCTTTCCAAAGAGAAATATTTCTTCACATGGCTGCTTGCGAAGCTGATCCCCGTTGTTTCGGTCAGCTATATACTAAGTGTCGTCGTTCTGGCTACACTAATATATGCTCTGCTGTCCTTGTGGACGAAGCTAGTCAGGTTAAAGAGAAGCTGTTGGGCATTCAGTCAAAAACTGGTAAAGACGCGCAAGAAAATATTTTTATGAAGAAGGTGGTTGCGATCTTTCGCAGCTACCCTTTCTTCTTCAAGCCCATCCAGGACGGTACCACGAACCCACGTATGGAGCTGGCCTTCCGTGAGCCATCCAAGCGAATCACGAAAAACAACAAAACATCTTACAGGGGTGACGCACTGAATACAGTCATCAACTGGAAGAACACCACGAACAACGCATACGACGGTGAGAAGCTGCACATGCTGTACCTGGACGAGGCGGGAAAGTGGGAGAAGCCTACCGACATCCGCGAGGCGTGGCGTATCGAGCGGACATGTTTGATCGTGGGCAGAAAGGTGGTTGGAAAAGCTATCGTGGGAAGCACCGTGAACCCCATGAATAAGGGTGGCAACGAGTACAAAGGCTTGTGGTACGACTCTGACCCCAACGACAGAAACAGCAACGGCAGAACCAGATCGGGGCTGTACAGGATATTCATCCCAGCTTACGATGCACTAGAAGGTTTCTTTGATCAGTACGGAAACCCAGTCATAGAAGATCCAGAGCAAGAGGTAGAGGGGATCGACGGAGACTTTATCTCCGTAGGAAGCAAGACTTACTTGAAGAACGAGCGCAGGTCATTCAAGGACAACCCCTCGGAGCTGAACGAGGTCACCAGGCAGTTCCCGTTTACGGAAGACGAAGCGTTCAGGGACAGCATTGAGGGGAGCCTGTTCAACATAGGAAAGATATACCAACAGATTGAACATAACGAAGAGCTGTTTCCAGATCCCGTTGTGATAGGAAACTTTACGTGGAAGGAGAAAGACAAAGAGGTTGTGTTTTCTCCCACGCCAAACGGAAGGTTTAGGGTTTGCTGGATGCCAGATCCAGAACACAGAAACGTACTGAAGCTAGAGAGGGGGAAGAAAGCTGCTCCGTTTACGGAATACGGTTGCGGCGGGGTTGACTCCTACGACCTGGATGCAACGGTTGACGGAAGGGGGTCGAAGGGGGCGCTACACATGTATAACAAGTTTAGCCTCAATCGTCCACCTAACATGTTTGTGGTGGAGTACGCCTCTCGCCCAGATCTTGCTAGCATCTTTTATGAAGACGTTCTGATGTGCGCCTTTTACTATGGCTACCCGCTACTTGTAGAGAACAACAAGTATGGCATTGTAAGGTACTTTGAATCAAGGGGTTACGACGGTTACTTAATGGATCGCCCCAAGCACCTGCTCAGCAGTTCTTCACATGTCAACGTTAAAACAAAAGGGATACCATCCAACTCTCAAGATGTCATTCAGTCACACGCTCAGTCCATAGAGAAATACATCCATGAGCACGTAGGTGTAGACCACGAAAGTGGAGAAGTCGGAAAGATGTATTTTAACAGGACCTTAGAAGACTGGATTGGTTTTAAGATAGACAAGAGAACTAAGTTTGACTTGACGATCAGTTCTGGCTTATCGCTTTTGGCTGCTCAAAAACCCCAAGAAAAAGAACAGTCTAACTTCCAGGAGAAGGTGTTTTTTAGAAAATATAAGGTCTAGCGCGTATTTGTTATATTTGCAAAATACGCCTATAGTGCTATCAACAAATGAATTACACAAACAACAAGCGTAAAAGCTCTTTTCCCGACCCCCTTGCCAGCACGGACGCCAAGAAAAGCAACGCTTATGGCTTGGAGTATGCAAAAGCCATAGAGTCTCAGTGGGGAAAAATTACTAGCGCGACTTCGTTGTATGGTAAAAGAAACGTCATTTTTGAAAGAAGTAGAGATTATGCCAACGGCACACAGGATACTAACATCTACAAAAAGCTTTTAAGATCTCTTTCCCCTAATGACGGAGACGGCACTCTTCTTAATCTTGACTACACTCCAGTTCCTATCCTTCCAAAGTTTGTCAGGGTTGTGGCGAATAAAATTCTGTCTCGCAATCCATATCCAAACCTTGAGGCTGTTGACCCGCTTTCTTCTTCAGAAAAGAACAACAAAAAAAGAGCAATAGAGCTACAGGTTGAGGCAAAGAAGCAGCTTCAGCAGCTCAAAGAAAATACGGGTATGGTTATTGGGGATGACCCCGACAACCTTCCCGACTCTTTAGAAGAGGTTGAAATCTTGGTGGGCACAAACATCAAGACCGATGCTGAACTCGCCGCACAGATCGGCACAAACATGACTTTATCTTGGAACTCATTCAATGATAATGTGTTTAGAAGATGCGTAAATGATTTAGTCGCTCTGGGCATGTCTGTCGTCAAGAGAAACAATGACCCCAACGAAGGCATCAGGGTTGAATACGTAGACCCGTCCACCTTTATTCACAGCTATACCGAAGACCCTGGTTTTAACGACATGATGTACGCTGGTCATGTGAAGACCATCTCTATCCAAGAGTTAAAGAGACTTGCTGGTCATGAGCTTGACGAAGAAGTTTTTGAAAAGATTGCCAAGGCTGCAAAAAACAGAGACGGCAATGACCCAAATGCATATAGCAGGAAGTCATACAACAAGAGGGCTATGCGCCAAGAATATGGTTACGACGAATACATGGTAGACGTCTTAGACTTTGAGTTTATCTCTGTTGATTGCATCTACTTCGAGGAAAAAGAAAACCGCTTCGGGAACACAAACTTCTTTATGAAGGGGTTTGATTACGAAGAAAAGCAAGGCAGCGTATTTGATAGAAAGCCACACAAGATGGAGATCGCCACCGTGTACGGAGGCTCTTACATCATGGGCGGTAGCGACATAGTGTTCAATTACGGGATGACCAAGAACGTTCCGAAAAACATTCACGATTTATCGAAGTGCAGATTGTCATACTCTGTTGTTGCCACCAACATGAGGAATATGATGCCGAAGTCTATGGTGGATAGCTGCACTGGCTTTGCCGATATGCTTCAGCTTACACACCTTAAGATTCAACAGGCTATCGCAAAAGCTAAGCCTGACGGGTTGATTATCGATATCGAGGGATTGGAGAATGTTCAGCTTGGCAAGGGCGGTGAACTTCAACCACTGGACTTGCACGATATCTACGAGCAGACTGGTGTGTTCTACTACAGGAGCAAAAATCCAGAAGGCGGTTTCCAGAACCCACCCGTAAGAGAGATCGGTAACAGCATTCGAAACATCAACGAATTGATCGGCCTGTATAACCACTATCTCCGAATGATCCGTGACACCACGGGAATCAACGAGATGATGGATGCGTCTACTCCGAAAGGCGACACTTTGGTGGGTGTTCAACAGAACGCCATTGCTGCTGGTAACAACGCTATCTACGACATCACGAATGCCTCTATGATCCTTTACAAAAAGGTGTGCGAGGATATCGTAAAGTGCATTCAGATTCTTCCTCAAGAATGCGTTCTCTACAGTCATTACGAAAACGCAATAGGAAAGGAAAACATGTCTGTTCTTTCTTCTTTCAAGGAGCTGCCCATGTACAACTTCGGGGTTCAGGTCGTCAAAGAGATGGAGGATCAAGATAGGGTTTACCTAGAGCAAAACATACAGATGTCTTTGCAGCAAAAAGAGATCGACATCGAGGACGCGATTGTTATCCGAAGCATGAAGGATGTCAACCAGGCCGAGAGGCTTCTCGTAGTTCGCCGCAAGAAGCGCATGGCTAAAATGCAAGAGATGGCTATGCAAAATTCACAGATGCAGGCGCAGTCAGCTCAACAGGCTGCTCAGGCTGCTTCTCAAGCCAAGATGCAAGAGATGCAGATGGAAGCACAGCTGGAGGCTCAGCAGTTGCAACTTAAGAGCCAGCTAGAGGCCCAGCTCGAACAGGTGAAGCACCAGTTTAGAAAAGAGATCGAGCTCATCAAGGCTCAGGCTACCTTAGGTTTCAAGACGGATGAGCAAGAGTTCAAGGAAAAGCTCGAAGTTTTGAAAGAAGATCGAAAAGACGAAAGAGTTAAAAAACAATCTTCAGAGCAAAGCAAGTTGATTTCTCAAAGACAAGGTACGCGAGGAGAACTTCCAGAAGCTTCTGACAGCGTAGACAATATTGTAAACTCATTATTAGGTTGATATGGCTAGTAGCGTAAATTTAGACGTAGCGGAAAAATTAGATATCACCTGTAGAAGAGGTGATACTTTTTCTTTAACCTTGACTTTGAAGGATTCAAGCGGAACCGCCTTGCAGCTTAGTACTTTGGGCTATGAATTTTTGATGGATATTAAAACAGCGGCTCAGAGATCTAGATCTGGTTCCGCTAAAAGGGAGGTCGTAGCCTCTAGTACTTTATCTCCATCGTCTTCAGACTCAAAGCTCTTGACGGATGATCAAAAATCTGCGCTGAGCAATGGGTTTGAGTTTACAGATATTTCAGATAGCGGAACGGTAAAGCTCACCGCTTCTTCTAACACCATGTCAAATCTTCCTGTTGGGGTTTTTACCTATGACATCCAGCAGAAGGTTGGGGATGTAGTAACAACAATCTTGAGGGGGTCCTTTAAGGTAAACGAAGATATCTCTAGGTAATATGGCTATAACAGTTACAGCAGCATCGGGTAGCACTTCGGTAACGGTTACATCTCCATCCTCTAGCTCTGTAACCGTTACAGAAAAAGGAATTAAGGGCGATACAGGCGCTACAGGCGCTACAGGAGCTACGGGTGCAACTGGCGCAACTGGCGCTACAGGTGCCACGGGAGCGGCTGGAAGTGACGGAGCAGACGGAGGGACCAACATTGTTGTTGATACATCGCCCCAACTGGGCGGAGACCTTGATGTAAACGGAAATGATATTGTTAGCACTTCTAACGGCGACATAGATCTTGATCCTAACGGCACGGGTAAGGTTGTATTTAAAGGCAACTCTGATAAGGGTGCTGGTCAGTTTGTTTTAAACTGCGAGCAGAACAGTCATGGCATTGTAATTAAGGGACCGCCTCACTCCGCAGGAGCCTCTTACACGTTGACGCTACCAAACACAGAAGGTAGTTCAAACCAGGTTTTGAAGACTGACGGCAGCGGCAACTTAGACTGGGTTGCTCAAACCTCAGACACGAACACTCAGAACGCTTACGCCATATCTTGTGTGGATGGAGATAACTCTGACGAAGAAAAGATAAGGCTAACTCAAAGTGGAGCAGCTGGGTCAGCTACTGATGACGTTGTTTTAGAGGCAGGCACAGGACTAAGTATTGCTAGAGATGGGGACAAGATTACGTTCACCAATACAGTCACTAACACTGATACTCAGCTAACCACTGAGCAGGTTCAGGATATAGCTGGTCCTTTAGTCGCTACTGGCGGAACAAAAACGGGCATCACCGTAACCTATGATGATGCCAATAACAACATGGATTTTGTTGTTGCTTCTGACTTGAACACGTCAGGCAACGCTGGTACAGCCACAGCACTTGCTACAGCAAGAGCGATCAATGGCGTAGATTTTGACGGAACTGCCGCGATTACCGTTCCCGCTGCTGGGTCTACTCTGAGCGATACTGTCCCAGTTTCAAAGGGCGGAACTAACGCGACTTCGTTTACAGACAAAGCTGTAATTATTACTCAGGATAGCGGAACAGACACGCTAGCAGCTGCCGCCATGACTACAGACGGATCATTGCTGATAGGTGGTAGTAGTGGTCCATCCGTAGCGACGCTAACCGCTGGTAGCAACGTCACTATTACAAACGCCGATGGCGCAATCACTATTGCTGCCTCAGGCGGGGGTGGCGGGGGTGGTAGCGGAGACATCGACGGCGTTACCGCAGGCACTGGCCTTTCTGGAGGGGGTACTACGGGCAGCGTAACATTAAACGTAGAGGCTTCTCAAACAGGCATTACCTCTGTTGTGAACTCTAGTTTAGAGATTGGTAGAGATGCCGATAACAGAATCAAGTTCGGTACTGACAACCAAATCATATTTGAGGTTAGTGGTGGCGATAATGTAATCATGAAGGCTTCTGGTGAGATAGAAGCCACTAAGTTTGATGGAGCTCTTGAGGGCAATGCTGACACAGCCACAGCTTTGGCTTCTGCTGTAAACATCGGCGGGGTTAGCTTTGACGGCTCAGGTAACATAGACTTGCCAGGTGTAAATAGTGCGGGAAATCAGAACACTTCAGGTACCGCTGCGGTGGCTACTGCGGTAACAGTGGCTGACGAAAGTAGCGACACTTCTTGCAACGTACTGTTCACGACAGCAGCAACAGGAGATCTAGCGCCTAAGTCAGGAACAAACTTAACCTTTAACTCTAGTTCAGGTGTATTGACCGCCACAGGGTTTGCTGGCGCTTTGACTGGCAATGTTACTGGTAATGTTTCTGGCACGGCGGCTACTGTTACGGGTGCGGCTCAAAGCAACATCACTAGCCTTGGTACTTTGACTACGTTAAGCGTTGACAACATTACCGTTAACGGAAACGCCATAACTTCCACGGACACCAATGGCGATATTACCCTTACCCCTAATGGCTCAGGCAATGTAGCCCTTGGAAACTTTACGTTCAATGCCGATCAGTCTGTGGGTAGCGGTCAAGACAACTATGTTTTGACCTACGACCACAGCAGCACTAGCATAGGCTTAGAGGCAGCCTCTGGTGGCGGAGGAAGTGGCGGAATCGGAACTGCCAATCAAACTCTTGATGCTAATAGAACAATCGACACCAACGGGTATAACCTCGACATTGAGCTTGACTCAAGTGGAACGGCGGACACCTTTACTGTCCACGACGGCACGCACGATCTCTTCCAAGTAGACACAACTACTTCAGGTACCATCTTCAGCGTAAACGACGTTTCTGGCTTGCCTAAGTTTACTGTAGACGACTCTGACGGCGTTACTATAGACAAGTTCAAGCAGGTCAAGTACGAGAAGCCATCTAACACGGACTTCTCTTACCAGGGAGACGTGGTGCACTTCGGTGCTACTACAAGCATGACTCAAGGCGATCTCTACTATTACAACTCTTCAGGCAACTGGGCTCAGGCAGATGCTGATGCAGCTTCTAGCTCAGGAGGCGTACTCCTCGCTATTGCGTTGGGGACAGCTTCAGATACGAACGGTATGCTGTTAAGGGGTACGTTCACTATGGCTGCTGGAGCTATCGATGGTACAGAAGCTACGGGTGATGAGCTGTACGTAAGCACTACGGCTGGGCACGTAACAAGTGCGGCTCCTACTGGCACTGGAGATATTGTAAGAGTTGTGGGATATATGCTCGACGGCACAAACGGACAGATTTGGTTTAATCCTTCTAATGACTTTATCACTCTTGCGTAATGCCAGACATAGATCAGAAAAACGGTATAGACATGGCTAACATTGCATCTATAAACGGACAGGACGCGCCTTCTGGCGGAGCTTTTGATCCTGTAGCTGGAACGGGCACATACACAGAGACTGTCCCTTCAACAGGATTAATTAAAAGGGGCGGAATTAAAATTACTTCTGTAAGTAATGGTAAGACAGAAACTGGTGATAATATTCCAGGGTTTAACCTTGGAGGTTCAGTAGCATATAATATTCAGTCGGATGTTGACGGCTTACTCAACATGGCTGTGGATACTTTGCCCGCAGGTATGGGCACACCGACTAAAATTTCTTATGGCCGATACTCCGCATGGATAATAGACAATGCGGGAAAACTTTGGAGAGTTGCGCATAGCACTAGTTATGGAGGAAGCTCGTCAAACGCGGGCACAACCTCCGATCGCAGAACTTGGAATCAAGTTACTGGTGTTGGAGACTCCGATACGGGATGGACAGACGTTGCAACGTCTGACAGTTCTACGATTTGTATTAATAGCGGAAAGCTGTATGGAATAGGCGGAAACAGTTACGGCGTATTTGGAAGCGGAAGTACAAGCGGTTCGTATAATTCGTTTACGCAAACAGGATCGGATTCGGATTGGGTTAGTGTGAATATGACTCGGTACAACTCGCAAGCAATCAAGGGTTCGAGTAATGTTTTGTATACGGCAGGCAGAAACAATGAAGGAATAAACGGAAACGGAGCTACGTCTGGAAATCAAACCACATGGACGGCAGTAGACGCTACCAATATGGTTTCAGGAACAAACAATAACGTAACTCTCGTAAGAGGCAATCAAAACGTAGCTGGTTTCATTCAAAGCGGCAGAGCTTTTGCAATGGGTAAATCGGACAGCAACGAGAACATGGGTGGTAACATTAATAGCGACCAGAGTATTCCTGTTCAAATCGGCAAGGTAGGAGGCACCCTACAAACCGACTGGACCGATATAGCTATTAGCGATAAATTTAGTCACTTAATAAACACTAGCGGTCATCTTTACTTTGCTGGTGATGGACAATATTACGTCAGTTTGGACGGAACTACAGATGATTACAAAGATGACAATCACGTAAGGGTTGGAACCGACAGCGACTGGCAGGGATTAGCCGTATTGGACAGCTATAGTTTTGCAACTGCGAGTGTTGCTAGAAAGAATAATCAGCTAGTTTACGCAGGTTACGAGCCTTATGGTCGTATTGGTGGAACGAACAGCAGCTATGTAACCAGCCCCACCGTGATTTCTACTGGCACGGTTTCATCTAATGACGTTTGGGGTATTGGTGAACAACGTAGTGGATGGCAAGACGGATTTGCATTTTATTACTCAACATAATATGGCACAGTACACAGTAAACATAACCTCTCAGTCTGAGCTTGAAGAAACGTGGTCAGACTCTAATTGTCCAAACTTTGGCTTTGGCTTTGATCAAACCACCCTGGATGAGTGTCTAAAAATTAATGACACCACATGGGAGGCTACTTATCAATCTATGGAGACATCCACTCCAAGGACCTACACGTATTTAGATATTGCTAACGGAGGCACAATTACTTATACGCTTGCGGCGGGAGAGTATGGAATCAAACCCTAAATACAATGAGCTTCGACAATAGAAAATACGTAGTGTTCGACCTCACAGAGGTGGACACAATTGACTTCAGTCAGGTCATGGAGACATCAGCTTCCACGCTGAGAAAGAACTTAGCAGAGACGCAGAGCTTTGTGAAGTACGAAGGTTCCATGCCCGCTTCGGTGACAGCTCTTACCACAAAGTCTAGTGAATACACTCACGCAGATATTCTTACGTTGCTCGCTGGTACTGACTGGACCGATCCTAACGCAGACGTCTAAATGGGTGGGTTTGCAAATAATGCACCTATCGTAACCGATGGGCTAGTATTCTATGTAGACGCAGGGAACAGCAGTTCGTATCCTGGTAGC
>CAACVD010000847.1_pt1 | contig 14834 bp, 13 predicted proteins | sample 2381771 | NCBI WGS metagenome assembly CAACVD01 (sample SAMEA5211965, study PRJEB30684) | marine metagenome | biome: Marine; feature: Epipelagic; material: Water | collected 2015-10-15 | depth 15 m | reverse complement strand
CCATCTTTATAGATTTTAAACTCAGAATCATCCCTCACTAAAGCAAGGTGTGCAAAAGTGTTTACAGTTAAAGTATCTCCTTGGACATAGTTAGTTTCTACTCCTGATTCTACTGATCTAAATATAACCCCATTAGTATTATCATAAGACAGTTCCCAGTAGTTTGAAGAATCATCTACTCTAGTTATCAAAGCGTGATCAGATAAACTTTTCGGACGTGTATATAATTCTAAGGTAAAAGGATCACTACCAAAATCAAAATCCTCTGAAGAAGGAACACTAAGGTGGTCCCCAGTTCCATCTAGTATAAGACTAGATGTACCATACTTTTTAATTCTTTTAGTGGTTTTTGCATCGCCTTGAGCAGAAACAATATGACTACTACCATCTACATCTACTTGCTGCCCTATAGGCCCTGGACCTCCTAAAACATCATACTTATCACCTAAAAATTGTGACACTTCATTAACACTGATAATAGGTGGATTTTTTATAAAAACAGAGGTGATACCTCCATCAAAGTATTCCGTATAAGTATTAGAAGCAAAAGCTCTGCCGCAGTAAGATTCAACTAGTGATGATACATAACCATTAATAGAGTTTAATCGATCATCTTCAGAGTCATTATCTAGTTTTATTTTAAGAAATTCTTTTATCTCAAGTAACGTTACAAGCATTTAGTCCTCCTAAACTAAAAGGGGATGGGGCTGGAGGCCCACATCCCCTTTATTTAAGTATTTAACTTTTTACTTACTCAGCGCCACTTAGGACGTTTACAGCGTAAGAATAAGTTGTACTTAGAGCTGCAGAGGACTCAGTTGTAAGAGCCTTCATGTCATAACGAGTTGACATATACATTGCAGTTACCTGACGCTCAGGTAGGTACTCACTCTCGATCTCCATAGAGCGACGCTCACCGATCAAGAATCCTGGCTTATAGATCATTGTAGCAAGGACGCGGTTGTTGGCTGTGCCAGAAACAGAATCCATGAACTCAGAAATATAAAGCGGAATACCATAGATGGCTCCAAGTGAACCAGTTAGGTAGGTAGCTTGCGCACCAAACTTATCAACAGTCTGGAAATCTTCTTCTGTTACAAAGGCATTATAACCTTCAACAGATGTCAACATTACTAGGTTCTCACCAAGAGCAAGACCATACTTACCCATAGCAGCACGAGCAGATGCAACAGTAGCGGCATTAGCTTTTGCTGTGTTAGCAGCAGGACCAGTTAGACCAACACCACGATATAGGTTAAGACCACCAACTGCTGCAGCATGATTGATAACACCTTTAATAGGTGATCCAACACCACCGACACCAGTGGTAGAACCAGCGGACATTGACTCAGTTGCATCAAAACCAGTGATGGCACCTGTACCACGAAGTAGAACTTTATCAGTAAAGCGTGCTAGACGACGAGTTGCAGCTGAACGCAAGAAGTCAACCAATGGAAGAATTGTATCTTCTTCTTCGTCTTTAGCAATGTGAGTCTTAACCATGAATTTATGTGGTGTAAGCTCTACGCTCTTGATAACGTTTTGGTTTGTTGCAGGGACGTAGTTATTTGTGTCTGTGGTATACGTACCAGACTCAAACTGTGCAATTGCATCATCTGTATCCTCATCAGCTACAGGAACACTGAACTGACGTGCGTTAACCTCAATACGGTTGAAAAGAGGAGCAACAACAAGCTGTTGTCTCATTTCTTCGTATACGTTTGTTGAGAATGCATTTTCAAATGCATCTACTGAGTTACCAGCAACTACATCTTTCATACGCATACCCATTTTTGTTTCCAACGGGTTACGGCGAAGCGCTTTAGCTACAAAGTAAGCGTTAGATAAATCTTTCTGAGAGAATTGAGTATTTCTACGAGTATTCTCTTGATAGACCATTTTGCTGTCTGTATAAGATTGAATTTGCTCACGATAAGCTTTCATCTGACCTTTTAATTCAGCAAGTTCTTCAGCTAAACGACTATCGTTATGATCTTCGTCGTTATGCTTAATTTTTTCTTCAGACTGCTTTTCAATAACTTCACCAGTTTCTTTAACTAGTTCTGCTACTCTAGGCTCTGAAACCGAGTTTACAACTGTTTTTTCTTCAACAGCAGGAACCTCGGTGGCTTTTGTTTCTACATTAATGGTATCACCAATATCTTGAGTTGCCATTTTTGTGTTCTCCTTATTTTCGGTTTTATAACCAGATAAACTTAAAGCGAAATTTCTATCTTCTTCCTCTGGAAGGTCGATTAGAGCTTTAATGGTTTTAGTGAATCTTTGAGCCAATCCATAGTGTGTATCACTCCATGATCCGGCTTCCATGCTTTTTAAATTGATTAAGTTGTTTAGGGTTGTTTGCAATTCAACACTTGTTTTAATCTTTTCATCATTCTTAAGAGAGTATAGATCTAACTCAGAAGCTTTTACTAAGTCAGCAAAGTCACTTTTAATTGTCTCTCTATCTGAATCTGTGTAAGCACTAGTTGTACCATGATCTACAAGCACAACATCATACTTAGTATTAATATCCCATGTATTTACTACTGATAAATTCATGGCGTCTACAGTAATTGTATTATCGCTTGATTTGCCTTTAATGTCAACCTCTTTAAACTTAAAAGATGGACTTTCGGCTGTAGCAATTTTAGTTATCACATAACGGGTACTATCCATTTTAATAAAGTCTCCGTTATTTAATTTTGCAGTTTCAAGGCTTAATAAATTATAAAATGGAATTGGCTGACTTGGATCATCATAGGATTCTTCTGTTTCAGTTTTTTCTTCAGAGACAGTCTCTACTACAGGAGCAGATTTTTCTTCTTCAAGATTAACCTCTACCACTTCCTCTTCAACAGCAGTTTTTTCTTCTACTATTTCTACTTCAGAAACCTCTTCTACAGATTTTTCTTCTTCAACTACTTCTGCAGTTTCAGGAGTAGCATCTGCAAGGTTTTCTTCTACTATTACCTCAAGATCTTTCATATTATTCTCCTCAATAGATTTGTCAGATACAAATTGGTTTTTAAAATCTTCGTATCCTTGATCATCTTCAAAGCTTTTCCTAATACTAAATAAAGATTCTTGATTGGCAGGTACACTGACTACACTAATCTCTAGTAGCTCTACATCTTTGATCATAAAAGAATCAGAAGCTCTATCATAGTCTGCATCTTTAACTCTAAAACCTACACTAAAGCTTTTTAAAGCTCCATCTTTAATTAAAGTTTTCACGCCGTGAAGTTTCTCTGCAGCCTCTGACACCGAGGCTTCTACAAAGATACCTTTTTTATCGACACGTACTGTATCAGATTTACCAATAGGTTTTCCATGATCATGTTGATATAATAAAACAGGATTTTTACGATAGTTCTCTATACCTTTTGCCCATGCTTCGGGTAAAACTATATCTCCTGTTCTATCTTTGTCTCTTGTATTAGCATACCCAGCGATCTTAAACTTGCGTTCAGATTCATCACTGGATTTTACCTCAATATCAGTACTGTTGATATAAAATTTTTTATTACTCATTTAATAACTCCGTGTTATCATCTTTAGCAGGTCTTCCACCTATTTCAGGATTAGTTGCACTTCCCGTTATATTTTGAGGTATTCTAATTGTAGAAGTTGCCTCTTCATCTAATCTAGGGAAATAAAGCTTTTCTCTTGCTTCATCTGCAGTTATGATTCCTGCGTTTACCAAAGACGTAAAATATTGTGCTTGCGTTTTTAAATCAGGTTGCAGCGCTGGTATATTTCTTAACTCCGGTCTAATCTTGACTGAATTAAAGAAATGTTCAAAAGCACTTGCAAATTGTTGTACTATCGGGATTATTGTATGTTCATAAAATAGTACTTGATTTGTAGCTATATTAGCATTATTCCCACTTTTTAATAGCACATACGGAACACCTAATGCTTTTGCCATATCCTGTTGTAATCTTTCTACACTGTTTTCAAAGTCTAGATTTTGAAAATTAATATCGCTAAATTTATCAATCTTTAGACCGCCATCTAGTATAGCCGGGTTTCTAGCGCCTTCAAATATCGTGGTGTAGCTAGTTCTCCATGATTGTAAAAGCCTATCTTTTACTTTTGCACTCATTACGTTATCTGTAGTAAGTACAACTCCTGGGATTGCATTGTTTCTAAAAAATTGTCTTTGAAACTTTAAAAGTGCATAATATAAGTTAATTAAATCTGTTAGGCTTCTTAATCTACTTTTACCTCTAAAAATACTTTCTTCATTGTCATCTTTAACGTGAATCACTTCATCTGCACTAAAAAATATTCTTGTATCCTCTTTCACACCATTAGCAGGAGGTTTATTTCTACCACTACTAGATCCTATAAAAGGCTCAAATCCTGAATCATAACTAGCTCCTGCACCGCTTAGAAGATAAGTATACCCTTTAACAAATCTTTTTGCGTCAGTTTCGATTTCTATATCGTTTGCAGGAAGAATATAAATATCATTACTATCATAATAAAAAAATGCATTTCCGTCAATTAAAAAATCAAAGAGTGCTCGACGTAAAAATCTTATTTTATCCTCAAAGGGGTTAGGCCTCTCATTCAAAAGTTTATTAACTTTTTTGACTGGTCCTCCTCCTGGAGCAGATTCAACTGCAAAGGGAATACCTACGGCAGAATTAATTATCATCTCTACACAACGATGTATAATCTCAACCTGATCATATGCAGCTCTATAATCTACATTACTATCAGGATGTACTAGAGGCTCTTGACTCTGTAAATAAGGTTGTATAGGATTGATCTTTTGTTTAAACCAACTAAATGGGCCTGCCATTACCATCTCCAAATTTATTCTTCTGAACCTCTATCCAAGTACGAACTTTTTCTGACCTCCAGTTAGAGTATCTTTGCCCATATATAGAGTGTAGCTTCTCATGATGAGGTTTGCATAATGTAAAAAGATTATGATCGGCTAAAAGATTTTTGTGCTCATCATAAAATATCTCTCTTAGCTTTATGACCTCTTCGTAATCACTCACTTGATAGTTGTTTTTTTCTAACCAGATATTCCATAGTTCGGATATACTATATAAATGATGAAGCTCTAAAGATTCAGTTTTTCCACATATGTAACATTTAGAGTCATACTTATAATATTTTTTTATATAGTCTCTAACATATTTTACTGGAATTCTTTTTAATTGTGACATTTTCTTAATTATAAACTTTAATTATTTAGCAGTCAAAATTTAATTTTCTATGTTTTCTTTTTACTGCGCTTTTGTCTAGTTACAGTAAGTAATCCTCTGGCTTTACGAGTTTTTGTTGACTGCTTCTTCTTATTAGTATCTAAAGTATGAAGAGCAATTTTAACTGGATACCCTTTTTTTCTAAGCTTAGATACATCACTTTTCAGAGTTTTATTTGTATGTTTTTTTCGTAGAGGAAACATGCCTCTACTAATTTTATTCATTGGTTTGGGTTTTTTAGACATAAATACTCACCGAAGAGTTCTTAGCATATGAATATACTGCATACCTTAAGGCGTCACAGCAATGAGAACTCCAATCATGTAAAGGTTTTGATTTTTCACCTTTATTGTTCCACCTATAGGCAGATACACTTGAATATGTTCTTTCTGAATTTTCAATATCAAAGAATATATTTTCATTTTGTACTAAAACTTGTAAATAACTTATGCCATCATTTACAGATTTTATAGCATTTTCACAAAAAATATCATAATCATAAGCCAAATCAGCTTTTGTTTGTTGAGCAGCAGAGTCTATGTATATATTTTCTACTCCCCAGTGCTCAACCATCTCCCCTATAATTTCTGCATGCGAAGATGTTGTTCCTTCTGTCGCTACATACTCATCAACAACTATAAAATTTTCTCCATCAGTAGCTAGAACAACAAATGCTGTATCATCTCTGAATCCAATATCTAATCCTGCAATAAAAGTAAATCTTTGATCTTGAGGCACTAAATGCTCTTTTACATCAATAAGATGAACTGAATCATCTACTTTATAGATTTGCCCTTCAAAACTAGTCCACTCACAATAGTACTCTTGCTGAAATATTGTAGGGGGTAAAGTTCTTTTCGCATCATCAATATCATCTTGACGTAAGGCTGGATTAACATGCCAAGGATATAATCCACTACCCCATTCTGAGTAGTTTGGGTCTTCCCCTCTTAACCAATAGTTATATAAATAGTTTTGTTTACCTCTAGGAGTTGAAATAAATAAAGCCCTACTACCTTTATAGGTAGATAGAGCTGGTCGTAAATCTCTAGTAAAATACTCGTCATCAGGAATAATAGCAGCTTCATCAACGATAAGCAAGTGTGCAGCTCTACCAACCAAACTTGACCTGTTATTAGCAGATAATAGTCTAAAAGTACTGTCGTTAATAAGTCTAACAACACGATCTTTTAAATTAAGTCTTTTTGTCTCTATACCAAAAACTTGAATAAGTTCTGTAGTGTAGTCCCAAATAATAGACGATAAATTATAGTCAGGAGCTACAACAATAACCTGTTTTCCAGGTTCTAGTAACTTAGCTAGTGCTAGTACTGAAGCTGCGCTAGACTTACCCGTACGTCTAGCTGATATATGAGTCCAGAATCTATGAGATTCAAGCCCCTCTAGCATTGCTGCCTGACTAGGATTGAATGATTTAAATCCAAACTTGTCAGGCAGCTTTGATACTAGTTTGTCCACAGGGACTTTAAAGTATTGTTCTTCTTGTTCCATTAAGCAGTGGCTGTTACATCCTCTGCTAAGGTAGCTAGTGAAAGCTCAAGAGCGTCAACACCGTCTGTCACTGTGCCTCCATTAAGATTAATGGACGATGATTGTGCGACTGTGATTGTTTCACCACCAGATAAGGTAGCTGCACCATCAAAAGTAATTCCATTAAAATTAGTTCCAGTCTTATTTAATGTAACGGAAGATCCGTCTACATCCACTGCTAGTTGTGGAGTTCCACTAACTACTACACCTTTTCTAGCCCATCTTACAGTGACAGAAATTGAGTTATTATCTGTATCTGCTTCAATAGTTGCGGATGCTGGCTTATTAGCATGTTCAGCTACAATAGCGTCCCACCAAGAGCCGATAATAGTTGTTACTTCGTCGTTACTCATATTAATGTAAGACCCTTCATTATCTGGATCTTCTTTCTGCATTGGTGAATTACCATGCATTGTAAGTGCTCTAGAAATAGCAGCAGCACGGTCTATAGTTGTTACTGAATCTGGAACATAATATTCTCTCTCGGCTAGGTTTGGTACCCATCCAAGGTAAGTGTAATCTGCTGGATTAAAATGGTGTCCACCATCTCTAATCCATGATGGAGCGCGTTTTGCATCACCGCGCCCTACTTGTTCTAACATGTATTCTACAATCATTATTGATCTCCTTATTAAGATTCATTTTTGAATAAGGCTTGCTCGAGAGTATTTCCGTCCAATCCTTGTAGAGACATTCTAACATCATCAACATGAAGTTGATCAAGTAATTTTTCACACATTTGATCTAAAAATTCATACATACTTGTAACAGTATAATCAGCATTAGATTCTTCATGCGCTAAATATCTCATCATATCGTGGAATATTTTACCAGGGTTAACCCCAATTTGTTCTAAGTACTCTTGCTCACCTTTAGTAATCCGCCCACTTTGGCGTATATCTCGTAAACACTGTACTAAACTTCTTTTTAAATGAGACTTTGCTTCTTCTTTTTCAAAATCTTCCTCAGTGTATCCCTCATAAGGAGCTTTTAACTGATTATACAATTCTGATAAAGTGATGACATCTTTCATAGCACCTTCAACATATTTCATGCCTGCAGCACTACTTTGAATCATCTGAGCTAGTTCAATTTCTAAAAGTCTTAACTTATTTGGATCTTTCTCTTTTTCTATTTGAGTTTTTTTAATCTCAATTTTGGCTTGGGTTTTTAGATAATTCCATTTTGCCTCTTCTAGAGCTTCTCTTTTAGAACTGACCTCAGCACTTACTTGCCTGAGGTTTTTCATAGGAGCTGCATAGCTTAGGTTGATGTGTCTCCAAGTCCACTGTGAGTGCGACCTGTTCCAAATTCGTTCTGTTTCTGTACAGTTTAAAATTGCAGCCTCTGCTAAAGCTGCATTCTCAGAAAATGTTTTACCACCAAAACTTTTTACCGCTGGTAAATTTTCTGCAGAAAATACTTCACTTAAATGAGTTGATTGATGGGATGCTATCCAAGTGTTCAGATCTTTGGAATCATCTTCATCATTTTTTACTATATCGTTGCTCATTTTTTTCCTTCTTTAATCTTATGGGATCCCATTCATTTGGGTCCTCTTGTGGTTGTGCTTCAAAGCAGTTTGCTTTTACAATAAATTTTTTTAATTTACAACCGAATATTTCTTCTACCTCTAGTTGATTTGTTAAGAATCTTCCTAAAGGCACAAATTGATCTTCATCCTTACATAAAACGATTACTTTACAAGTTTCAGCTTTCATTTCTTTTAAAGCTGCTAGTCTTTGCATTCCCATGCCCACATGGTATATTTTTCCGTCATCGTTTTTATTTCTAGCACATAATGGATATTTTAACCCATTTTTACGTATGCTGTCAATTATAATTTTTTGCATTTCTATGAACTCAGGACGCATCTTGAAAAAGTCAGGAGAACGAGGAAATTCCGGCTCTAAACGGTTAACAGGAAAATTTTCGACATAAGAAAGAATCATTACATTGTTATCGTTGAGTAAGCTATACGAACAGCTCCTTGCCTACCAGCGCTTCCAGAATAATTAAGATAACTCCAGTAGTGAGTACTACTTCCAGAATAACTATAAAGTCCAGATTTTCCACCAGCTCCACCTCCTCCTCCACCTCCATATGCAGTAGCTTGAGATGCGCTATCAGAACCCGTGCCTCCTGCGTATGCACTTGTATAATTATAAGTTAGAGGATTATAGCTAGTTATAAAGGGAGGAGCATCTGCACCCTGCGAACCAGATGGTCCAGAACCATATAAATCTATACCACCACCATATCCTCCTCCAGCTCCTTTATGACGAGTTCCGTATGCTTGTCCCCATCCACTTCCTCCTTGACCGCCGCCACCATAACCTCCACCAATGTATGAATAACCAGATGCTGCACCTCCACCACCACCTGGCCTAACTGCGCTTTCACCACTTGTACCCCTTTCACCAGTACCTCCACTGTTACCTATATGATTAGAACCATAACTTGTATTTATAGTATATGTTCCACCTGTACCACCATAAACAATATCAGAAGTGCCTCCTCCACCGTTTCCACCGTTTGCAGAAACAAGATCAATATCATTTAATGATACGCGGGAAAAACCTCCATTTTCTGCTGGATCAATATCACTCCATGGAGGATAAAGAGAATCATTAACTGCACTACTGTAACTACCTACTCGTTCAAATCTTGAGGAGTAAGGATTAAGACCAGCCCATCCTCCAGATCCAACAACTACTGTAACATTATCTCCAGGCGTTACTGAAACGTTATGTGAAACTGCAACTGCTCCACCACCGCCTCCTGCACCGCAACCTCGGCTACTCGCTCCTGGAGCACCGCCTCCTCCGCCTCCTACGGCATATACAGTTATGTAATTTACATTGTCAGGCACAGTCCAATATTGCAAACCTGTAGTAGTGAAAAACTGTTCTCCTGAAGTTATTTCTATACTAGAATCTAAAACTACTACAGATGCAGAGGCGGAAGGAAAGTCGTTCAGACTTAGTGTCATAGTTTCAGGACCTTCTCCAGATGAAGCGTCTTCTGTTAAGGTAAAAGCTAAACTATTTGATGACCCAGATACCACAAAATTACCATTCAGACTACCGCTTGATAAATCAGCAGAACTAATTCCTGTTATTGTATAAGGTACTGAGGTTCCTGATTCTACATTATCTGTCTGTAAAGTAAAAGCAACTGTATTTCCCTCTAGAGTGTTAAGTACGTTTGCACTTACTGAATATGATGGCAGACTAGGATGGTTTATTAACGTAAAAGTGTTACTAGAACCTGAAAACGTAACTAAAGAGCTATTAGAACCAGTAGAACTACCAGACAAGTATAAACTGTCAGTATTCATATTTCCTATATGAAGTATCGTGTTACTATTAACTGTTGATCCTACTTTTAACTCTGCCATTGATTATCTCTATCTAAAGTGCTGAGAACCGTGTATCCAAATTACTAGACTCCATCTAGTTCCTGCTGTAACCGGAGAAACTCTATGAATCATATAACTTGGAAACATGACTACTGTGCCCTGTTTTTTTGGTGCTATGAAAGTGTTACCATCATTGATTTCTAGATCTCCTCCTTCATATTCATCTTCATCACTAAGTTGAATGCTATAAGATATTTTACGACCATAGGAGTGACCACCGCTAATGTCAATATGCCAATCATAGTGTTGTTCGGTTTTAGAAGAATATTTTAACACCTGTAAATCATGCATAATTCCAGTTATTTCAAAGTTAAAAGCATTTTTATTAGCATAGTCTACTTGATACAAAATCTTTTTAAAAACGCCTTCAGTGATACCACTTTTAGGCATTGCATATAAGTGTACATCTCTAGTTTTTCTTCTAACTTCAGATTCATCTCCTACTCCAACAGATGCGAATTGAGGAGTTTTTTTACTTGCCCATTCTCTAATCCACATACATTCATCTTTTGTAAAATATAGTTTTGAATCATTAGGGCATGTATTTTCATCGTGTACCACAAAACTAGGAGTAGGCGGTAGTTCTTTTCTTAATAACATCATTTTACACCTCGAACTTAAATGGTTTAGTAGAGTCGATTTCTACATTTTGTTTTTCAGGCTTAGGTAAAGATATAGAAACGTCTGAGTTAACAAACTTAGCTATTCTTTCTGCCTGTTTTTTGTACTCTTCTGAGTTTTTAAATATTCCAAGATGTTTTCTACCGTCAAAAGCATGATCTTTGGCATAGGGACCATCTGCGCGTACATAATGAATAAAAACTTGTACTTGCCATTCACCTTCAAACTCATCTCTCCAATGAGGAACCTCACATCCTGAATACATCATTAGCTCCCCTACACCAATATCTATCGGAATACCAACTTTATCTTCTTTAGAAGCTCCTGGTTGTCCTATGTATATAGGCCATATATCATCACCTTTAAATCCTAGAGTCATTGTTCCTGAGATCTCACAGGAAGGCCTGTCTACATGCCAAGTTAGAATTTCTCCTGGCTCATATAATCGCGCATAAGTGTATGCTGGAATTAAATCTACACCGAGTAAATTACCAATAGGCTTTGAAAACTGACTTAAAAGAGTATCAAAAAGAGGATCTCCATAAATACTCCAACTTTTTGGGCATTGAGTATCATCTCCGCCAAGAGCTACTGGAGGTTCAAGATATCCTGCATTTCTTTTTAGAAACATATAATTTGTTAATATTTCGCATGTCTCTTTTGATAATACATCATCAAAAACTACATACTTATTTTTTTTAAATTGTTCTTGTGAGTTCATTTATTTTTCCTTTGTTTAATTATATTTGATGTCCTGCAGTAGCGGATCTTGCCTGAGTTAGCTCTGCAACATCAGTTGAAGTTGTGTCGGAAGAGAAAGGAAATTTCTCTATAGTAGTAACCCTACCACTGTTACTAAAGCCTCCTGAAACATAACCATAAGAAACTTCTGATTGTCCAGATGCACCTTCTCTTGCTCCCCCAATTAGTCCCGATACTCCAACTCCATTAGAATCAGAAGCGAAGGAAAGCTTTTCCAGATGACTAGTATACGATCCTGCGTTAAAATTATATCCTGCTGCATTATATCCATGAGTTTCTGAAGATTGAGCAGAATGGTAAAATCTAGCTACTAGCACTTCTCCTACATCAGTTGCGCTTGTGTCAGAACTAAATGGGAATTTATCTATGGTAGAGCCATCAGCGAAACCATTAGTAGTCGTCCCTCCACTCGTATATCCATGCGTACTAGAGGTTTGTCCTGCTCCATATCTACGATTAAAAGAAGAAACATATTGTGCATTAGAGTCTGAGCTAAAAGAGAACTTTTGTATATAGCCAAACCCAGTTGCGTAGCCATGAGTACTAGAAGATTGTGCTGCTGTGCCTATGGTACCTGTTCCATATGTTAGTGCTATGCTAGTAGCACTAGTATCTGAACTAAAGGGAAACTTATCTATAGTAGTATTACCTGTACTTGGTCCTGTACTCCCACCAAATGAATAACCATCACTAGAAGAAGACTGTCCTGAAAGCCAATATCTAGCAACGCTTAGCTCTCCTACATCACTTACAGAATAAGAAGTAGCAAATGGAAACTTATCGATAGTAGATTGATTATAAGATCCTCCACTTACATACCCAGCAGTCTCTCCTTGAAATTTTATTTGATAAAACTCATACACCATTAAAGGACTAACATCTGTGAATAGTAAGTTCCCGCTGTTGTCTGAACTTAATACTCTCACAACATTATTAGTTGATCCTCCAATTAAAGAAATGTCTAAGTCAACACTGTTTGAATGAAGTATTGAATTAGATAGAACTGTGGAATCAGGTTTTAATATTGCCATTATGTATGAAATGCTGCTGAAGGAGTACCATAAATACCAGTATTCAGCTCTCCTATATCAGATGAATTAGCATCTGATGAAAATGTAAATTTATTTATTGCTGTACTTCCAGGCTGTCCTGATGAGTATCCATCAGTTTTACTAGAGTGTGTGGCTCCAAAATACGTGTTTTGGTTAACTAGTGTAGAAGCAGGAGTATCAGATGAAAACGGAAACTTATGTACAGAATTATTTAAGTTATTGGGGGTCGATCCTCCACCTACTGTATAACCATTTTCGGATGAAGATACGCCACTACCATCAGTATTCATATTATAAGGAAGCTCCCCTATATCGGTGGACATAGATCCTGCTCCTACAAAAGGAAACTTCAACATCGTATCATCCGAAGGACTTCCTCCTACGGCATAACCATCAGTAGCAGAAGAGTGCGCTCCATGATTTTTAATGGGATATGTAAGCTCTCCTATATCTATCCAAGAACCTTCTGAACTAAAAGGCATTCTTTCAACGTTAGCAAAGGTTGGGCTAGGGTAAGTTCTGCCTCCTGTTACAAACAGATATGAATCATCATTATGAGTTGCATGATCAAAGATTCCTGGTGTTGTAGTATCTGGGGTAGTTAACCATCCGGGCATTGAATTAATTGTTTCTGAGGAGAATGGAAATTTCGTTTGATAGTTAGTATAACTAGCAGCTCCCGGAAAGCTAGGATAGTGTATCCCTCCAATTATATAACCTGACGTTGGACCTGCTCCCCCTCTCCAACGATAAGCATATACTGACTGGTCACCAAGAGAAGAGGCTGAAGTCTCTGAAGAAAATGGAAACTTTTGTTGGTCTCTCACATACTGATTAAATGAAGCATTGGCTCCACCTACTATATAAGCTGATGTATCTCCTACATAACTAGGAACTAGATCTTGAATAGTAGTGGATATAGAATTAGCGGGGTACACATCAGTAAGCGTTAAGCTTAAGCTTTCAGGAGATTCAGTAACACCATCAGATATAACGGTATAGGATACAGAAGCTGTTCCAGGACTTGATGCAGGAAAAACAAAAGACCCTACATTAGAAGATGGAGATAAATCAGAGGGAGAGTAAGTACCACTTAAGTGGTAGTTTATAGTTCTACCTTGCACTAAAGGCACAGGAGAAGCGCTAGCAGTATATACAATAGTATTGCCTTCAGCCTCGCTATTTGCTGTGGGAGACTTAGTTATAGTAACATCTAGCCCCCCAACTATTGTACCAAGTCTAGTTTCTCCACTAAAATCTTTAAATACTACACTTTCGTTTTGAACAGTACTAGAAGGAAACAAAGAATAAAAAGAAAATCTATCAGCAGCTAAATTAGAGCTTTCTGTTTCTAATACTGTATTAGAGCCGAGAGTTGTAGGTTGTTTAAGTTCTGCCATCTAAGTTTCTCTTTAAATCGTCTACTTCCTGTTTTAATTCTTTGAGTGCTTGAATTAATACAGGAACAATTCTAGTATAAGAGATAGCAGTATTGCCTTCTGTAACAACGTGAGGTAGAATAGAAGAAACTTCTTCTGCTATCAATCCTAGTTCATGATTATTTGTATGTATCTTATCATACTCTACAGGATTTAGCAATTGAATTTTAGAAAGTTGATGTGTAAGAGGTACTATATTAGTTTTTATAGCTTGAGAAGAGAGCTCGATTAGTGTATCTCCTACCTCTACATTTCCAGTGACATACGTATTTCCATTGACATACAAATTAGAGGCAGCAGCATAAGATCCTCCTGGGCCAATAGTAACATGTCCTGTTGCAAAATATATATCAGTTCCTTCTTCAGACCATAAGCCTCCACCTCCTATAGATATCTCACCTCCCATACCCGAATGATTCCCACAATAGTAGTATAAACTAGTTGGTGCATCTTGCTCAAGAGTAACCTCAGTATAGGCTCCTGCACTTCCTGGAGTACCAACCTCAGTCACTCCTATGGTAAAGGCTACCCCGCCAACATGAGTTCCATTATCAGTGGTGCTAAGCCTTAAAGGATGATTAGTATTAGTAGAGTCTGATTGGTCAAATCTGTATGTAATACTAGGTGTTAAAGTTACTGTTTGTTGTGAAGTTCCATCTATAACAAAGACTCCTCCAGATACTGTTACCGAAATAGTAAACTCTGTGTTTGCTGATACAGTGTCAATAAGTCCAGAAAGTGTTGTGTAGGTTGAATGGTC
>CAACVD010000846.1_pt1 | contig 14838 bp, 19 predicted proteins | sample 2381771 | NCBI WGS metagenome assembly CAACVD01 (sample SAMEA5211965, study PRJEB30684) | marine metagenome | biome: Marine; feature: Epipelagic; material: Water | collected 2015-10-15 | depth 15 m | reverse complement strand
GTAGCTTTATCAGTCATATATATAATATAAGAAAAAAAAAATGAGAAAAAAAAAAATTAATCTTTTCTAAATATATTTTTATTAACTTTCTTTTTATTTTTAGATTTAACATATTCATAAATACTAGTTTGTCTTAAAACTTCACTTCCATTTTTTTGATCTAAACTTTTTTTATCTAATTTAGGTAATTGTTTTTTAGAATCTAATATTTTCTTAATTTCACTTTTTTTCATATATTAATAAAATATTTAAATTAGTCCTTTATATTTTTGATGTATTCTAAAATAAATATTATAAAACTCTTTATTTAATCTAATATCTTCTTTTTCTAAATATTCTAATCTTTTTTTAATTGTATGATAATATAATCCCATTCTATTTTTATTAGAAGATAAAAACTTTCTATTTTTAATAGAAATCATTAAAATATTATTTATTTAAATTAATTTGGTGTTCCTTTGATTTATCTATATGATATTTTAAACTAGATTTTAACATAAACTTATTACAAACACTGCAATGAACTATTTTATTTTTAGTATTATTTTCATAATAACTTTTAAAATAATCTTTTCTATTATTTATTGCTCTTTCTCTATTTAATTTTTTCATTTCTTCATAAGAAATATTTGATTGTGTAATTATTTCCATTTTTATTATTACTATTTATTCCACTCGTTTTTTTAAATAGTTTTTAATATATTTTTATATATATATGGATACAAAAAGCAAAATTACTAAAAAAATATTAATGGATACAATTCTTCCTGAAAATGCTATTGATAATATTATTAATGAATTAAATATAAATGATGATAAAGCAAATAATGATAATTATATAGGACATAAAAAAACTATATCTTTTGGAAAACATAAAGGAAAAACATATTTTGAAATAGCATCACAATATCCAACTTATGCATTATGGATATATGATAAAAAAATAAACCCTCATAGAGATATTACAAAAGAAATTATGAAATATTTAAAATATAAAGGAACAGATTATAAAAATATGAAATATAAAAATCATTATAAAAAAAAATATTACTATTAATTATATTATGACTTCATATACAATTACATTAACTAATAGAATATCTATTGGAACAGATACAGATTTCAGGTGTCAATTACAAGATCCTTTAATTATTAAACCTAATAGTTATGTTCAGGTTTTATCATCATATATAAGAAAAGGAGCATCTGCTGTAGATCCTAATGGTGTTTATATTACTATTCCTGAGTTTTCAACAGCACAAACTTATTGGTCTAATCAAGATGGTAATTCCTGTAGAAATGGAATGATATGTTGTGTTGGTTCTTTTGAAGGTGTTGGTGGTACAAGTGATGATATTATTAATTTTAGTGTTAATACTCCTAAAATATCATTAAATAATCAACAAATGAATCTAAATAGTTTAAATATACAATTAAGAGATAGAACAAATGCTATTATAGATCCTGCTATTATAGATGTAGTTTCAATTACTATTCAAATTACAGATAATATTAATTTATTAAGTTAATTTCACAAAAAAAAAATCTATGATATAATATATTATGTCTAAAATGTTAAATCTCCCAATTAAACAAGAAGAAGAAGAAATACAAGAAGAAGAAAAAAAACCTATTTTTGAAGATAAACAAGAAGAACCTGAAGAAATAGAAGAAACAAAACCTATAGACATTCCTAAACCAAAAAGAACAAAAACTATGACTGATAAAGCACAGAAACAATTAGATGATGCTAGATTAAAATCAATCGCAACAAGGAAAGCAAATGCTTTAAAAAAGAAACAAGAAAAAGAACAAAAAGAATTAACTAATCAAAAATATATTAATGAAATAGATACATTAAGAAAACAATTAGATGAAATGAAAAATAGACCACAACAAGAAAAAATAGTAGAAAAAATAGTTTATAAAGAAAAAGAAGATAATGATAATTATAAGTTTAGTTTAGATGATTTAGAGTTTTATGCTAATGAAAAAATAAAAAAATTAAAAGAAATGGAAGATGAAGTTAAGTTTAAAAGAAAAGAACAAATGAGAAATAAATATATGTATAATTTAAGATAGATAAAAAAATATTATTATTATTATTAATAATGGATAATAATAAAGAAAAAGTAGATTTATCAATAAAAAGATTAATAGATAAAGATGAGTTTAAGTTTGATCTAAAAAAACCTTTAAAAAGTGATATACTTCCTGATATAAGTAAGAGATTATTATGGGTTATATATGGAAAAGTAGGAAGTGCTAAATCAACAACATTAATGAACTTATTATATAATCCTAATTTTTATGAAGGACAATTTGATATGAAATATTATGTAGCATCAACTATTTATCAAGATGCAACACTATATCCTGCTAGAGAAGATGAAGATGCTGTATTAATAGATGAAATGAGTGATGAAGTAATAAATGAAATAGTTAAAAATCAAACTATAATGAAAGGTCAAGGAGTAGATTCAATTCCTTTTAGTGCTTTAATTATAGAAGATGCTTTAGCAGATAAAAATGGTATTAGTTCTAATAATTCTGCTATATCAAGACTATGCACAAATTATAGACACAAATTATTGAATATTTTCATAGTTTCGCAGAGTGTGAATCAAATCAGTTCAGTTTGTAGATCCAATTTGAGAATTATCATATTGAAAAAACTCGGTAGTGATAAAGAATTAAGCAAGTTTATTGATAATTATGCTTCTATGATAGGTGGTGAAAAATATTTTTTAAGAATGTATAATAGTGTATTTTCTAAACCTGAAAATCGTTATGATTTTTTATATATAAATATGGATAAAGGAGAAGTATATCATAATTTTGAAAAATTATTATACAAAGATGAAAAGGAATATATTTAAGGACGATTAATATTTTGATCAATAGGAATATCATTTTGATTTTCTATATCTGTATTTTCAGTTTTAAAATCAGGACTTCTTTCACAAGAAAAACATAAACAATTAATTTTATTGCATTTAGATTGTTGTAGTTGTTTTAGAAATCCTATTATAACAACTCCTATTCCACTTATAAATAAAGATAATTCTATCATACTTACAGATTCTATTTCCATTATTATATTATATAAATTGTTTTATTTTATTTATTTCTATTTCTCCTCTTGTTTCATATTCAACTTCATTTTTAATATTATCAAAATTATAGAAAATAACATATAATTTATTATTTTCTTTAATATATCTAATGTAATGATTATTATTATTATATTCTTCTTTTAATTGTTCGTGAATAATATTCTTCATATTAATATATATAATATTTTAATTATGAATATACAAAACAAAATTAAATCAAAGATTTTTAAAGATGATGATTATGAAACAACAGAAAATATATTAAACGATTTATTACAATTTATAGAAAAATATAATATAATTTATGATCCTTTTTATTGTAATGGATTAGTAATAGAAGAATGGTCTAAATTAAATAAAATATGTATAAATGAAAAAAAAGATGCTTTCAATAGAGAACACCCAAAAGAATATGATATTATAATTTCTAATATTCCATTCAGTCTTAAAAAAGAATGTTTAGAATTATTTTTTAAACTTGATAAACCTTTTATTATGTTATGTCCTATTGATATATTAGTTAGAGAATATATGAATAAATATTTTGATAAATTACAATTTATAGTTCCTAAAAAAAGATATAATTTTTATAAAAAAAATCAAAAAAAATCTTCATCGTGGTTTGATACATTTTGGATTTGTTATGGATTAGATTTAGATCAAAAAATAATAAAATTATAATTATTTTCCCACCATATTCATAGCAATAGCGTGAGATTGTTTAAATGATTTTCCTTCTCTCATTAATAATTTCATTTTATTAATATGTTTAGTAGTATGATGTTTTTTATGTTTTTCTAATGCATTTAATTGATTTGTAGTTAATTTTTTTAATGGTTTTTTAGTATTTTTTTTAGTTGTTTTTTTATAAGTCATATATAATTATATTAAGAAAATATTAATGTATTCCAATTTAATCTTCTATCCATATTTCTTTTTTTTTGTTTAGCAACTTTTAATAATTTAGTTTTTCCGTGTTTTTTTATTAATTCATTTATAGTAATTGGAGTATCTTTATCAATTCTTTTAGAAGGACGACAACCTTTTTTATTATCACCTGAACCACATACTATTTTTTCTCCTTTTTCTAAAAATGGTACAACCTGAATCCATTTTTCCTGATTCCATCTAGAAACTCCTTTTGAGTCTTTTTTTGAACTATATTTTCCTCCTAGTTCTTTATATGTTTTAACTATATACATAGATTTATAAGCACTATGTCTTTTATAGGTTTTATCTGCTTTAGATTTTGCTTTTTTATATAATTCAGGATTTTTAACATTATCAGGGATTTTATCCATATATAATATAATGGAAATAATTTTAAGGAAATCAAATAAACCTGATAAAAAGTTTATGGTTAGAATTGATGATAAAAAAACTATTCATTTTGGATCAAAAGGAATGAGTGATTTCACAATTCATAAAGATACAGAAAGAAAAAATAGATATATAAATAGACATAAAAAAAGAGAAAACTGGACTAAATCAGGAATAAAATCAGCAGGATTTTGGTCAAAACATATTTTATGGAATAAACCAACAATTCAACAATCTATTAATGATACACAAAAAAGATTTAATATTAAAATAAAATATATAAAATAAATATATGTCTAATCTAAATGCTCAATTACAACAATTAGCAGAAAATTATAATGAAGACCATACTTCATATTTAGTTCAAATGGCACAAAATAAAGCAAATGAACAATTACAAAATCTTAATGATGTTATTTCTTCAGCAACAGGAATTGAAAATGCAGGACAATTAATAGGTGGTTCAGTAATGGCATTAAAAGGTGTAGGAGGTTCAGTTTTAAAAGGAAAAGAAGTATATGATAAATGGAAAGCAAAAACTAGTGATAATGCAGGAGATATATCTAAAAATGTAGAAAATGCTTCTAAAGAAGGAACAGAATTAACAGATTTAGCAGGAGAAACAACAGGAGAATCAGTAGGAGAAACTATAGGAGAAGGATTAGGTTTAGGACTAGCACAATTTATTCCTGGTGCTGATATTTTATTAGATGTTGGAGCATTAGGTTCTTTAGGAATTACAGCAATTTTAGGATTATCTAAAGGAAGAAAAGAAGATAATGCTGAAGATAAATATAAATCAACTATTAAACACGAACAAGATTTACAAAATCAAGTTCATACTATTTCTTCTATAGTACAACCAACAGGACAACAAATGCAAGGAGGTGTATCAACAGCATTTTAATATATTATATATTAATGAATAGTCAATTTATATTAAATTATACTGGTTCAAAATATAAAGAAACAAAAGAATTAGATAATGTTAATTTTGATAAATATGATACTATAATAGAATGTTTTGGTGGATCTTATGGATTTAGTAGATATTTATATAAAATGAGAAATTATAAAAATAAGAAATATATAATTTATGATAATAATAAAGAATTAATAGATTTTTACTTATGTATACAAGATTTAATTAAAAATAATAAATTAGAAGATTTTTTAGAAAAATATAAAAATCAAAATGATTATTTAATAAATAATTTTAGTTTTAATAATACAAAAAAATTAATAGGTAAGACTTCTAAAAAATATATATTATCAATAGAAGATAAATATTTAAGATTTATGTTAAAACAAAATTGTATTAGAGGAGGTATAGTTTATAATATATATAAAAGTAAGTTAAATAAAGATTTTTTAGAAATGTTTAATAATATTACTTTTATTCATAGTGATATAATTAATATTAATTTTACTATTTATGATAAAGATAAAACATTAATATATTTAGATCCACCATATCTATTTGAAGATAATTCATTTTATAAAGATATTAGTAGTATTACTATATTTTATGAAACTATAATTAATTTATTTAAAACAAATAAAACTATTTTTATTCATAGTTATAATTTTTTATTAAATTATGTTTTTAAAGAATATACTTTTATGATTTATGAAAAAAAATATAGAATAAGTAATAAAATATTAAATCATATAGTTTATTATAATGAATAAAAAAAATCATTTTTAGTTAAAAAAAAAATCTTATATATTATTATATATGTCTATGAATATTTTTAAATCCAACAACGAAGTTAATATTGCAAGTGAGAAATTATTAATTCAAGCATCTAATGGAAATGGAACTTTTGTAGAGAAAAATAAAATTAGATTTGATATTCCAAGTAATTCAAAGTTTATTTCATTAAATGAATGTTATTTACATTTCAATATTGAATTAGATGATCCTTCAATATATAAGTTTAATTCTTCAGTTCAAGATGTAATTAAATCTATTAGAATTGTAGAAAAAACAACAAATAAAATTATAGAATCAATTCAATCTTATAATGTTTTAGCATCAAATATGTATGATTATACATTAAGAAGTGGTGCTAAAAATATGAGAAGTCAAACTGAATTATCAAGACCTGAACCTAATGATGATATGTATGATATATTATATAATGCTTTTGCTCAACCTTATGATGATACAGCAGGATCTAAAACTTCTGCCAAAACATTAATTAAGCAAAAAGTAGTAGTTAAATTATATTCAGGATTATTTAATAAAAAAGATGATACTATTTTTCCTAATGTATTAGCACCATTATCTATAGAAGTTGAATTAGAAGATAATAAAAGAGCATTAACAATTTGCAATTTAGTTAATGAAGATTTAGTAGCAACTAATTCTAAAACTATCCAATTTAAAGGTCTATCAGGGACTGGAAAAACATCAATTACTTTAAAAAATAACACAGGAAATGGATTTGATGCTAGTGTTGATGGTATAGAATCATCACCTTTTAGTGTTGGTGATGTAATTAAAGTAGCAGGAAGCGATGGTGCTAATGCTGAAGTTGTAGGTGCTATTACAGGTATAACTTTAACTGCTAATGAAATCGTTGTATCATTTGGATCTCACGATCCTTTAACAACATTTGATAGTGGATCAAAAGTATATTTAGATAAATCAACTTTAAATGCTAAATATACAATTACAGATCCTCAAATTGAAGTTGCTAATGTATTAACACCACCTGAATGGACAGATCAAATAATTTCTTTAGTAAGTGATGATGAGTTTAGATTTAATTTAAATGCTTATGAAAATGTTCCTGTTAATCAAACTTCAGGAAATAATAATTTTGTTAATTATATTAATTCTAATGCTCAATCTGTAGTAGGAGTATTAACAATTCCTAGTGATAGTGGGACAGCAGATAGTTATACAAATCAATTAATTACAGGACAATATGAAACAACAGGATATGCTTCATATAATTATTTTTATAATGGAGCGCCAAATCCAAATCTTAGTGTTCCTTTAGATAAAATTAAACATACTAAATGCCAACAACAAGCATTTCACGAATTAAGAAAATATTATGATGCTATAGGTTGTCCTTTAAGAGATTTATCTCAATTTAAAGATAATTTTTGTGTTGCTCGTGCTATGAGTGTTTATAATGGAGCATTATCACTTTCAGGAAAAGATTTAAGTTGCAGATTTGTTTGTGAGAGTTCCCTTTCAAATAATGTTATGTACAATAATTATTTATATAAAAATCTTCAATTAGTAGTTAATAGAAATGGAGTTCAAATTGTTGGTTAAATATTTTTTAATTTTATTTTAAAAATCATTTTTATTTTTATTTTTTTTTCTTAATTATATTATATATGTCTATGAATACAGGAAAACTAAAATATAATGTTGTTGATCCAAATAGTCCTTCCCAAGAGTTCAGTTTCACCTCAGGGCAAACTAATATAACTTTCAATTTAGCACAAAATGAAAATGAGTTTTTACACGGAGATTCAGTTAAATTATGTTTTGAATTAGTTTTAAAAGATGGAAATAATATAGTTAAAGCAGGTGATGAAGTTAGATTATCTATGGATACTGGTATTCACGGATTAATTTCTCAAGTTGATGTTCATTCTTATGAAACTAATAATGCTATTTCTTCAACTAGAGTTTATAATAGATTATGTTCAACAATTATAGGAAATGGTATGGCAGATAATAATGATATTGCATCATCTCAATCTCACGCAGGATTAGGTGCAACTAATGATTATATGAATACAAATGTAGGAGTATATCCTAGTGATAGTGTTGATGCTAATACTTCTGTTAAAGATGGATTAAAACAATCTTATTGTTTAAGAGTATTAACTGGATCATTAATGGGAACAAAATATTATATGGGTTCTGTAGTTAATAATGGAATAGGAGGAATTAAATTAAACTTTACTCTAGCACCTGATAGTAATGCTTTAACATCTGTAGCAACTGCAGGAACAGGTTATACATACACTTTATCTAATGTTAAATTAATGTATATTACTGAAGTAGGAACAGATGATGAAATTAGAGCAAATAGATTAAAAGCAGATTGGTCTTCTAAATATAGTGAAATGGTAAGAAATAGTGAAAATAGAAGTGTATCTAGAGAAGAAATTGAAACTAATTTTGCTAGAGTTGGTGATCAAGCACAAAATAGTCCTGCTGTATATAATTATCGTGATTTTAATGGTTATTTAAATACAATTTCTAGTGATTCGCACAATTTATCAGTTAATTTAGGATTAAAATCGGTCAATAGTGTTTTTGTTAATTTTCTTCCAAGTGCTTATATTAATTCAACAACTAATGATTATGATGGTAATCGTCAATATCCTCTTTTAGATACAGATCAAGAAATAATTCCTTTTAATAGAATTACACAAACAAAAGGAGCAGAATTATATCCTCAAAAATATACACAAACCACAAATTGCGATGTTAATTTTACAGGAACAGCATTAGATAATACTATGGATAGAAGAGCAGAAACAAAGAAAAATTATTTAGATTCAGTAGTCCCTTATTCTAGTAATGATTTTCAAAGAAGTGCTGTATATAATAGTTTATATCCTCAACAATATTCTTTATCTGTTAATACTGATACATTATCAGGATTATATGGAATTGGTACTGGAAGATTATCTGTATTAGATGGAAATACTTCATATCAATATTCTCCTTATGGCGCACAAATTGATTCTCAAAATAATAACACATTCCAAAATATGACTGGATATATATTTGCTCAATATGATTCTCAAGTATCTATTTCTAATGCTGTTGTTTCTGTAGCAAATTAATTAAATGATAATATAACTTTTTGATGAATAATTTTAAATAATATTGTATTTTTATTATTTTTTATTTTTTTATCATTATATTTAATTCTAAATATATTCCTTTTGTAATATTCTTTATTATAATTTAAATATCTATCTCTATTTTCTTTATAATAATTTTTTTGATAATTTAATAATTTATCTCTATTTTGAAAATAATAATTCATTTTTATTATTTTTTAAAATATTTTCTTTTTATATTATATATGTCTAAAATCTCAAATATGATGTTGCCTGAAGAAGTTGATCCTCAAAATTATCAAGCAAATAGTCCAAGTGTAGAAGCAAGAACAGACACAATTTATTTAAGACCTCAAAATGTTAATAATAATGTATGTTCTTTTAGATTACAAAATAATGGTATATTAGATTTTTCTAAAAGTGGTGTAGTTTTACAAGCATTAGGTAATGAAAAACACGGATATATTATGAATAATGGTGTTGGAGCGTTAGTTGATAGGTGTGTTCTAAAGTTTGGAAATGTTGTAGTTGCTAATTCAACCAATTTTTCAGGATATATGGGTTGTTCTAGAAGTTTTGTAGCAGGTGATACAAAAAGATATGTTGATAGTTATACTTATTTAACTAGTGATATATTTGAAAATAGAATTGATTCAGGAAATACTGCTCACGATGGAGTTGGTTTTCCTGGAAGTAATAATCCTAGTTATACATTATTAACAACTGACGCTAATAATGGAAGCGATGGATTTTTGCCATTATCATTATTATTTCCTGGTTTCACAAGTTTAGATATTGCAACCTTTACTCTAAATCCTTCTATGGAAATAACTATAGATATTGTATTTACTAGTGAAAGTACATTTGGGGATAGAGTAATAAGAAGCGATGCTTCAACAACATTTTCTGCTAATACTATTGCTGAAAATAATGTATTACTTATTCAAGAAGTAGTATATTTTAGTCCATTAAGACAACAGCAGATATTAGATAGTTATAGACAAAATGGATTTACTGCTGTATATAATGATATAATTTCAACTAAAAATGATTTAGGAGATTTTGCTCAAACAGATCCTGCTAAACGAGAAACATTTGATATTGGAGGAGCAGGAAAAAGTGTTCAAGGATTTCTAGCGATGACACCACGAACAGATGCCGATATTTCAAATGCTCACGCAGTTCCTGTTCACAATTGTGTAGGAAAATATGGAAGTTCTTCTTTTCAAAATAATAGTTTTAATTTAATTGTTAATGGTGAAAGACTTCTTCCTCTAGATGCTGAAAATATGTATTTTTCATTAAGAGCATCATTATTAGGATCTTATATTGATAATGATTATCCTCAAATCCCAAAAGGAATGTATGATACTCAACAGAGAGAAGGTGTTAGTGATAATAATTATAATGGAAAAGCAAATACTTGCGGAATGAAAGGAGAATTATCTTATTTTGGAATGAAACTAAAAGACTGCAAAGTTAATAATGTTCCTGTAAGATTAGATCTATATAGAAAACAAAAAATACTAGACCCTGCTGATCCAACTAGCGATAGTGATAAGTTTCGTTGTGGATTAACAACATTTTTATTTGTTAAGAGAATATTTAGAATTGATGAATCAGGAATGGTTTCTTCAACTTATGCTTAATCACAAAATATTTTTTTATGAAATCACAAAATAATTTTTATGAAATATTAATATATAATATAATATAATAATATGTCTTTATCATATAACCAATCTATTTTAGTTGATTGTTCTCAATCTAAAAGTCAATCTTCTAATTCAAAATCCTGGTTAAATACGACTCCTGAATCAATATTATTAAATCCTGGTGATTCTATTCAAGTTTATTCTTCTTTTATTAATAATAAATCAACTGCTGATTCTATTGAAATTGTAGGAACTGATAATTTTGATCAAATAAATGATGAAGAAACTAATTTAACTTTAGGATATTATAAAAATAGTACAGGAATTAATGTTGTTCCTATGCCATATAATTTTTTTATATCTTCTTTACAATCAAATGCTATTGTTATGAGAGATGGATTTTTAAATGCAGGTAATAGTGGAACAGGTGGAAGTATAAAAACTTTTGCGGAATGGAGTATGGATTTAGGTCAGCGATCAAAAAGCAAGAGTGTTGATAAACCTTTAGATTCAACATTTTGCTTCTGTACTAATACTAGATTAAAAAATGAGAGAACTGATTTTTTTGCTTCTAACATATCAAGATTAGGAAATCTTCCAACTGGAAATCCTCAAAGTTTAGATGATTATACAGAAGATACAATTAATCCATTTAAAACCTATTTAAATGCTGTATGTTCAAAATTAGATGGTTCTAGACATACTGCTTTTACATTTAATAAAAAAGAAGACCCTGGAACTGATAATAATTTAGAAACTGATAATAAATATATTCAAAAATTACAAACAATAAAAATAGAAATAGAACCTGGTTCATATTCACCTAGTAATTTAGGAAGTTTAATAACTAATCAATTAGGTTTAAATACTAGTGATGGATTTAAAAAAATAAATGATGAAAATAATGATAAACAAGGATTTTATATAGAAACTCCAACAACAATAACAGATGATGCTTTATATATATCTAGAGAAAAAATAAAAAATGCTGAAACTTCAACTATTATTATTGATGGATCAATTAATAGAGGAGTTTATCCTTCACCAAGTCCAATTGTTAAACAAACTAATCAAGAATCACAACCTGGAAAAAACTTTTTATATTATTTTAGTCCTGAACAAGACACCTATTTTGAATTAGGAAAAACAGAACAAACTAAAATGGCATTAGATGGAACAACAGATCCAAAAGGAACAGGATTTAAAACAACTGGAAAAAGACCTAATGCATATGATTGGGGAATGTTAGGTAGAGATGAAAATGATACAACTTCATTTTCTAAACCTGTTAATGTCTATTTTAAATATCCAAAAACATTAGAAGCAGGACAAAATCTAATGGAATTAGCAGGATTAAATAAAGATCCTTCAAAGTTTTTTGATTTTAATGCTGATATTAAATTGATAGGAGATAGTGTATTAAATCCTAATGTTGATACTCCCACTATTCCTCCTAATAATAATAATATATATCCTGTAGAAGCAAATAAAGATGGATATGCTCATAGAAAAGGAGATTTTGGATATATAATTACAAATAGCAAATGGACAAAAGAAAATCTGTTATTATGGAAGAAGTTTCTAGATTCACAACTCATAGAACAAAATATTGAAGAATGTTATGTATGGGATTATGCTAATAAGTTTGAATCTAATGATGGTGGAGTATCATTTGATAGTAATATTAAATCTAGAACACAATCTATTCACGGAAAAAATGATAATTTAGAATTAAATAGTGATAAACAAACTATTAATACTGGAAATAGATGGATAAATATAGGACAAGTTAATAATATTAATACTGGAACAATTTTAGATCCTTCTAGTGATGATAAACCTGACCAAAGCGATATGGGAGGATTTAGACCATTAACAAATAAAGAAGGAATAAAAGTATATAGTGATACTGATTTTCCTTTAAAATCGTTTGCTAGTGATTTTTTAGGAGATGATGATAATGGAACAGCAGATGGTTCAGGGAAAAGTAATAATAAAGATTTTGATATTTTGAATAATTTTTCAACAACTAAACTTCCTAATACTTCAGCAGGAACACATTTAATAGGAAATCCTGATTTAGATTATGTTGGAACAGATTATCCAACCACTTCATTATATATGAATGATGAACAATTAAATGGTTATTATGATATTCACTGCAGACATATAGATTATTTAGCACATACTCAATTAATAGATGTTAGAGAAAGTTATACAGATAGATTTGGAAACTTAAGAAACTTTGTTTTTCCAACTGAAGAAACAAAAGAAATGGAGGATCTAGGATTTGGATATATGACGAAATATATTGATATTGATGGCGATGCTTATATAAGTTTTTATGTTAATAAATCTTCAGGTGGTCTTCAAAGGAATGTTTTAAAGTTTAGTTTAGACGCTGAATATGATAGTAATAAAAAAACTTATTTTACACAATCTCTAGGTTGGTTGCCATTTTTCAGTTCCTATGGAAATCAAGCAATTATGAGTGTTCAAGGACAAGGAGCAGGATTAGATAATTCAGCAACATTAGATGAAAATAATGGTGATATTCAAGTTCAAAAATATTTAACAACTATTACTGAATCAGGAGTAGGAGCAACTAGTTCAGGAGCAGAGATTGTATTTGATGATATTACTTCAAGATTTTCATTAGAAAACTTTTATACACCGATCATAAGTAGTAATTTTTATAATTATTCAGGTGCAACTGGTCAATCCCAACCTCAAAATATAGGAAATGAAATAGTTTCTTATAATGTTAATAATTTATATTTTTTTAAAATTGATACAGGATATTCATATTTACACGCTCAAACATTATCAGGATTAACACCACCTGAAACCACACCATTAACATTTTTTATGATAAATGCTTTTCAAGAAATATTTCCTTATAATTATAGAGAAACTTTAGGAAATAAAAAAGGAGATTCTGTATTATCATTTTATTATTCTCAAACAGGAATATTTATAGAAAAATGGATAGAAAAATTAGGAGCATTTCAAGAACCATTAAGAAATGAAGCAAAAATAATTATAGCAGAAACTGAAGAAAACTTTAATAAATCATTATGGAAAAAATTAGGATTTACATATTCTCAAACTCACGATAATGCTTTTAAAAAAAATAAAACAGATACATTAAATACATTTAGAAACTCAACAACCATAAATGAAAATGGTGGAATTGATAATCAAAAATATTATTCTATGCCAATAACAAATAATACAGATTTATTTAATGTACAATTTGATAATTTATTATTTGAAAATAAAAATAGTTTTAATATGTTTTTAATTAATCCTGCTAATTCAATTAATTCATTAGAAATTATATCTAAATCAACAACATTTTTAGCAGATGATTTAGCAACTCGTTCTCAAGATCCTTATTTTATTATAGAATCAAATATATTATCTGTAGGTGGAATAGGTCAAAATTATTATTCTCAAGACGCTATTATGTCAGGAATTGATATTGTAGAAAAATCATTTAATAGTAATGATTTCTATATGTATTCAGGAAATGTAATTCACGAAGTTTCTAAAAGTTATGAGATAAATAATATTGTTCATCAAATTAGAAGATCAAATGGATTATTATTAAATACTAATGAGTTTTCTAGTGTAATTTATTTAATACAGAAAAAAATAACTATAGGATTAACACCTCAAGAAATAGAAGAAAAAGAAGAAATAATCCAACAGAATGAAATAGTAAGAAAGAAAAATCAAAAAAAATTAAATGAATTATCAAAAACTAATTTAAATCCTAAACAAAAATTATTAAAAGAAATATTATATAAAAACTTTTTAAATAATAGAAAATTAGATATTGATGAAAATAATGATGATGATTTACAGGATTTATTTGATGAAGAAGTTGAGGAAGAGGAAAATGAAGATATACC
>CAACVD010000239.1_pt3 | contig 14839 bp, 17 predicted proteins | sample 2381771 | NCBI WGS metagenome assembly CAACVD01 (sample SAMEA5211965, study PRJEB30684) | marine metagenome | biome: Marine; feature: Epipelagic; material: Water | collected 2015-10-15 | depth 15 m | reverse complement strand
GTGCACCATAAACTGCCATAGATGATGTGAATATCATCTTCGTTTTGTATGTGATACAAGGATTAATTAAGTTTGCAGAGCATAAAAGATTGTTACGATAATTATAATTACGAATGAAAGGTGATAATCCTTCAGCTGCATATGCAGCAAAATGAAGCAGTACTTGAGGTTTGTGCTGCTCAAATAGTGCTTCAACTTTTTTTCTTCTTTCTAAATTTAATTTTACAAATTCAAAGTTCTCACCCTTGGTGATAAATGCTTTATGTCCACCAGATAAATCATCAATTCCAATTACCTGATGACCACTTTGAATGAGATGACGAGTATAGTTTGCACCGAGTAGACCGGCACAACCTGTCACAAATATTTTCATCTATAATCTAGAATAAATTTACGTTGTTCTTCAGTGTTTTTCCAACTACATGGAAAGACAGGAAGATAATTTTCCAAATCCATTACGTGAAGTTCAACATCCGTATTATGCATCATACTATAATTCAAATGCTCTGTCAATAATAAATTCGTAGTATATAGGTTCTTTATACGAGTCGAACATAAGGCTGCTGCCATTGCAAAAGTTCCTACACCAGATAGTGCTACATTTCTTGCACTCATGAGTGTTGCAAAGTCATCTTCTACAGTAGAAGATTGAATCTTTACCTTATCAATCTTCATAAGTTCATGAACTATGGGATTCTCTCTGTCTGGTTCTGTAATAAGAATACACTTATCAAAGGAATCAATAAGATTTAGATAGAATATAAGTGGATTTGGAACATAGTTTGTAGGTGGTTCAAAGATACGATGATAATTATCACCACTACGAAGATGCATTACAATTGTATCATCACCTATAGATTCTTTCTCTGGTAACTTAAGATTGGGTGCGATACGTTTACAAACACGTCTCATATTACGATACACATGCTCAACACCCACACCTATTTCATTACCACCTTCATAACATTTATGCTCACAATGAACTAATGGTTCCCATGCATAAAATCTACCTGATTTACTTGGGTTTTGTGATCCAAAATTAACCGTAAATTTGGATATTATATCATGATCAAGTGTTTGTGAGAAATCAGTTTTGTTTTTCTCAGCAGCCATGATGCAGTTTGCAACTTGCTGTATATTATTTCCTAAACGACCCGACCAATGGGAAATCGAATAACTCATGGTGTAATAATTAATTCATTTTGTATATTGGGAATGTCTTGTTCCCAATTTATAAACTTGGGATTGTTTTTATTAAAATGCAAGTCACTCAATTCATTACGAAGATTAAATACTTCCTCCCAATCAATTTCATCCTTAAATCTTTCTATTGCATTTAAAGTTTTAATTTTTACAAAAGTCATTCCATAATTACCCTGATGATGAGTAAGAAAAATATCATCATCTTCATACTCAGTTAGTTCCATAACATTTTTTGGAAGATTAAAAAATTCAGTAATCGCTTCATCTACTCTTCTATATTCTTTACCTGCTATCATGTCTCCCTTTGTGGTATGATCCCAGTGAGAATCATGGAAAACAAAATACCCACTTTCATTAATATGCTTTGACCAGAAATAAAGTTCTGCGAGAACAATCTCTCTTGTATGTAATGTATCTACAAAAATAATATCTAAAGGATCATCATTCCAATTTTTTCCAAGTGTTACACTATCTGCTTGACATCTAACATAATTTTCACTTACAAATTTTTCTCCATATAATGTTAATCCTGCAAAATTTAAATCGCAACCATAAACTTGATTGTTATTTTCAGATGCATTTACTGATAAAGCCGCAGATGATGCACCATTACGAACACCAAGATCTAAAAATCTTTTACTCTTCATTTCTTTTACCAGATCAACTAATAACAAAGAGTTAGAACCTAGATCACAAAATTTGATATCACTAAGAAAGTCAACAACTTCTTTGGAAAGAATATTGTTTTCAAGATACCAAGACCACCATGTTGGACTAGACATATATCTTTTTCATCTCCTCAAATACTTTGGCTATCCCATCTACAACATTAGTTTTTGGTTGCCACCATTTTTTGATGTATGGGTCTGGTATATTACGAGCATCTTTTTGTACTTCATCTTTCGACGATGCTGGAACAACTTTGATTTCCTTGCCGATATCTTTGAATAGTACTTGTATATTTTGTGCAATTTCCAAAATACTTGTAGAGACACCAGTAGTGATATGAAGCTCGTCATCACAAGTGAATTGATAGTAACAATCCATAATTGTTTCGAGTGCTTCGCAACAGTCTTCAGCATATAAAAACTCCCTTTCTTCTGTACCGTCTGTCATCATATCAATCACACCAGTCTCAAATCCTTTTGCAATGAAATCTGTGATGACATGTGCTTTTTCCATGTCCTTCTCAATTCCAAAGACATTCCAAAACTTTACTATGACTCCTTTCAAAGACTTAGTATATAGTTCACCAACTCTCTTCATTACACCGTAAGGAGAGTAACTCATGTTACTCATTTGAGATGATGCAAATACAAATGGTTTATTATAATCCTTTAAATAACCAAACACATTCGCCATGAGTCGAGTGTTGTTATTGATAAACTTAAATGTATGTTGATACTTCTTAAGATAGTGAGAACCACCAACATCAAATGCAAGAAAGAATACAAAGTCTGAATTCATAATTGCATTACGAAGATACGTATTTGGAATGTGAGTCATATCTTGATGTTCACCATTCAAGATATCAAACTCAAATACTTCATAATCTTTTTTACGAAGATACTCCGTGAGGTATGCTCCTATCTGTCCACCGGAGCCTAATATAGTAATTTTCATTTATCCTGTTGCTATGTTTGAGAGATCAGTAAAATGGTGTGCATATTGATCATCAACATCTGCCATTTGATAGTTTCCCTGTCCATATAATTCTTTAGATATCTCATATGATATCCAACTATATGTCTTTTGTATACCTTCTTCTAGGGTTTGCTCATAATCCCATCCAAGTTTCTCACGAATAATATCATTGTTTGAATTACGACCACGAACTCCAAGAGGGCCATCAATATGATTCTTTTCAATTTTCTTATTTGCAACCTTTGCAGCAATGTCAACTAATTCATTAATTGTAACCATTTCTTCTGATCCGATGTTAACGGGCCCGATGAATTCAGAATCCATGAGTCGTCTGGTTGCTTCAATACATTCGTCGATGTATAAGAAGGATCTTGTTTGTTCTCCATCTCCCCATACTTCGATGGTGTCGTTAGAGCTAGCGTTCGCCACCTTACGGCAGATAGCAGCAGGTGCCTTCTCGCGACCTCCTTTCCACGTTCCTTCTGGCCCGAAGATGTTATGGTAACGAGCAATCCTAACAGGAATACCGTGGTTACGATTATAAGAGAGATATAACCTCTCCGAGAAAAGTTTTTCCCATCCATATTCGGAATCTGGGTTAGCAGGGTAAGCGGATTCTTCACGGCAATCAGGGTTGTTAGGGTCTAGTTGGTTGTGCTCTGGGTACATGCATGCTGATCCAGAATAGAATATCTTTGTCTTCCAAAGTAACTTAGGTCTATTTGCTTCTGTCCAATCTTTCTTTTCACCATTGAATGTTTCATTTAATTTTCTTTGCTCTTCTAAAACATTTAAGTTAATTGATACAGAGTTGTGCATGATGTCTGCATCATTCTCTCCAGTAAATACAAATCCTGCACCACCCATATCAGCAGCAAACTGATAGATCTCATCGAATGGTTCGATATGTTGATAAGGAACTGAATTAAAAAAGTTACCTGAGTAACCTTTAAACTCAAGAACACGTTTTACAAAGTGAACATCACGAAGATCACCTTGAACAAACTCATTTGCTTGTGTCTTAGAATATTCTGGGTACTTAAGATCTACTCCACGAACCCAGTATCCTTCTGATCTGAGTCGTTTAACCATGTGACTACCAATAAAGCCACCTGCACCAAGAACAAGTGCAGTCTTTTTATATGTCATAATTTAAAAAATGTCGTCGATGTTTTCTTTCTTTGCCATATGAGCAATAATCTTATCAACTCTTTCATCACTACCAGTTGTAGTACTACAATCTGGATGTGAGTGCTCTTTCAGTTCTGCGACTGCTGCTTCGAGTGCTACTAATCTTGCCTCTACTTCTACGTCATATTTTGACATAGAAGCACCGCTAGAAGACTTTGCTGCTGTTCCTTTTACCATGATCTTAAATGTTTTTTTCTATTTAGACTTACTATAGCAGGGAACATCTGCGGGATCAAGCCACTTGGTGTACTCAAAGTCTTCCATTGCTGTTTCTAATTGATCTCCGTTGTCACAGAGATACATGTCTTTATATCTTCCGGACACCTCATTATATTTCTGTATTCTATAATCTGGAAATCCATTCTCAAGAATTCCCACATCAACATAACGATAGGGATAGCGTTCGTGAATGACTGTAAGGGTCATAGTTCCTCCTTTAAATCTTCTGTAATACAATCTATAACTACATTATAATCCGCATCTGGGTCTTCGCCAGTAAATTCTATATTTTCTTTAGATTCGTAATATTTACGAACCTTCTTGTATAGTTTAGGGTTTTTGACATCTAGATAAAATTCTTTGTTAACCGCAGCTTGAAGAGTGCTGATATCTTTTTTGAATTTAGTTGTAAGCGTCATTGCTTTATTATGGTTGACGCAGCTATTTTAGATGGTTTTTACCACCTTGTCAAGCGTCAGAACCTCTACCTGTTCGATATAACTCGGCATACTCATCATTCTCACCCTCTTCATTCAAATTTTTCTGTGTTTTTTGATCATTTTTATAATCACCAATAACTTCTCTTAACAGATTATCATCATTAGACTTATTGTTAGACATTGGAAACAAACTTAATATATTGTATTATATATCATTTCCTGACAATAAGAATACCGTCGTCATCATCCTCGTCCTCATCATTTGCATTAAAGATTAATAATTCATCACCACTTTTGACATCTCTCATTTCTGGGTGAACATTTGTTACCTGTCTTGGCCTATCAAACTCTCTCAATGTAGATCTCATCATAGTAAACATAAATGCAAAAGTCATGCCTACTACTACAGCAAACATGACAAAGTATAATAGAACTGTGAGGTCGTTCATTTAAAATTTGATTGGAATATTTTTTGTATGGGAACTTGTCTTACCTTATCTATAACATCACTCTCAACCTTCTCAACAATCTTGTCAAGAATATTTACATCGATATGCATAAATGGTGGAATGATTCCAAGTATACGAAGTAAACCATCTACAAACAATGCAAGTGCTGTGAATCCAAGTATCATACTAATCACAGTGGCATCACGATTATGTTTTGCCATCGATGCTTCATCAATACGTCTAGCTTGAGCAACTGCCACTTCAACTGCATGAGCAATCATTCTATCTACCTCATCTTTGGTGTAGGTATACTGTTTTATTTTCTCTTCTGACATAGAAATTTCTATTAAGTCTGTGACGGGAAACTCCCTTATTAATGCTTTAATCATATTACCCTACCTGATTTCAAAATCAAGTTTTCGGATCTTTCTTCTTTGCCTTTTCTCATGAAAGGCTCGATCCTGTGGTGAAAGTTTGTTTTCATCTTTCTTTTTTTTGTTAGAGTTTAACATGATTACCCTAGTTAGGTCATTTGCTGTGAAACGTTCGTCCATAACGGTCAACATGTTAGGACATCCGCATGTTATTGTCTTTCCTGGCTTACTTTTGAGTTCTTTGTTACAGTCTCTGCATCTTACGTTAATCATTTTGCATAAATTCTTGTCTTCCATATTGGTCTTCTAATCGTACAATATCATTCTCACTACATTCACCTAATTGAACTTCGATGAATACTAAGTGAGAATTTTTATCAGCTGTTGCACGATGTATTTGTGTTTTGTTTATAAAAAATCTTGATCCGAGAGTTGCTTTAAATGTATCATCACCAACTCTTACAGTTCCTGTTCCACTTACAATAGTCCAATGCTCTTCTCTATCATTGTGAAATTGTAGTGAGATTTGTTGTTGGGGTAGAATGATGATTCTTTTTACTTTGTAGTTATCATCATCTAATAATGTTTCGTATGTTCCCCAAGGTCTGTGTACTAGCATTATTTCTTAGTGTATATTTAAAAAAAAACCATCTGCCCGACTCTTTCGAGTTGCATCTTAGGTTAATAAAGGGGGAGGTTGGATTCCTGTGTACCAACAAAGAATGGGCATTACTACAGAGTAAATACATCCTTGCCTGAGACCCGACTGGTTGAGTCGATTCTGCTTTCGCAGCAGCACCACCTGTGTCTCATCACCTTAACCAGCGATTGCCAGTAAGTTTATTCAGTCACTCCCTATGTTGCGTCCAACAAACATATTATGACACAGGTGTTTTAGTTTGTCAACCCCAGTCTTTATAATACTCTGATAAGGACTCTAAGTATAGAACTTCAACGTCATCATCACCAAGTTCAAGTTCAATCCATTCTTCAAACTCTTTGTATATTGCATCTTTCTCACCAATAGTCTTAGCGTTATCTAAACGATCCATAGACCACTTCCTGGCTTGATAGAGTGCCACTTCAGGAGTTATCTGTTCCATAATAATCTTTTCTAAAATATCTTGAGAGGATGTTGCTATTGTAGTACTTTGGTGTTCCGTCGTCAAGCTGCTCTGTAAGGACTTTGTATTTGAAGAGTTGTCTGGTTTCTTCGTAGTTTGTTTTGCCCTTTGTAAGATGTAGTGATAAGATAACTCTACTAAAATTTTGTTTACCAGATTGTCTAATTTCTTCCTTAAGTTCCGGACAAGACCCATAGTACTTTTTCCAATCAGATTCAGATTTTACTTTACGTTTCTTTCCCTTTGGAGTTCTAAACTGCCAAAAGTATTTACGTCCAATGTATTGTCTTCCATTCTCATTATTTGTAATGAGGTAGACGTAACCGAAGAAATCGCCAATATCGTCAGAAGTGAAAGTTGTATCTTTGTATAGCCAGGGATTTTCATAATCAATGTTCATAATCCATAAGGACTTCTAACGCATTATTTAGTCCCTATCAGATTGACCTATAATTTAAACCCACTAAAGGTATCTTTCTTCACATCTTGCTTGATACCACCAACAACATATGACTCAACTTCCGTCTCCTGTGGTGCCACTTGAAGACCCTTAGAGGAGATCCAATGCTCTGTCCATGGTAAAGGATTGTTTCTTGCAGGAATATCATATTGTGGTTTAAGTCCAATCGATCTAAGTCTTCTGTTTGCAATCCACTCAACATACTGCTGAAGTAACTTATCATTCAATCCAATCATACTACCATCCTTAAACAGATAATCAGCCCATTTCTTTTCCTCATTGACTGCACGATCAAACATCTTATAAGTCCACTCTTCTTCTTCCTTCATAATCTCTTGCATGACTGGATCATCACCATTCTTCCAATTCTTTAATATATTTTGGGTAAGAACGAGGTGTTGGTTCTCATCTCTCGCAATGAGGGATATGATCTTTGCGGATCCTTCCATGAGTTTGAGTTCACCGAAAGCAAAAGAGCAAGCAAAAGATACATAAAAACGAATACCCTCCAAGATGTTGACATTAGCTACCGCACGATAAAGTTTTCTTTTTAATTCTTTCTCTTCATATTCAGCGTTGTAAGTATTATTTTTCCACTCAGGTTTCCACCAATTACTTTGATCATACTGATGTGCAGAGTTAATAAAGTCATCATAAGACTCAGTAACACTTGCAGCACGTTCTAATATACGATCATCTTTAATGATTGTATCGAATACTTCAGATGGATCTGGATAAACATTTTTGATAACATAAGTGTATGAACGACTATGAATCATCTCCATGAATCCCCATACTTCCATACACGATTCAAGTTCTGGTAAAGAACAATAAGGAATGAATGCCATACCGGGTGCTCTACCCTGTACAGAGTCCAACATGATCTGATATTTCAAATTAGAAGTATAGATATGTTTCTGTTCTGGACGTAATGATTGATAGTCACCACGATCTTTCTGTAGAGATACCTCTTCTGGTCTCCAGAAATAACCTAATTGTTGTGTTGTAAGTCTATCAAAGACTGGATACTTAAAGAAATCATATCTTTGAATACCAAGAGGCTGACCAAAAAACATTGGTTGCTTCTTTGTATTAACTTCTTCTGTATTAAAAACTGTCATACCATCTAACTTAGATTGTGCAGGACTCACACTCTTCCTCCTCTTTTGTGTTTATTTCGTTTATGAGATCTTCAAGATTTGGTTTCTCTTCTACCATCTCATCACTCTTCATATCATTTGTATTTTGGTAATAAGATGTCTTCCAACCATACTTATATGTGGTTAAAAGATCTTGTGCCATCACGCTAACAGGAACTTCAGAGTCGTCAAAATGCTCTGGATTGTACGACCAATTTCCAGAGATTGCTTGATCAAAAAACTTTTGCATCACAGCGACTATGTTGATATATCCAGTGTTATCAGGCATATCCCAAAGAAGAGTATAGTTGTTTTTTAGGCTTCCATAAGATGGAACAACCTGTTTAAGAGGCCCTTTCTTTGATTTTTTAATGGACAGGTAGTCTCTAGGAGGTTCAATTCCATTTGTTGCGTTTGACACAACGGAACTGCTCTCCGAAGGCATTTGTGCGGACAAAGTGCTGTGCCTGAGTCCATGCTCCAAGATAGATTCTCGTAGAGCTTCCCAATCATGTTGATACTTAGGATTGCTGATTTCATCTACGTCCTTCTTATATGTATCAATTGGAAGAATTCCATCTGCATACTTTGTGCGACCAAAGTTTTCACAGTGTCCTTTCTCCTTTGCAAGATTATTTGATGCTTTGATTAGATAATATTGGAAAGACTCTGATAACTTATGAACTGCATCCCATGCTTCCTGTGAGTCATATTTAAAACCCAATTTAGCAAGATAATGTGCAAGACCTATGAATCCTATACCAAGTGATCTTCTCGCCTTTGTAGCGGTTTCTGCTGCCTTTACAGGGTACTCCTGATAGTCAATGAGTTCCTCTAGTGCACGGACTGAAAGATCACATAAGTCTTCCAATTCTCTATCTGATTGAACCTTACCTACATTGATTGCAGATAAGATGCAAAGTGCGATCTCTCCAAGGTGATCATCAATATGTTGAAGTGGATATGTTGGTAATGTTATTTCCTGACATAGATTACTCATGTAAACTTTGTCTTTGAATGATGAGTGTGAGTTACAGTGATCTATATTCATGATATAGATACGACCTGTCTCTGCTCTTTCTTTGATTAGTTGTCCAAATAGTTCTTGAGCACCTATTGTTTCTTTTGGAATTGATTCATCGTTTTCATACTTTACGTATAGGTCATCAAAATCTTCTGAACCAAAACTATCATAAAGGCCTGGCACATCATGAGGAGAAAAAAGCGTAATCTTGCCATTGTCAATAAACCTTTGATAAAATAATGCACTCAACTGAATACTGTAATCTAATTTACGAACTCGATTATCTTCTGTTCCTTTATTATTCTTGAGAACAAGTATGTCTCTTATTTCTTGGTGCCAGATCGGGAAGTGGACAGTTGCTGATCCACCACGGATGCCGTTTTGAGTGCAACATCTGACAGTCGCTTCAAACTTTTTGAGGAACGGGACAACACCTGTATGCTGAACTTCGCCACCCCTGATTTTGCTGTTGATACCCCTGATGCGACCCGCGTTGATACCGATACCCGCCCTTTGTGCAACATACTTGCCGATAGCCATATCACTGCTAAAGATACTATCGAGGGTGTCATCAATATCAACAAGAACACAGCTAGCAAATTGTCGAAGTGGAGTTCTGACCCCGCCCATGATAGGTGTGGGAATGTTGATTTTGTGTCTGCTGATCGCTTCATAATACCTTTTAACATAGTTCATCCTTGTTTCTTTGGGATACTCTGCAAAGATTGTCAGAGCGATCATGATATACATGAACTGTGGTGTTTCAAAAACTCCCCCACCACTTCGGTCTTGTACCAAATATTTATCTACAACTTGTCTGAGTCCAGCATATGTGAATAGAAAGTCACGACCATGATCTATAAAACCATTTGCCTTATCAATCTCTTCTTTTGAATACTTTGTGAATATATCCTTATCATATACATCAATATTGGTGCAAGAATAGATATGATTCTCTAAATGAGGTAGATCTCGAATACCACCATACAAACTTTTTCTTACTGCAAACAATAATAAACGAGCAGCCACATACTGATAGTTTGAATTTTCAACAGAAATCAAATCACTTGCAGACTTAATTAAGATTTCTTGTATTTCAGCAGTGGTAATACCATCATAGAACTGAATACCTGACTGTATCTCTACCTGACTCGCAGAGACCCCTGCAAGACCGTTGCATGCCTCTTCGACCATGACATGCATCTTTTCTAAGTCTAATGGTTGTATTGAACCATCTCTTTTTACAACTTTTGTTCCGTTGCTCATATTTTTTTCCAAGTATTGAATTTAAGTTTTGCTTGTAATCCAGAGAATGTATTCGATTCTAACACACTCTTCACATCATGTCCACCTAAGACCATATCATTTATGTCCTTTTCAGCAATATTCTGAGGCCATATCACTACCTTATCTCCTCGATCAATGACTTTGGAGATTCTGTTGTTGATTTCTCTGTTGCGAGGTTCATTATCAAAAACCCAAATATGATCGCTCCAACCAAACGACCCAATATCAAGATCGGAACCGCACATAGCAACCGAGTTCTCCACGAAGGAGGAATCGAAAGGCCCTTCAACGATGTAAATAGGTTTTTCTTTTTTGATTTCATCAAGTCCATAGATTTTGGGAGCATCCTCATCTAACATGATAGTAATATATTTAACAGAGTTTGGGCCTAGAGATCTTCCTTGAAATCCAATAAGTTGATTCTCATATATTAAAGGAATAATAATTCTTGGTTCATCATAACTAACGTCATCAAACTTAGTCACGAGAGTGTTTACCCATCGTTTAAAGGTGTCTGTATAATAAAATTTAGTTGAATCTATCTTTCTCTTTTCAAGATATTGTTTTGCTATTTGATTCTTTGATGCCTTTGGTAAATCTAACTTAGGTTTAAACTTTGGTGGTTCAAAATTAAACTTAGGTTCTTCCACCACAAAATTACGACCAGTATGACCGTCTTTGAATTTCTCAAATGCATATTGTTTATGTACAGCAGGGTCTACTGTCTTTAAAAAGTTACTTAAAGACATCGAAGCACCACAATTATGACACTTAAAGTTTACATTTGTCTTAACAGCGTATAGATATCCTCTAGTTTTACTCTTATTTTTCTTTGAATCACCACAGATAGGACACCTGAAATTATACAGGTCTGCCTTTACTCTTTTAAATTTCTGTAGAGATACCTCTTCTGGTCTCCAGAAATAACCTAATTGTTGTGTTGTAAGTCTATCAAAGACTGGATACTTAAAGAAATCATATCTTTGAATACCAAGAGGCTGACCAAAAAACATTGGTTGCTTCTTTGTATTAACTTCTTCTGTATTAAAAACTGTCATACCATCTAACTTAGATTGTGCAGGACTCACACTCTTCCTCCTCTTTTGTGTTTATTTCGTTTATGAGATCTTCAAGATTTGGTTTCTCTTCTACCATCTCATCACTCTTCATATCATTTGTATTTTGGTAATAAGATGTCTTCCAACCATACTTATATGTGGTTAAAAGATCTTGTGCCATCACGCTAACAGGAACTTCAGAGTCGTCAAAATGCTCTGGATTGTACGACCAATTTCCAGAGATTGCTTGATCAAAAAACTTTTGCATCACAGCGACTATGTTGATATATCCAGTGTTATCAGGCATATCCCAAAGAAGAGTATAGTTGTTTTTTAGGCTTCCATAAGATGGAACAACCTGTTTAAGAGGCCCTTTCTTTGATTTTTTAATGGACAGGTAGTCTCTAGGAGGTTCAATTCCATTTGTTGCGTTTGACACAACGGAACTGCTCTCCGAAGGCATTTGTGCGGACAAAGTGCTGTGCCTGAGTCCATGCTCCAAGATAGATTCTCGTAGAGCTTCCCAATCATGTTGATACTTAGGATTGCTGATTTCATCTACGTCCTTCTTATATGTATCAATTGGAAGAATTCCATCTGCATACTTTGTGCGACCAAAGTTTTCACAGTGTCCTTTCTCCTTTGCAAGATTATTTGATGCTTTGATTAGATAATATTGGAAAGACTCTGATAACTTATGAACTGCATCCCATGCTTCCTGTGAGTCATATTTAAAACCCAATTTAGCAAGATAATGTGCAAGACCTATGAATCCTATACCAAGTGATCTTCTCGCCTTTGTAGCGGTTTCTGCTGCCTTTACAGGGTACTCCTGATAGTCAATGAGTTCCTCTAGTGCACGGACTGAAAGATCACATAAGTCTTCCAATTCTCTATCTGATTGAACCTTACCTACATTGATTGCAGATAAGATGCAAAGTGCGATCTCTCCAAGGTGATCATCAATATGTTGAAGTGGATATGTTGGTAATGTTATTTCCTGACATAGATTACTCATGTAAACTTTGTCTTTGAATGATGAGTGTGAGTTACAGTGATCTATATTCATGATATAGATACGACCTGTCTCTGCTCTTTCTTTGATTAGTTGTCCAAATAGTTCTTGAGCACCTATTGTTTCTTTTGGAATTGATTCATCGTTTTCATACTTTACGTATAGGTCATCAAAATCTTCTGAACCAAAACTATCATAAAGGCCTGGCACATCATGAGGAGAAAAAAGCGTAATCTTGCCATTGTCAATAAACCTTTGATAAAATAATGCACTCAACTGAATACTGTAATCTAATTTACGAACTCGATTATCTTCTGTTCCTTTATTATTCTTGAGAACAAGTATGTCTCTTATTTCTTGGTGCCAGATCGGGAAGTGGACAGTTGCTGATCCACCACGGATGCCGTTTTGAGTGCAACATCTGACAGTCGCTTCAAACTTTTTGAGGAACGGGACAACACCTGTATGCTGAACTTCGCCACCCCTGATTTTGCTGTTGATACCCCTGATGCGACCCGCGTTGATACCGATACCCGCCCTTTGTGCAACATACTTGCCGATAGCCATATCACTGCTAAAGATACTATCGAGGGTGTCATCAATATCAACAAGAACACAGCTAGCAAATTGTCGAAGTGGAGTTCTGACCCCGCCCATGATAGGTGTGGGAATGTTGATTTTGTGTCTGCTGATCGCTTCATAATACCTTTTAACATAGTTCATCCTTGTTTCTTTGGGATACTCTGCAAAGATTGTCAGAGCGATCATGATATACATGAACTGTGGTGTTTCAAAAACTCCCCCACCACTTCGGTCTTGTACCAAATATTTATCTACAACTTGTCTGAGTCCAGCATATGTGAATAGAAAGTCACGACCATGATCTATAAAACCATTTGCCTTATCAATCTCTTCTTTTGAATACTTTGTGAATATATCCTTATCATATACATCAATATTGGTGCAAGAATAGATATGATTCTCTAAATGAGGTAGATCTCGAATACCACCATACAAACTTTTTCTTACTGCAAACAATAATAAACGAGCAGCCACATACTGATAGTTTGAATTTTCAACAGAAATCAAATCACTTGCAGACTTAATTAAGATTTCTTGTATTTCAGCAGTGGTAATACCATCATAGAACTGAATACCTGACTGTATCTCTACCTGACTCGCAGAGACCCCTGCAAGACCGTTGCATGCCTCTTCGACCATGACATGCATCTTTTCTAAGTCTAATGGTTGTATTGAACCATCTCTTTTTACAACTTTTGTTCCGTTGCTCATATTTTTTTCCAAGTATTGAATTTAAGTTTTGCTTGTAATCCAGAGAATGTATTCGATTCTAACACACTCTTCACATCATGTCCACCTAAGACCATATCATTTATGTCCTTTTCAGCAATATTCTGAGGCCATATCACTACCTTATCTCCTCGATCAATGACTTTGGAGATTCTGTTGTTGATTTCTCTGTTGCGAGGTTCATTATCAAAAACCCAAATATGATCGCTCCAACCAAACGACCCAATATCAAGATCGGAACCGCACATAGCAACCGAGTTCTCCACGAAGGAGGAATCGAAAGGCCCTTCAACGATGTAAATAGGTTTTTCTTTTTTGATTTCATCAAGTCCATAGATTTTGGGAGCATCCTCATCTAACATGATAGTAATATATTTAACAGAGTTTGGGCCTAGAGATCTTCCTTGAAATCCAATAAGTTGATTCTCATATATTAAAGGAATAATAATTCTTGGTTCATCATAACTAACGTCATCAAACTTAGTCACGAGAGTGTTTACCCATCGTTTAAAGGTGTCTGTATAATAAAATTTAGTTGAATCTATCTTTCTCTTTTCAAGATATTGTTTTGCTATTTGATTCTTTGATGCCTTTGGTAAATCTAACTTAGGTTTAAACTTTGGTGGTTCAAAATTAAACTTAGGTTCTTCCACCACAAAATTACGACCAGTATGACCGTCTTTGAATTTCTCAAATGCATATTGTTTATGTACAGCAGGGTCTACTGTCTTTAAAAAGTTACTTAAAGACATCGAAGCACCACAATTATGACACTTAAAGTTTACATTTGTCTTAACAGCGTATAGATATCCTCTAGTTTTACTCTTATTTTTCTTTGAATCACCACAGATAGGACACCTGAAATTATACAGGTCTGCCTTTACTCTTTTAAATTTCTGTA
>CAACVD010000844.1_pt1 | contig 14848 bp, 16 predicted proteins | sample 2381771 | NCBI WGS metagenome assembly CAACVD01 (sample SAMEA5211965, study PRJEB30684) | marine metagenome | biome: Marine; feature: Epipelagic; material: Water | collected 2015-10-15 | depth 15 m | reverse complement strand
CTGTTTATTAGTCCATATACGTGGTACTGATCCCAAGACATTAATCGATTACTATATCCACAAAAAGAAGGATTCAAAGGTCGATGAAGCTTAAATGTAATTTTTTTATTTTATTTTCTTTTATAATACATAATGATAAATGTATTAGAATTGTTTTCAGGGACTGGATCAATTGGAAAGGTTTGTAAACAACTTGATTGGAATGTTGTAAGTGTTGATATGCTATTACCCGCAGATCATCAAGTAGACATTATGGAATTTAACTATAAGCAATATCCAAAGGATCATTTTGATATTGTTTGGGCTTCACCACCTTGTACTAATTACTCACATTTGAAGAAGTGTTGGTATGGACGAATGCTACAAGGTTCTATCTATACAAAAGAAAGGAACGCTATAGAACAAGATGAAGCCGATAAATTAGTTTTGAAATCATTTGAAATCATCGATTACTTTAAACCCCATTTATGGTTTGTTGAAAATCCACAAACCGGAAACTTGAAGAAACGTGAAATAATGAAGGGTATACCCTTTTATGATGTTGATTATTGTATGTATTCAGATTGGGGATATAAGAAACGTACACGTATATGGACTAATAAACAGAATTGGAATAATCTGATGTGTGATGGTTCGGGTGCTTGTGGTAATATGATTATGAATACAACTAAACACAAACTAAACTCTTCTAAAGACGTTCATACTATTGGAGAGAAGAAAACCAAAATGACACACAAGCAAGTATGTGATGGTGGCTATGATAAACGAAAAAAGAATCAATCACAGAATAATTCTGGTACGAATAAATTAGATAGATATAGAATACCCGAAGAATTGATATTCAGTTTATTTCAAGAATAATATCTAATAGATACTATACATGATAAGATGTGTTTGCTGTTGGTTTTTTGGTGCTTGTATTCGAGTGTATCGAGAAAATAATGATGAGCCAATTGTGATTCATAAGTGATTTCAGTTCTGAAATATTTATTGTAATTCAGAATCAAAAGTGTCGATAAATGAAAAAGATTATTGTAATATAGTTTTATAAATTGTTTTGTTTGATTATTTCACTTCTGAAATAATTAGTGGACGAGTTGGACGGATGAACTATCGAAGAGTAGAGTTGCTTTGCTCTTAAAGTATAAGAACACAGAGATTGGATTATCCGTTGTAAGTGTGGTTTCAAGTGCGACTCCAAATTGTTCTGAACTGAAATCTTCTCCTTGATTATACTGGCTGTATCTTACACCAAGACCAAAGAGAGAACCACCATCATAAACTTGTTTGTATGAATCAGGATCAGTTCCATCAACAATCATATCATAGTTCCTTGAGAAGTTTTCAGGACTAATACTGGTTCTATCAACTTGCTGTTCGGGGACAACTGAATCATAGTACATCTTGGCTACTTGAGGATCACCCACAACAAAGAATCCTTGATTGGAATTATCATTACCAGTTATTTCTGAATTATCACGAATTGTATAATGAGCGGGGTAATTCATACCACCCTTTAAGAATTGAAGAGTTTTGATTTGTGATAATGTTGCGTCAGCATCCGAATTCGACGGCATAGTAATAGCGAGACCATTATGCTGTAATGTATTAATATGAGATGACGGGCAGAAGTTCATGAATGCTGATTGTAAATTCTTTAATCCAAGAGAATATTGAATCTGGGCGTTTGTAGAATTTATAGTAGTGTATAGAGATGTAATCGTGTTGAACGTATACGAACCTTCAGTTTGAGCTGATAGAACAGGGAGTTGTTCTGCTGGAATATCCATAACTTCACATGATAGAGATAAATCACTTAATTCATAGAATGCGTTGGCTGTATTTGTCAAATCACCCGAACGACTGAATAAACAATTCGCATCAGGAGAAAGTCTTATTTCGATGGTTAATGCTCCAAAACTATTCGGCATTAGATTGACTTGAGATCCACCAAGAGTGAATCCAGATGGAGTAAGAACCGAGAAACTCTTGGGTACAACATTATCACCAGCCGTTAAACCATTCGCTACTACATTTTTAAACATCGCTTCAGCGTTTGGTTGGATCAGGGCAGACTGATTCATGTGTCCGATAAGGTCTTGTTCTGAACTGGTAAGTCCAAGATATGATTGTAAATATCTGTTATAGTTTTTGATAGATTCACATATCTGTTTGGATTTATCGTGTCTTACAATAAATTCATCCATAACAGCATATATACCCAAACGATTATCCATCGATATTTGGTCTCCAGCCGCATCATCTTCATATACGGGAGAACCACTAAATCCACCAGCTCCAGCGTGGGGTGGTGTCGCATTTTTGTATACTACAAGCCGACCATTTATTCGAATGGTTCGTGGGTCAAGCATAGCATTCTGGCTTGGAATAGTGAAGGAAACAACCGGAAAGCCGGATTTGAAACTAATCTTTTGGTCTGAACTGACATTATTCGCACGGACTTGAATATAACGACTCATATTTATATTGTATGAAACATTTTAAAAACTATCTTAAAAAAACTTTTTATTTTAGATTTCACTTCTGAAATATTGTTTGTTTCTTTTCTACAAAACTGATTGGAGATATGATTTTCTATTTGTATATACTTTTCATTTTCGATTCATCTAATTATTTCACTTCTGAAATATTTAGATGTCTACTTGACAATATCCATCCTTGATACGAAGGCGACGAATATGGCTCACAAACGATGAGAACATCTTATCCTTGGTTGGTGCTGTTGTTTCACCATAACGTAATTGAAGGGTTAGATCTTCATTTCTTAAATCCATAACACCCGATGATGTACCGAAACTTCTACCGATGACAAAGTTTTCCATGAACTTGGAGAATGATTTGGGTTGAATATGACTATTCGCTAATGCTTTCTCAAGTTCGAACAAGAAGAAGGAATCAATTGATTTACGAGTCGCAATCTTTCTTGTAGACACAGGGCGAGATGGAACATTCACCCCAGAAATTTGTAGCTGATATTCAGATAAGAAATCGCAACAGCCACTAATACCGGTTCTATGACTGGTTAATCGTATATCCATATCATCTCTTGTAGTTTCATACGTATCTTTAGAAGATACTAAATCACCCGGCTGATAGATAGAACTATCCGTGGGAATTGTAAGAAGAGCCTTCGCTCTTTCATTCTTTGCGTTGATTCGAATTGTTCCTTGACGATCCGATTTCAACATACTACTCTTATAATTAGTGAATGAATGAATATCGAATTCAACACTTGAACCTTCACGGACTTCTTGAAGCATGGATCGGACTTGTTCTTGTTCCAGTTCTAATTTATGTACCACAAGGTTGAGATTGTCTACTTGATACTTAACATCATATCCCGCTTCAAGTTGAGCCGATAGAGATACAACTGCGAAATTGCCCGATGTAATATGACGGCCACCATCAGGAGCATCACGATTATTATAAGCATTCGCAAAGGATAGTTTGACTAATCCACCATCAAGTTCAATATCAGTAATCTGTAGTGATGGAACAGCGTTTGCTGGAGCTCCAACCGATCCGAATATAACTGGATCAGCCGCTGGGTCTAATAGTTCTACAAATCCAATATGTTCTCCACGAACAAACGGACATTTGGAGATACTATCACAATTATTCGCAACTTGTAAATAGACCGCATCAACTGGGACATCAGCATTTCCATGGGTATTCGCCCAACGAGTTCCAGCCGCATCTGTACCAAGGAAGACTGGGTTTAGAGTTCTACGACGATTCATTACAACACTATCTAACTGACGGACAACCGAAGGTGCTGGTGCTAAATCGAGTTCGATTGTGAGACCATTTTCTAATAGCATAACTGGGAAGACACCACCCGAGAAAATACCAGAATAGAACATGGGAACACAACACTTTACAGATAAACCATCCGTGGCTTGGTCGTAATCGTCTGCTGGTTGAAGATTATCAAGTTGTTTAAACCAAGGATTGGTTTGAGTATCACACATATCCGATTTAGATGAACCACGAGTTCCAGCACATAACATATTATGAGCCGTTGCTCCTTCCATAACAGCACGATGTTTCTGAAGGGATTGGTCTTTCTCATAATCATATTTCATAGCCACTAACTGATTACAATCAGTAATTTCTTCAAGAACAACACCATTACACATAATTCTACAAGTTTCAACACACATACCACATCCAGCAGGATCGAGCTGAAGACGTGTCTTTCTTGCCGATGTAGACTTAATCTTCATATCCCATGTAAGGTATGAATCTTTACCCGAGAAGAACCCGATTGATTGCGGGACTTGGAATACAACTTTACGAGATACAGAACCGACTTCATAAGATAGTCCACGTTCCGCAGGGATTTCAACTTGCTCTTCACCAATTTGTACGACAGAATCAGCAGCCCAATAACTCATTTTATACTATTAGAAACATAAAAAATGTATGAAAAATAAAAAGAAAAAAAAACATCTTCTATATGATATAAATGGGTGGAAGAATACTTGAAAACTTTACAATAGATCAGTTGGCGGGATCAACCGCTTTAATTCTTGGGGCTTTGGGTGGATTACTTACAATTATATGGAAGAGTCGTTGTTTATGTAGATGTAGAGTTGGATTAAGTGATAAGTGTTATATATTTGATTGTAGTCGAGAACCACCACCAATTGAAACTCTAACTGAAGAAGAGAAACAAGAAGAGAAAGAAGATAATCAAGAAGAGAATGAAGAAGGGGAGAGTTTAGTTCCAACTACATCGAAACCACTTTCTAAAACCAAATCAGAAACTATTTCAGAACTGAAATATGTTGATGAACCATTACCCGAACCCGAGAATGACAAACCTTAAGTTTTTCAATTAATTTTATGAATTCTTTTTTTTGTTTGATAGAGTATAAATGACCGAGTATGATAAGGAATACGCTGAATTGGAAGCCCTTTGGGAATATTGGACGGATGAATCATGGGATGAAGAAACTACTCGTGAAAAACAAGATGATCTTGAAGATATGGTTTGTAGTTTAGATACTGAATTAAAAAGGGAAGATTGGTTGAAGTTATTAGACAAACGATATGTCAAAGAACATTTAGCAGACAAAGAGAAAGAATCATATCTCTTTGATTGTAAAGAAGTAGATGAATTTAAAAAGAAGATTATAAGTCATTTTGGTTAAGATTCGATCTTACCCATATCTTGTAATTGTTTATATTTTTCTGGATACTTGTCTTGAAGTTTATCAAGCATATCCTTTTTCTTGTAATAGTTAAACAAATTAAGAAGTTTGTTTCTCTCCTTATTCTTTTCATAGTTTTGTTTTTTCTTATCTTTGTTCTTCTCATAATGTAATCTTGCTCTTTCTCGATTTTGAGCTATAAACTCGGGGTCGTGTTTCTTTACATCATGATATAATTGTTTCTTGGTTTCAAGTCCTTTCTTGTACCTTTCCATCATTCGGCTAATCTGTTCGTCGGACATTTCCATTCTTATACTTTAACATAGATTTTAAATCTTAAATACTTATCCCATTATATCAGAATGGGCTTTCTTGATCGACATTCCTTTACGTAGACGAACCATCATCTTCATTCTATGAGATTTAGCTTCACTTGGAGACATATCATCTTTATGTTTATCCATGTGTTTCTTCAAATCACTCTTTTGCTTGTCGGTCAATTTTCCTTGTGAATACGGCATTTTATACTTTATCAAACAAAATATTTCAGTACTGAAAAAAAAAGAATTTAAGCAAAGCATACCTTCGGTTTAACCCCGTGCTTTGGCTTGGATTTGTTCCACCTTCACAGCTTCAGGTTTCTTGAATTCAACCCTTTCAACTTCTTCTTTGGTTTCTTCTTCTTGTTTCTCTGTTTTTTGTTCTTCTTCTTCTTCTGCTCCAGCAACATCCAAGAAACTGGATACAGCACCCAAACCAGCACCCACAAGTAAGGCTGGGGGAAATACAAGACCAATCGCATCGGAAACACCAGCACCAATCTGTGTAATATCAGCCGCTTGTTCGAACTCGTTCATCTTATCCCAACCTTCTTGTCCGCCACTCACATCTTTCGCTATATCATATACACCCAAACTTATATTTGCTATGGGACCGATATGGGCTAATCCCTTTTCACCAGCAAGAGCAATCTTTCCAAACTTCTCTGATTTGGCTATACGACTCACACCTTTACCAATCTTCTTTTTCAATCCAGTTTTCTCAAGGGTTTCAGCAGATACTCCCATCTTTTCAGCTACTGATTTACCGGTTCTTTCTGCTATATCTTTACCCACTTCTTCAACTTGCTTCCCTTCTTTAATCGCTTCTAAACCAGCTGTTAATTCTTTCTTAACAGATTCGGCTATTTTTCCCGATTTCAAACTACGAAGATTAGATTTAATATCACCAATAGATCCTTTCAAAGTGAATGCTCCAAGTACAGAATCTTGAAATTCTTTCTGTTGGGCTTCTTCTTCTAAACGTAATTTAGCACTCGCACCCGCATTCGTAATGCTTTGTCGTATGGCTTGAACTTGTTGATTGTATGCTTCGACACTTTCTTTCCGACGAGACGCCAACATCTTCGCTTGAATCTCGGGTTGAAACACTATATCCATGATTTATAGTATCAAGGATATTTTAAAACAACTATTAAAAAAAATCTTCAATTTGCGTATCTATTTAAGAAATAATTATCTATGTTAGAGTATAACAATTATGATGGACGAAAAGAGCATTCAAACAATCAAGATATTCCACGGGATTATAGCTGATATGAGTGGTGTTATAGAAAGTCTACGAGAGAAAGAACAAGAATATGAATCTCTGTTGAATGAAAAAGAATCTTTAAAACAACAACTTGAAGAACTCAAGAAAAAACGTTATTTCGGAAACTTGACATCATACTTTTTGGTTATTTCCTTATCGATGTTTCTCGCTTTCCCGCCAAGTATGTAAGAGTACACACGAGCATAAGCCCATGATTGGGGTGTTTGATTGGGTCTTGATCCAGCACTATAATACGCCCCTTCGCCTTTCTTAAATACTTCATTAATAGCCTTATATGGAATACCCGTTATTTTGGCTATATTTCGTTTACTTCTTCCCCCTTTCATTTTATCTAATTCATCTCCATACTTCTTATTAAACTTTTGAGTCCATGATGATTCCTTGGACTTGAAGGATGTTTTCGGTCGTTGTTTCTTTTCAACTATCGATTTAATTTGTTTTCTTCTTTCCGCTCCTTTTAGATTGGCTAAATATCTATCAGGGATATTGTATTCCTTTCCTTCAAATCGAACTTTCGCCATTTATAGTGTTATGTATATAATTATTTCACAACTGAAATATTATTCTAAATCTGCTCTATCATTATCATCTCCTTCCCAAACAACTTCTTCGAAATTACGAAGTATACGAGCTGGATTCGATTGGAGATCAAGGTACATCACACTATATTTATCCTTATGAATATCCTTGTAATGTTTCATGAAATTATCATATCCACCCACCATACCCGAATATTCTTCCGCAATCTTATCTAATTCCATTTTGTTTTGTTGTCTCAAGATAAACACAGCATTTGCGTTGTTTCTGATTAAACCACTCACAGCTCGAAAGGATTGAGTTGAGATACAGAAAAAATCTATGAAATGACGGAAACGTGTCGCAAAATACGATAAAGCGTTCGATTTGCTAAAATCTTGAGTTAATATATCATCGGCAATCAAAGCATATGATGGTCTATCATCTCGTTCATATTGGGATTGTTCTTTTATAATTCCATCTATCATGCTGTCTTCATAGTGGTCGTAGCAATCAAAATGTTTGGCTAATAGAACACCCTTATTATCTGTATGTAGTGTGTTGCTTATAAATCTCACGTTGTCAAACAGAGCAAAATAAAAGTCACGATTCATGAAAAAATTGACGAGTAGATTACTATTAGAAACCGAAATATCATTACAATAAAAAGTATGATCTTCGTGATCTACCGATAAATCATAAGTCATCACTTCACCATAATATCTTTTACTTAATATTTTAAATTGTCCGAATCTGGTTATAATATAATCTTTATTACATTCTCTTAATGGTTTCATTCCGTTAGTTGTTTGTAATTTATGGTCGTCAGTTAATATTAGTTTTGATCCATTTGTTAATTGTATTTGATATGTAGATTTAATTCCTTGTTTAATAACATCTAATACTTTAACATATTCATTCACACTATTTACATATTCTCCAATTTTTACATCACATATTCTTTTTAATCCGTTATGAGTTTGGACTATACTTTCTTCATATAGACATTTTCCAGATCGCACCGACCCAATCAATAAAGCAAGACAGGGCATTTGTGGAAGATTGGGATGTATATCATCAAAACGATCATCGCTATCTACATCCTTCACCTTCAATATAGTTGGTACTTTCATTTTGTCCTTCTTCTTCATTTTTGGAGTATCCATTATATATATAGTAATACATTATTTTAAATTTACAAATAACGCCCATATTTTTTAGCACCTTTGAGCCATCCCATTTGTGGTTGGTTGTTGATATTATTTATGGTTTCCTTTAAGTTGTCTTGATATTCCTTAATCGCTTGTTGTTTACGTTTCTCTTCTTTTCGTTTCTTTCTCATCATCTCATACGTAGCAAGAGTATTGAGTTGAGCTTGTTCTAAATCTTCTCGAGTGATATAATCTCTTTTCGTCTCTTGCTTTGGTATTGGCTTGGGTTCAGATTTAACTGGCTCTGGTGTGGGTTCCGGTTCCGGCTCCGGTTTCAATTGTTTCTTTTGTTTTTGTAATTCCGCATGTTCTTGTTCTAACAATTTCATTTGTAATTCTTTCTTTTCCTTCTTTAATTCTGTTTTAGTTTTGATTCCTTTTTGTCGTCTCAACTCGGCATTCCTTTTTTTTATTTCACGGGCTTTCTTCAATCCTTCTTGTACCTTTCTCTTGTGTTCTTCTGTCATGGGTTTCTTTGGTTTACGTTTCTTAACAACTGGTTCAACAACTGGTTCAGGTTCAGGTTCTTTTACATCTAATCCACCAATATCTTTCGTTTCAGGAATAATTGGTTCATCATCTGATTCTTCTTTGAAACCTTCTTCAGGAGCATAACTATCGATTTCTTCTTGTGTCATTTCGGGTTCTTTGGTTTTTTGTTGTTTCTTTTTCTTCTTCTCTTCACTCCATTTCTTCTTTTTTGGAGTCTCATCGAAAATAGCTTCTTTTACGATGGGTGGTTTCTTTACAACATTCAATAAAGGTTTCTTCTCTTCTGATTTCACTTCTGAAATAACTTCTTTGATCTTTGGTTCATCTTCTTCATAAACAAAGTTTGGATCTTCTTCTTGGGTTTCTTCATCGACAACTACCTTTGATTTCAGATCTGAAATATCGGGTTTATCATTTACAATCTTCATATTCAATAAACTATTCATTATATTTCTTGTCAAGATTTTAATTTTGACTATAAATTGTCAAAAAAATAGTCAAATGATTGTCAAATATAGTTAAAAACGGAATTATGATTCTATAATTGGTTAGTTAATTGGATTTACCCTTTTCTCTTATATGGAGAACCACTATCGATGAACCCACCAAAGACGAGCAATACGTCTCATCACTATATACAAAGGATATATCAAATGAATTTATCTTCATGGGTGCTGGGTTATTTAAATCAAGGTATATGAGATTCTTTGGCTCGAAGAACAATCGACCCGTTTGTTGTTGTCCGTCGAATCTTGGTAAGTGAGCTATTATACCCGACTTATTACCATTAGCCGCATTTGTACTTGTTTGATTGAAATTGTCTACTCTCACAAATATAGATTTTGAGGATAAGGCTACTGGGATTTCAGTAGATACTAATGAATAGATAAATTGATCGTCAGTTTCACCATCATCACTCCATATAGCATCACCCGTTGCTATACCATTAATTCCACTAAAACCAAGTAGACGCATCGTATTCGCTCCTTGTGAATGGTAATATTGATCCGATGAACTTGTAATGATTACTGGTTTCCAACATTTCTGAAATTGGTCTTGTGCGGTTGTATCTCCAAACAATACTTCACGTCTTGAAAATCTGTTTTCAAGTTCTTCTATTATACTATGGAATGTACCTTGTGGATTGGTTTGTGCTACTAAATTAAACCAAGGGATAATTGTTCTATCCGGATCGGCTTCATATACGGGTAGTTCAGTTGTATATTGTACGTTCGGAATATCCGTTATGTTGACCGCTTCATATTTACTCAAGGCAATTGAATAATCCGAAGGAGCATTTCCTTGTGGAATACCAAAATTATGAATACCCATCACAGGCATCATGGCTTCACAACCTTGATCGATGGGTTTCATGATTTCATCGGGTAATCTTGGAGCTCCACCGGGTCGTGTTTGGCTATATTCATATAAGGTATAAGTAGTTGGAACCGCAGCTCCATCTATCATTTCTATCTTGACTCGTTCACCATCTAATGTGAATCTGGCTGTCTGTAATCTTCGAGCGTTTGTTGTTGTATCATAAATCACGTTAAATGGTGCTGGGGATGTACCCCTTTGTGTGTAATCGATTTCTCTCCATCGTGTTCTTCTTCTATTCGCACCAGCAACTCCCACACGAGCCGCATCCCCATTCGTTGAAGTATCAAACAATCTTAATTCACCATTTGTATTCACAAGCATAAAATCACCAAACATTCTTAACCAATTAGTATTTGCGGTTGTTTCTGATGAATCATTCCATGCGAAATAACTCGGCCCGACAAATCGCCCGTTGATTCTTTGGTGTTCTTCGGTAAATCTTGATAATCCACAAACGAAATTAACATTAAGTTGAGCTCCAGCGGGAACATTACCAATACATTTTTGAAGATCAAACTCTATCTTACCCTTGGTTAAACATGCTGGTGGGGTCAAAGTAGTCATATTAAATGTTGTCCCTTGTATATTATCACGACGAAATTGTGGTGTCAAAATAACATCGTTTCGTGCTGATGTAGTGATTGTATATGATCTATTAAGTGGAATATTTCTGGCGGCTATTAATAAAGCGTCGGTAGATTCGGCGATCATACGTCCAGCTCCAACTCCAGATGGAATGAGTTCTTGTTCTGTATCTGCTTGTTTCATTTCAATCTTGTACCCTTCGAACTCACCCGTGGTATTGTTTCGATTTACACTTACAGCACAACGTTTCGCATAGTGGGGATGACATACAAATTTATTTAATGCTTTTTCTAATTCTGCGGCTAAACCTTCTGTATCGGTTATAACAACACCCGGTTCATCTTCAAATAACTTGACTTTGATTGGATATGAATTAGAAGCATCCAAGTCTTGATCTGGATCTAACCATTTTCCAAGGTAGACATATAATATCTTATCACCCGCATCTAAACTAATCTGTCCGTCGAGTGAGATCTTCGCACTCGTTAGAGCAATCTGTGAATTAGCTGGGATTTCCATGGTTGAAGACAAGGAATTACGAAACGACCAAGGCTTATAAATACTCTGTACCGATGAGACAATATCACTCTGTTCTTTCGCATCATTTGAGAGAATAACTAACGACATTTATATTGTTAGAAATATTTAAATTATAATATACAAAAAAATAATATATTTTTTATAATATACCATGAATAGATTCGATGAGCCAGTTAAGATTCCACCCAAAACAAGTAATAATTATAAACAGAAGGATGTCTTTGAAACTAAAGAAACAAAGAAACCAAAAAAGATTCCGAAGGTACAAAAACCCAAAGTCAAGAATATGAGTTCAGAACATAGAAAAAAGAAAGGTGGGGGTCTCAAATATTGAATGGGGGTCTCAATCCCCCCAAAAAATCTGACCCCCCCAAAATAAAAATTTCGATTCTCATCACAAGAAAGACGATATACTACTTATTTTTATAATATTTATAATAATAATAATAATAATGGGGGTATGGGGGGGGATGGAGCATTAAAAACAGAGTTTGAATAAAATAATAATTCGATATATATTATTTGTGTGGATGAGAATCATATTCCCCACTTCCACCCCCCCCCACCATATTTATCCCGCATATTCGTTCCATTCTTTCACAGCCATTTCATGTAATGGTAATTTGTATTTACCCGGTCGATCCGAACCTTTTGATTGTGTTATATTCATAGAAGGACACATTTTTCGAAGTTTTCTCCAGAATTGGATATTGTTAAACTTTATTTCGTGTGTACCTTGTATCTTCTCACAATACTTCTTGTATAACCATCTCTTTTCTCGAATTGAATTTCCCCAATCATCTTCGCCATCGTATTCATCATTATCAGTATCCCAATAGATAATTATATCTCCTTCCAATACATTCTTCCAAAACACTTCAATTGAATCCATGTTCTTCTCGACTTGTAATTTATGGAGTTCAGATTTCTCAAAATCCCGTGGATCATATTGACTTATATCTCTCGAAAACAAAAAGTTGGCTATTTCTTGTAAGGGTGTTTTGCTAATTTCTTCATAGTATTCTCTTCCATATTTTTCATTCTTACATTCACGTAGATTGAAACGTCTATCTCCATTATTGATATTCACAATCCATTCTTCATTCGTTGTGATGATTGTATTTGCGTAATTATCAATCGTATATGATTGTATACCTTTCTTATTAATAACGATACTATTATCTGTAATGAATTCTTTGAATGATCCCACCATCTTTTTGTCTCCACCCCAATTGGTTTCATTCAGATTCACTAATATCTTACCTTCCGCATCTCCATTAAAATCTCCCAGTATATGTTTCAAACTGGATGTAGAATAATAGTAATCTTTTCCAATAATCTTTCCAATCATATCCAAGATGAATGATTTACCCACACCTTCAATCGAATGAAGTACTAAACATATATTATTCTTCTTCCATGGTTGTTGAAGTATACGAGCAAACCAATTCAATATATATTCGTATGTAGCTTCATCATCATCCGCCCAAATAGATTTAATATGATCTAACCATTTTTGGATTTTTGGAATATCACATTCAGCTGTTTGTTTGTAAGCAAATCCTTTCCATATATTGAATTCATTATCTTTACAATCATTCTTTGGATTGAAAACAATTCGATCCACATTCTTTCTATCAATACTTTCCAACCAAATGTTGAATGGATTCATCTTTTTTGGTTTTCCATCGATTTCAATTTTGAATGTGAATTGTTGATAGAATGATTTGGCGATGTTTTGTTTGTTTCTTCGGTATAATCCATTAGAATAATAAAGAATATCACCAGTTTCTGTGTAATACATACATTCCTTATTCATCTCTTCAATCAAGGTATTTGTTTTGTACCATGATTCATATTTGTTCTTGGGTGGAAAATCAATCATAGACCATCTTATGAATTGTTTGTAAGATAGTTTATTACCATCTCCATTAAATGTCATGTATTTCTCACGAAGTTTCTTTTTACCTTCATAGCCTTCTTCATCATCTTTAGAATAGTCATTCCATAGATTCAATCCAATATTCGATCCATCAAAATTGTTATAACAAATCATTCCAACCTTCACCCAACTATCATAATCATATCTCGGTTTGAAACTATTCAAATGTTCCTTAAATGTGTCTAAATCACATTTTGGTAAGGGTAGTGCCTTGATTTCAACTTCATCGTCATCAGAATCAACAGATACTTGTTCCTCAACAGACGAGTTGTCGTCTTCACTTTGTGGTGGCGAAACTGGTGGTGAAACATAATCAGAAAAACCCATTTTAGATAATTCAAAAAAACTTTGTAAATCATTCCATGAATATGTTTTGATTGAGCCATATATTGTTCTCGATTTAGTTTCCCATATATTGTTCTTCTTAATCAAGTCCATATCATAAAGATTATTCTTATAGACCTTTTGTTGTTGAGTATATGGTTTCATATCATGAATGTATACATAAAAATGGAATCCCTTTGAAGTTTCTGTGTAAGCCACATTCTCATCTAATAACTTGGTATATAACTCACATCCATCTAATTTCTTTGTATCAAAATCAATCACATATAAATTGGGTACGTGTTTGACATACAAACTTAAAGTATTTCTTGAAGGTTGTCCGATATTCTGTTTAATTTCATCGATAGTCATGTTGTTTTTTTCATCCACCGGATACTTCTTATTATTAATCAGATTAACTTGTATATGTCGGTAAATGGGTTGATTCAATTTAGAGACAATCTCGTCATAGAAAGCTTGAATATTCATCCCGTATGTTATATCTGACATTTTTGTTCCACTCATTATATTCTATACAAAGATTTTTATTTTAAGTATATTAACGCATAATCGAAGAATTTAAAATATCAAGTTTAATTACTTAAAATAATTTCTCGATAATAGTATAGAATGAAATCCAAATCTTGTATTTATAATTGTAAGATCACCATGGGAGACCAAGTGATTCATCAAAACAATTACCAATCACTTAATGATATAGCTAATGAACTTGGTATTTCATATCATATTGTATCGAATATTCATATTGGACGGAAGCCCGACAAGAAATGGTCGAATTATAAGTATAAACAGAATATTGAAATCACAAGGTTGAATTCCACAAAATAAAAATCTAATCTAAAATATAAGAATGAGTCAAAATTACGATCCCGTCATCCAATTTGTAGAAGAACATTTACCAAGTGAGATTGATAAGGATACATATAAGTTTGTTAAAGAACTCTATGAATATGTGAGTTTTTTATATGATGGTGGAGTTTCAGAAGAAGATTTAACTTCTGAAAGTTCAAGTGAAGAGATAGATGATAGTGTTAAAGAATCATTCACAT
>CAACVD010000843.1_pt1 | contig 14853 bp, 21 predicted proteins | sample 2381771 | NCBI WGS metagenome assembly CAACVD01 (sample SAMEA5211965, study PRJEB30684) | marine metagenome | biome: Marine; feature: Epipelagic; material: Water | collected 2015-10-15 | depth 15 m | reverse complement strand
TCTTGCACGGGCTTGGTTTTGCATATTTTGAAAACCCATAGCATTAACATATCCCTGATCACCTGATGATGGGTCTAATGATGCTTTTCCCGCCATATTTCTACCAATACTATAATCCATAAGTCGTTGACCGATATTTCCCAAACGTTGAGCAAACGTTGTAGGTTGTTGTGGTTGAGGTAATGGCATAGTCGGAATTGTCATTGGTACTGTCGGTTGACCATAACCGCCAATAGGTTGTTGTAATCCAGCACCTAGCATTTGTGCATTAGGGTTGATTCCTGGTGTGTTTACATTCATCCTTGGTGAACCCAAAAGACCAAAATTTAAATTTAATAATGACATATTTATACCTATCCGAATAATCCACCAAAACCCTGAAGGATACTTAATGCCCCCGTTGGATTAAGGAAGTTAGATTGACTTGAACCATATATGGGTGAAGATGTTGTACTTGTACCGCCACGAGTAGCCCCCGTAACAAAAGCTAATTGATTTTCTAAACGTTCACGAGGTTCTGTGTATCTAAACTGATCACGCATTATTTCCTCCTGGAGCTGTCTCGCTTGTTGATCTTCTAATACCGAACCAAGATTAATTAATTTTTGTGCATCTTCAAATTGCTGTCCTCTAATTATTGGTGCAAGTTTTTGAGCATCTTGTTGCATTTGACGTTCTTGTTGATAATTAGCCATAGCTAAAGGTGCTGATATTTTTGCTAATTCATTAGCTAATACTGCTTGATTTGCATCTGAACCTAAACGTCCACCACGACTAAATACAGAATTAACTCTAGCTTCAACGGGGTCAAATGCAGATTGCATAGCTTGTTGAAAATAAGGGTTTGTATTTGATAAAAAATTACCTTGTAATGTTTGTTGTGTTAAATCACTTGATGCTTGATTTAACGGATCACCCGCTTGAGCCAACGCCATAGCTTGATCCAAACCCGTTTGTGTTGGTTCAGAAAATGGTACTGTATAACTACCTGAAAATAATTCACGTGGAGTATCAAATAGCGGTTCTGACTTCTCTAATAATCGTGTGTAAAAAGGTTTTACATAATCAGGAATATCCGCAACGGATTGTACTCGTTGTGTTCCAACTTGTTGCGGTGCTGGGGCTGGACTACTGCCACCCGTGAAAACTCTACCGATTGATTTAAAAACGCCCGTCATTTATATCTCCTTAACTAATATTATTGCTTTAGGTTTAAACTTATTTTTCTTTAAAAAACGTTTCCATCCTAAACGTCCATTAATGATTATATTTTTACATCCCATAGTTTTTGCCCACTCTTTGATTTTGCCGTCAACCATTTCAATACAATGATGTTTGTTGCCATAAGCAAAACCAACGACTAAGGCTTTTCCTACGTTGATGGTTTGAATAACTGTTATTACAAAAGAGTCTTTATTTAACCAAAGCTGTGAATGACCACTTAATAGTAAATCATATACACCTCGTTTGGTTTCTGTATGTACTCCGTATCTTAAATTTATTTCAATATATGGTTCTAATATTTGCCATACATTTTTTATGTTTGCCTCAGTAACTTTTAATAAATGTGGAAATTTGTAAACTTGGTTGTTAACCAAGAACGACATATCCGAATGTTTTATCTGCATTAGCGTTATTGGGATGTGTTATTGTAAATGTTTGCTTACCTCTACTGCTAACATACATACCGCCTGATGCCATTTCACTACTCGCATTTGCGGTCTGAGGCATAAAAAAAATAAGTGAATTTGCACCAACTCGTCTATCGTTAACAACTGTTGATATTGCTGACGCTGTAAGAGTTACTATACCCGTACTGTTTATTTTACCTTCAAGTAAATTATTAACAACAAACGCTACTTCACGTTCATCACCACCAGCATAGGGTAATCCAATAAAGTTACTTGTACTCATCTACTACCCATATTGGTAATGTCAACATCAATAGCCTGAACGTTAGTCCATTCGCCCGTTAAATTTAACTTTACTCGGTGATAACGATTGTTAGAACGTATAGGGGCAAATCCATCTGCATTTAAAGAACTTGCTGATCCGTATGTATAATTAGATGCCGTAGTTTTTCGTGAAGCTACCTGAACTGTTACAGTTGGCGTTGCACTATCTGTTTTTTCATAGATGGGTCTTATTTGTGATATAAGTGAAAGTTTTTTATTACTATGTTCAAACTCACCCGTTTCAATCGTTGCATCAAGTGATGAACCCGTAAATGTTTGCAGTTTATTATTCTGACTTCCAACAAATAATAAATTACCACCTTTATATAAAACGGAATCTAATGATGCGGGTAAAGCATCTATTGATGAACTAATAGCTTCTAATCCTTCTAATGTTCTACCTGATGTTAAAATTGAACTAACAACATCTGTTGCTTGATTAACTAATGACCATTTATCTAAGGCATAGTTGTAAACAAGAATTTTATCATTCGTAGTTGAACCAACTGACGTGTATGCCCACATTATTAATTTGTTAGTAGGGTCAACTGCTGAAGATAATTTATGTGCAAACCCAGTATTAAAATCATTCTTAAAAAACGTATCTACTTTTTCATAACCGATAGGACGGCTTCCGTTACGTGAATCAAATTGATAAAAACCATCATCTGTATAATAAAAAACAGTACGTCCAACACTAGTTACTGAATTACCAAAGTTACATCCACGTGTACTTTCAATAGCGTCAAACTGAAAAATTAGTGGTGTACCAACATATCTTCCAACAACAATACCACGCTCTAATAAAATGATAATTTCTTCACCACCAACAAGACCAGTTACAGCCCCTAAGTCAGATAAGTCTTGGTTGTCCGCTTGAGTCGTTTGCGATGATGCCCACGATGTAGCATCACCTAATGCTGACCACCTGACATTATTTAAACCACCCGTTGAATTATTACCCGTAAAAACAAAATCTCTAACGACCGCAATTTGTTCTGCATTTACACCTGTTGCTAAATCAGCAAAAACTGAACTAGACGTTAGATCATATTCTTGTATGGTTTCACCCTTACCCGCAACAGCAATAACTTTATCGCCAAACTGAACAAACTTCCACACATCAGTAGTATCTAATGTATATCCACCCGCTTTTGATACATCATCTAAATTAGATGTTGAGTTGTTATATAAATATAATTTGGTTTCATCACCCGCAAAAATCTTCACATTTCCTGATGTATCTTCACAAGCAAATATTCCTCGTAAATAATTACCACCCGCATTGGAAAAATCAGCTAACGTTTTAAATGTTTCATAGCCTCGTGCTACGGGTAATACATTGGTGGCAACAGTTAACCCTTTATTTCCATATTCAGGCTGGTCAGGTAACCACGCATTTAATCCTATTTTTACTGTGTCCATTGTTCACTATTTCCCGATGATGTTTGACTCCACGTTTCTGATGTACTTGATGTAACACTTGTCCACGTTTCAGATGTACTTGATGATAATGGTGTCCAGGTTTCATTAACAGAACTACTTTGCGGTGTCCACGTTTCTACAACTGATGTATCTTCGTTCCATTCTTCACCTTGTTTAAAAGCCTCTGTTACATCACTAAATGTAAAAGTAAGTGAACCACTATTAACAAATACTGCCGTAGGTGTTGACGTTGATGTAAATGTTGTTGGTTGACTAGCGGTCATTCCCGCTGTGTAAGTAACTGACCCACTTGTCGTAAATAATGATGATTCCGTTCCACTTACTGTTCGTAATAATGTTGCCGAACCACTTGATGTAAACGCTGAACTTAAACTGTCATCAACAAGTCTTATACGAATACCTGAACCCGATACTGTAAAAGCATTTGTTGTTGTAGAATCAACTAAGCGTTGACGTAAACCTGAACCCGTAACTGTAAAGGTACTCGTTAATGATCCGTCCGCAGATTCACCAATTAAGGCTGATGCTGTTGTCGTAAAAGTAGATGACGTTGTTAGTGTACCAAAACGGACAAAAGCATTTTCCCAGCTAGTAGAATCTAATGAAAAAGGTAATGTATCTAATCCACCCCAGTTTGCTAACTGGTCTAAATTAGGATCACGAAAATCTACATACTGTGCATTATCTAAACTAAAGGGTAATGAATCTAAACTGCCATATTGAGCCAGTTGTTCTAATGTTGGCGATACAATGGTCATTCATCTTAATCTAAACTTATAGTTAAAGACCCGCTGGAAATTTTTAATACATCTCCAACTTCTATGGTTTTTGCACTTGAAAACGCCCCGTGGTATAACAAATTACCACTTGAACTTGCATCATAAATTCCAAAGTGACTAACTGAACCCCACGAACCCGTAGCTGTATCAAACTCAACATTACTGTTAGATGAAATAGACCCTGAACTAGCCGTACCAAATGTAACCACTTTACGAGTATATCCATTACCCGTAAGTTCAGTTCCTGAGTTATCATCATTGAAACTGCCCGTTGATAACGCTACATATAAAGCTGATGGCTGTGCTAGTGCAACAGAACCCAAAATATGATCTAACGTTTTGTTTTCTAAATAATTTGATGCTGACATTTTTCTATCCCGTAATTGTAATTAATTGTTTAGTATAATCATCCTTCATAGCTAACGCTGATCCGTAACGTTCTTTATCATTAGTGACGACTATTTCCTGAATGGCTCTAGTAAATAATTCATCATATTGTCTTGCTTTTACTTCATCTAATAAAAATACTGAAGCGTGATGTAATGCACCATAAAGATAAACGTCAGGATGACGAGTTAATATTGTATTTGATGTATTGCTATCTGATAAGGCTTCAATCGTTTTACTATAAATCATTTCTAACGTTAAAACAGAATCAGGTGTAGGGGCGAGTTTTATTTCACTACCAATAATGGAATATCCTTGTGGTGTACCATTTGATGACGTGGTAAAATTACTATCTAAGGAATTTGGTGTAAAATAACGTAATACTCTACGAGGTGATGTATTTAATCTAATCGTTTCAATTTTACGTAAATCCGTAGGTAATGAAATATATTGATCACCAGCCGTAGTTGATGCGGTAACTCTGTCGTGGTCAAATCGTGTATATAATTCTCTACTTAAACGAGCCTCTGTTAAATCTATGAAATCATCAATGTTTGATGTTAAATCATCACGAGCTAAAAAATTAGCAATAGATGTTTTTAAATCACTATATGTTGCGAGTGCCATTACAGTTGTCCTCCACCAGTTCTAAGATACCTATTATCAGGGTCATTTAAATATTTCTTCCACGCTTTTGCATTATGTTTAGGATGTCCAAATCGTTTTAATAATTCGTAGTAAAGTGTAACGGGTATATTTGCAATATGCTGTTGGTGTTTTTGTGTATCACCAATTAACTTACCTTTTTCATATTCATTAGATTTCTTTTTATTATCATCTAAAATATGATCAACTTTTTGCTCAGTTACGATATAGGTTTTATCATCTTCGTACTTTAGCTTAGTTGTTTTTTGTTCGTTTTTGGTTATTATCTTTTCCATTATTTCTTACCCGTAAATGTGATTTAGGACTTAATTTTTTTCTGTGTCTTAATCCTTTTTTTTTAAATCGTCTTTTAGTTTTTTTTATTGGATCATAAACAACAGCATTAGACCTTTTTGGCATATCTATAACCCCATCTATTTTCTGATAGGTCTTTTAAATTTTTTGTCTGCTCTGAAATTTTTATAACAAGGTCATTAAATCTTATTAGTTTTTTTGTTAATAGCATTTTAATTTCCTCCAATAAAAAGGGGGCTATTACACCCCCTAATTAATTTTTCTTAATTAAATCAATGACTTAAGAAAGATCGTAAACCGCCCCCATTGATTTTGGAGCTTGCGGAACGAATGTCATTTCTGACACCACAGCAAATTTAGTAGCATCACCAGTTGGAGCTACATCACTTACTGAGAAAGAACGACCAGGTAATGCACCCATTTTTAGATATTCACTATCTAATAGATACACTCTGTCACTCTGCATTTGTCTATCAATTACAACATTTAATGTACCAAAGTCAGTTAAATACATTGATACTGAACCAATGATGATTGCTTCTTTTGGTGCATTTGATGTCATATGAAGTTGATTTGTCACAACTGAGCCACTACTAAGGTCGCTGAACGTTGCTTTCTTAGATGGAGATACAACAAGCATATCCGCATTTCCACCATCGGTATATACGGCTTCCATAACTGTATCAATTTGACCAAGGGTTAAAGCCCTGCCCGTACCATCAGTTCTAGTTGCAGAACCATCAAACGCTGTAATGTCGGTGGCGTCAGATGCAGAATCAAAATTCGACACCCAAGTTTCAATCGTGCCAAACTTTCGTGGATCAGATGCAGATTTTGCAACGGATGCACATAAAGTTTTTTCTATGTCACGTCTTTGTTCAATGCCTTTTAAAACTTTGACGTAAGCCGTTTCTCTATCTCTGCCCGCTTTATCGACTGCATCTAGAGTCGCACTCACGCTACCAGCTTGAACAAATATCTGTCCTATATTAGAAAGCCTCGTAGTGGGTTGAGGGTTAGAATAACTGTAATCAGCTCCTTCATTGTTAGCGTTGTTATCAACAGCAGTTGCTAATTCTTGCACTTGCCATTCGTGGGTAATTCCCTTAGTCGCAATTTTTTCCATATTGGAAAACAACGGCGTTTCATCAGGGTCTATTCTTGTAATTACATCAGAGAGGTCTTCTCTTTCTCCAATGGCATCACTTGACTTGTAAATAGCCATAATTTACTCCTTAAAAGTTAATAATTAATATTTATTTATTCATAAGATACTCAACGGCATCTTTCATTTTGCCTGACTTACCAAGTCGGTCAAATAATTGTTTAGACTTTCTTTGCTTACTTTCATTCTTAGAAGTTGGAACTGCCCCTTTTATCATTTTCGGTGCTTTGGTTACCTTCTTCTTCGCCACTTGATTTTTAGCAACGAGTTTATCGTATAAATACGCTTTTCGTAAAACTTCAATCGCTCTTGGGTCTGATGCCGTCTGCATTTCTAAATCCGAAAATCCAACACGTTTTGCATAGGTAACAACCGCTGACTTTTCTTTGGTTGCCACATCAGCATTTTTCCACGATGGAATTCGTTCTAGTAATTCAACTTTAGCGGACTCAAGATTCTTTTGATAGTTTTGCATTAAATCGTTTTGCTGTTGTTGTTGAAGTCTTACTTGTTCATCCTTAACAGCTTGAACTGTTTGTTGATGTTTTTCATAAGCATCTTTTTGTCTAAGGTACTCACTCGGATCAGAATTAATTAAATTATGATCAGGTTGGGGTACGGGATTAGATAAAAATTGTTCAACCGCTTTCAAGTTTTCAGCAAGTTGTGTCCTTTCAGCTTGAATCTGCTGTGCTTGTTGTTCAAACTGCTTACGCTGTTCAGCGAGTTGCTGACTCTTGCGAGTATAATCAGATGTTCTTGAGTAGCCGTTCTTTAAATCATCAAGAGTTACATTAACATCTTCACCATTAACTTTAACAGTATATGTTTCAGGCTCTGTCTGAGTTACGTCTTCAACTTCCTCAATGTCCGTATCTGTTTCAGATTCATCAACACTTTCCGTTTCTTCTTCCACAACGTCTTCTGTTGTTTCCGTTTCTACATCTTGAGTTTCTGTTTCTGTTTGTTCCTGACTATTTTGATCAGGATTATTTGACTCTTGACTCGTTTCAGAATTATCATCTTGCGATGGTTCAGTATTAACTTTTAAGAGGTAATCAACACCTTGACGGCGAGATAATGTAGTTGGTTCAGTTCCTTGCGGATTGCTGTTGTCCATAATTTATTCCTTTTAATAAAATTTTTTTTTATTGATTGTATCTAGTTTTTCAGAAGCTAATTTTCCATCAGCTACCAAAATAGATATTTCTTCACGAAGTTTTCGCAACGCTTGTAACTGTCTATAACAAATTTCACGCACGTGCGAATCATCGCTTTTACTTTCTGAAAACCCTTCAATATATCGTTTTTCAAGGCTGTCAAAAACTTTGTTAAATATGTCATTATTGAGTAAATCTTTAGCTTTATTGCCTTGATTTGCTCTATTACGTAAATCAAAATCATCATTCATATCTATATTTGTCGTGTACCCATTGTTCCACCCATAGGACTACCGAGTAAACCACCCATTAATGTTCTAGGGTCTGTCATTGTATCTAGTGGCATCATCATATTTTGTCCAACGGCTTGTTGTTGTCTTTGCATTTCTTCTAACATTCTCATCGCTTCGGCTTGACTAATTTGACCCGGCATATTGGCATCAGCTATTGGTGACATACCTCCCGCACTCATTTGCGGATTCATACCGCCACCCATTCCACCGCCTAACATATAGGCTTGACCAGCATTGTTAAAATTACCCAACATTCCTGAACCGAGTAATTGACCAAAAGAACCCATAGGTGATGCTTCTTGTCCAAATACTTGCATAACGGGTAAACCCGTTACTGAGTTACCCAAGCCACCGAGAAAACCACCAAGTCCGCCCGTGCCTAATTTACTAAAAAAATTTGCTAAAGCACCGCCACCAGCAGAACTACCAGCTAAAGCTGGAATCATATCTAGCATAATTATCTCCTTTTATAAGTTTTGTGAAACTTCTTTATTACCAAGAACTTGAGCCTGACCTCTTAATTGAAGTTCAGCATTTAATTCCTGACGTTTTAATTCAATATCCGCCATTAGTTTCTCTCTAGCGAGTTGAATATCTGATTCTAACTTTTTCTGTTTTAATTCTATTTCGGCTTTTGCCTTCATCATATCTGCTTGAACTGATTGTTCCGCTTCACTTGGTTGCGGTTGCATTGGTGGCTGTTGTCTAGGATCAAGGAAGAATGAATCTACATCTTTAAACCCTGATAGTTCTAACATCTTACCAATCGTTTCTCGGTACTGTGATAAATTCGTTAATGGGTTTTGTAATCCCATAGTTAGTAAAATTTGTTCTTGTGTTTTAGCCACTCTGTCTAATACTTGTAATTTCTCATTTACTTGACCCGTACCTAATCCCACATTAACTTCCATATCGTAAGAATTTTTCCATTGTCTTACATCCATAGGAACAAAGTTATTATTTAATCTAACAATTTGTGGTTGAGTAGCGTGTTTTGTGACTAAATGTAAAATACCTTTAAATAATTGTTTAACACCCGTTTCAGCAAATACACGTGCAATTAATTCTATCTTACCCTGACTAGCGGTAACAATTTGGTTAACTGCTGATGCAGTTGTACTTTGTAATGCTTCAGCATCTAAACCCATAGAGGCTTTATTTAAACCTGTACGAGATTCTTTTATTTGATCTAAATAATCTAGTAGCGGAAAACTTTGATTGGCAATTAATGGTGTTGTTAATGGTTGTACTGCACCAATTTGTTTTGACCTAATTATGCCACCAGGATTATTATTAATAATATCATCTAAATTAACTTGTCCATCTTGAACGACTAATCGTGTATTATTTGATAAATATAGATTATCTAAAATTTGTCTAAGTACAGTTGACTTAATTAGCTGTAAGTCCATAACTTGTTCAGCTAATGATACACCAATCATTCTATGAGGCATTAATATCGGACTACATACCGCAAACGGAATATGGTCAAACGCTTCGTTTTTAACGATATGATATGATTGTCCAACAGTACAGATTCGTCTTAACTCAGGAATATTATCACCATCAACATCAACCTTAATATACGTTTCCGTATACATCACTTTTCGTTGCGATTGATCAATGGAATTATGTTCAGGCGAACCTGAATCCACATCTTCAAAACGATTTAACTTTTCTTCTTGCTGGTCTAACTCTTCTCCTGAACCCGCATATTGAATAACTTCATCATAGTCCAAGCCCATAGCCACTAGCTCACCCACGCTCATTTCCCTCCTATGAGCAACAAAGTCGGCATCAGTTAAATTTTTAGTGTGTCGCTGAATAAGAAATTCTTCTTCAGGAATATTAATAATTTTTATTTTTCCTGATGTTGTCTTCTTTTTGATTTTAACATCATAGACCATAGGTATGGGTATGACATTGCCCATTTCATCGGTTTGTTCTTCTGCATTTTCATTTATTGGACGTGAGTCTTGTTCTATTATTTCAATGTTATCATCTGATGTCATAATCGTTAATTCATCTAACGTTAGTCCATCATAAGATTCTTCGGTTACATCTTCAGATTCATCCCAGTAAAATTTTAATACGCCTAATTTAAATAATAAGGCTGATTTAAACCAATTATGAAATAAGGTAAATCCATCATTTTGATCCACAATATAATTACAATATTGTGTTGCCTGAACAGATGCCGTTACGTCTTCTTGCTGACGAGGTACAAACCGAACATACTCTTTACTTGATGTAAAAATTCGCATAACTGACGGCATAACCATTTCAATTACTTCTTGCACATCGCTCGTAACCACACGGCTTTTTCCGCTTTGCTCATTTCCGAATTCTTCTGAATTATAATAGTCTTGTACATCAATTCTAAAACTAGATAATTCACTATCGTAATAATTTAAAGCATCCTCCATTTGATTTTTTACAATCGCCTGAAGTGTACTGTCATCCATCTTTGGCATAATTAATTCTTTTCTTGTTTATAAATATTGGCTGAGTAGCCATTTATTGTAAACTTACTTATTTCTTTTTCTTTTTGTTTTTTTTTGTCTTATTCATTTTTTTGTTTTTTCCGTGATACATTATTTTCTCCTTTTTTTAAATGTTGATACTTTACTTTTAGGGTTTGCTCGTTTGCGAGTAACCGCTGATTTAATTTGTGCCTTAGTCATTTTCTTAGCGGTAGCTAACGGAACACATTTCGGATAACCACGCTTAGAACTTTTAGCTGACTTACGTCCACAAGGTTGATACTTGCCTTTTTTCTTAGGACTAGCAATATCCACCCACTTTTCTTTTTTAAACCATTTGGTTAAACCACCTTTAGGCTTTGCCATTATGCAGTCCTATATTTGCCACCACGCTTTTTATAGGTTCTTACTAACCAAGCTGAACTATAAGCTGATGGTGTCACATCAAATTTTCTTTTCATTTCTGCCTTAACACGTGCATATAGCGAGGGGTTAGTCGGTATTGCCTTTTTCTTTTTAGTGGGTTTTCTTTTAGTCATTTTCTACCATCATATCTAACAAACCTAATGAACCAACACCAAACATTAGTTCAGGAAATTTTTTAAATAATTCAGACCTTGTATTGTTTTCATTATTTGAGTATTTGTAAATTTTATCTATACCGCTTTGATTTAACATATTTATTGTTGAGTCCATTGTTTTTTCAGGAACAACCGCACCTTTAAATTCATCAAGGTTTACTGCTCTTTGCGGTTTAATTTCAAAATACTCTGTTGGCATATTTATTAATTCTTTTCGCAACGATTCACCATCTCGTAAAATGTCGTCATTCATATATTTAGTATATTGCCTAGAAAAATTATCGTTTCCAAATCCACCATAAATTAAATCGTTTGTTAATTCATTTACTGTTTCACGAGGTGTATCTGAGGGTAATCTATCTGCAACTTTACTATTGAATTTAAAAAAAGCGTCATTTAACTCATCTTTTCGTTTTTTAAATTGCACTTCATCTATTTTATCTCTATTTTTTTTTATCTCTGTAATGTTTTTAAATTTTGGCGTTACTTTTGCTCTTACTGCACCTAGACTTTGATTAAAAAAATTTTCTTCTCCAGCACCTCTTTGTTTTTTCATTACTTTAGTAATATTTTCAAGGGTTGCTGGAATATATTTACGCCCATTATCTGTGTACCCCATAAATATTTTTTCTTTTACATCTCCTCCAGCATCAATAACATTTTGACGAAGTTGTGTTATGTAGTTTGAATAATCCTCTTGATCAATATATTTTTCTCTTACAATATCTCTAAAATCTTGTTTTCCACTTATATTATCTGTTGGATAATCACTAAGTTTTATTTCACCTTTATCCACTAAATATTTTGCCCTTAATGCTTGAGAATCATAATCCGAACCTAATTGAAAAATCCCTTTTGCAATATCCTCTGAACTTTCTAAATAACCAAGTTTTGATTGCACATCTTCAAAATTTTTATTAACAAATCTATCTGCTTTTTCATTAGAAACTCCCTCAATATATGGTCGTCTTACAGTATAAGCATCAGACCTATATACTGGATTACTACCTTTAGGAATAGCTAATTTCGGACTACCTAATAAACTAATATCACCAAATCCAACTAATGGTGAATCTACTTTAGATATTGCTAAAGATGGAACGGGTAAACCCCCTAATTCAACTGATTTACGTAAAGGAATTTCATTAATATTATGTTGTACTATTAATGGATTTTTTCCCGTAAACGTTCCAATAGCCCCTTTAGGTACTCCACCTAAACTTGCACCCGTCAAAGCTGTTCCACCATAAGTCAAAGCAAAATCAGTTGCCTCTTGTGGTGTAATCATTTTTCCTCTTACTGCCTGACCAGGTAACGTAAAGGATTTAAATAACTGGGCGGGTAAGGCACGTAAAAAATTAGGGGTGGCTAATTCTGCATTTTGTCTAAATTCAGCAAACGATTGTGGTTTTGGTGCATTTACTGGATAGCGAATAGGTAATATATTACTATACCTAAAATTAGGATCACCCTGACCAAAATCTAATAAATTTTGATATATTCTTTGTTCGTTGTCTAATAATCCCATTTCTCATTACTTATGTACTTTTTGAATTTTAAATGTCGCTTTTTTACTTGCCCCTTTATGTGGTTTGAAACCACCAGTTGGGTTTTTCATTAGGGTATAACCACTACCCTTTTTCATAAAATGATACCCACGTGGGGCTGATATTGATTTCGTTTTTACCATTTCTTACAACTCCAATAACGGGCTGAGGTTTTATCTTTTGCCGTATCACATTTGTGTCTTGCCCTGAAACTTTTTCTGCGACCGGGTTCGTTTTTGCGAATCTTCATTGAGGGGTCCCCGAAAGTAACTCGCACCACATTATCGTTTTTATTCTTTACAAAAACTTGAAATTTTTTTTTACCATAACTCGTCTGCCCTTTACTAATACGAGTGGGTTTGTTTAACGTTACTTTTCTGCCTTTGTAAATCGCCATTTACGCCTCACCTACTTGATATTCAGGTATGTCTTCCTCAACAATCTTAATGCCTCGTAATACCTTTAAATAATCATCCTTATTCATTTTGCTGTATTTCGCCATATACGCCCCCGCAAAAATACAGTTATACATCAAATCTTCCCACGATAACTGGGGATTCATTTGTTTAATTTCTATTAAATATTCAACAATTACAATTAATGGCGAAACATCCATTTGTTCGTGTTCGTCTTCGTCTATACGATCCATTTATAATCCCTTTCAATGGGCTTATTCCATTTGTAATTGCGATTAACATTAGCAAAAGCACCTCTACTACCAAACGTAAGACAAAAAGCATCCGCTAAATCAGGCGATTGATGCCCTCTTTTTTTCATTTGCTCTTTTGATTCAACCTTAATCTTACCATTGGACATAAACGAATAACGAGGGGTTACTAACTCCGCTATTAAATTTTCATCTTCAGGTATCTTTACATCACGACTTTCAAACCACTCACGGGCTAAAAACCATAACTCATCTCTAAGACGTAAATACTTTTCTTGTAAACCAGGTAATTCAGCTACATTAACTGGCGTAACCTGACAATCTACTAATTCTTGTAATCTATCCGCTACACCCGCACCAATACCAATGGAATCTACCAGTATCTCCGTTGGACGTTTAGAATACGGCAACGCCTCATATTCAGTAACAACAAGACCGACAGTTTCCATTAAGTCTTTACCTTGCCACGTTTTAACCTTTTCTAACAACGTATTGCCTTGTCGTTTAGCTAACGCCGTTTTATCGTTACCAAACCTCGCCACATCTAAACCCCAAACCACGTCATCCGTGCTGGGTTCAATATCACGCTTAATACTTTCACTAATCAAATGAAGTGGAATAATTGAATCATCCGAGTTATCAGGAAATTCACCTAATACACGAATACGATACACGTTACTATCTTCGCCATATTTGGTTTTCATATCCTCAATGAACCCCTGATTGACTTGCTGTGAATCGTGGCACGATACAGTAAAATTCTTCCAGCGATGCGACATCGTATGAAACGTATCAAAAAAATAACCACTAGAACGAGTAGGGTTACCCGTTAATAACACTTTGGCGTTGGGGGTACTTAATGACCCTTCAGCTACCTGAAATATTAAATCATCAATACCTGATGCCTCATCAGCTATAAATAACATATTGGGTGAATGAAAGCCCTGAAGTGCCTCAGGCTGTTCACGTCTTGCCGTTCGGGCGACACAGAACGAGTCTTTAACACCGACTAAATTAATCTTATCCGACTTAAATTCAAATAAATCTTTAAAGCCTTGGGGCAAATTACGATGCCACTTACCAATCTCACTCCATAAAATATCACTAAGCTGGTTTGACGTGTTTGCCGTAACAGCAATTTTACACGGAAGGCGACAACTCAGCCACCATAAAATGATCCAACTCAGTAACGCCGTCTTACCCGTGCCGTGACCCGATTTAATAGAAATCTTGTCATAAGTTAGCAAAGACTCTAAAACATCTTTTTGCCAATCTTCGGGGGTGACGTTAAGCATCGTTTCCACATAAAGGGTGGGGTCTAATGCGAGTTTAGTAATTACATCGGAATTTTGCATAGAATCCTATTGGTTGTTCTAAAAAACAAGGGGGGTGATTAGGTGTTCGTAATATGAGGGAGATATACCTATAAT